>MDSW01067720.1_pt1 | contig 52942 bp, 52 predicted proteins | sample 811171 | NCBI WGS metagenome assembly MDSW01 (sample SAMN05326641, study PRJNA326480) | marine metagenome | isolation source: seawater | place: Atlantic Ocean: North West | collected 2012
TATTCCTATCATAGTCAATAGGATTGAATGATGGAACTTGACCATCACAGTATACTTTTACACCTTTAGGGTCATCACCAGTTAAATTTTTGTTCTTACCATCGTCCTGTTCATGTGCTTCCACACAGCCAGGGATGTCAATAATAGGGACACCGATCTGTTGTGTTACAGGAGGATAGATGGGGATTGCTTGGGGCGGACTAGATGTCAACCATTTAGGTATGTCTGGAATACCAACCTGATCGACATTTATCTCAGGTATTGGCATATTTACATGATGAGTGATTATATTTAGTCTAAATAGTCAGAGCACACAGTCTCAGTCTGAAGAGAGATGCCACTTAATAAACTAGAGAATTTCATCAAGAATACTGAGGGTAAAATTCTTTATGTTAACCCCAATGATCTTGATGCTACCGATAGTATCACGAACCAGGGCAATTCTTTAACGAAACCCTTCAAAACTATCCAGAGAGCACTATTAGAATCTGCTCGTTTCTCCTACCAGACTGGATTTGATAACGATATTACGGACAAGACAACTATCCTCTTGTTCCCTGGTGATCACTATATTGATAACCGTCCTGGATATGCGATCAAGAAAGATCCCGCAGATCCATCTAGAGCAGTTGGTGTATCTCCAATCGGTGCAGAGACATTAGGCACCACAGAATTTGCATTGTCTTTGACTAGTGAATTCGACCTGACAGTAGAAAACAATATCCTTTATAGATTTAACTCAATCAATGGTGGTTGTATTGTACCTAGAGGTACATCCATCGTTGGTCTTGACCTCCGTAAAACTAAGATTAGACCGCTTTATGTTCCCAACCCAACAGATGAGGATGTACCCAATTCTGCCATTTTTAGAATTACTGGTAACTGTTATTTTTGGCAATTTTCTCTTTTTGATGGAAAGGGTGACCGCTTAGTATATACTGACCATCAGCAGTTCAACGACGATAATAGATCTTTCCCCTCATTCTCTCACCACAAACTGACATGCTTTGAGTATGCTGATGGTAAGAATGATGTCAAAGGTTATGACATTACAGACCTCAGCATGTATTATTACAAGCTGACATATGCTTTCCAAGAAGCATCTGGTCGTGCTATTACATATGAATGGCCTGAGAATCAGGGTGACTTTGAGAAAGTTCGTCCTGAGAATGAGATCGTCGGTGCTCTTGGTACTGACCCTCTTGAGATTGCCAGCATTATTTCTGGCGATGGCACATCTCCTACATCTCAAGTAACTGTAACCACTCAGTTAGAGCATGGTTTGAGCGCAGGTACACCAATCAAGGTTAGTGGGGTTAATGTATCTCAGTACAATATCTCTACATTTGTACAGTCTGTTGTAGACGCTACTACATTTACTTACACTCTCCCTACATTCCCCAACAACTTACCTGCCACACCATCTAATATTACTAGTGCATTAGTTACGATTGAATCTGATACTGTAACTGGTGCATCTCCTTATATCTTTAACATCTCGCTGCGTTCTGTCTTTGGCATGAACGGTATGCACACTGACGGTAGTAAAGCTACAGGTTTCCGTTCGATGGTTGTTGCCCAGTTTACGGGCATTTCACTCCAGAAGGACGACCGTGCATTTGTTAAGTATAATCCAACATCTAGATTGTATGAGGGTATCACATACAAGACTGTTGCTGGTGCAGAATTGTCTGGTCAGTCATCCTCAACAGATGCTGCTACTGTTTATCACCTAGACTCTGGTGCTATCTATAGAGAAGGGTGGGAACAAACACATATTAAAATCTCAAACAACGCTGTTGTTCAGGTTGTATCCGTGTTCGCTATCGGATACAATGGTCACTTTGTAGGTGAGAGTGGTGCTGACGCATCTATCACCAACTCTAACTCTAACTTCGGTCAATTCTCTCTGATTGCTGATGGTTTCAGACCTGAAGCGTTCCCAAGAGATGACCAAGGATATATCACTCATATTACTACACCTCAGCATGTAGATACTTCTGCATCTAAGATTGATAATGTAAGTTTCTATCAGTTTGATGTTACTAAGACTCAGAATGTAGGTCTGTCTAGTCACCTCTACATCTTTGGTTTTGATAGACAGGATGAACCTCCCCTGTCACTTTCCCAAGGTTTTAGAATCGGTGCAAGGCATGATGAACAGATCTTTGTAAACATCGGCGGCACAGATTATTCCGCAGATGTACACATGACAGAGAATGTTCTGTCTGGTGTATCAACTGCAGCGTTAGGTGATCAAACTGGTGCTAAGAAGAGTAAGTTAAGTGTTCCTAACACACTATTTGCAATGACCGTCGATTCTATCGGTCTAGTAACTGGTGAGAAGATTAGAATTTATAGTGATAGCGGAGACCTTCCAGAAGGTTTGTCTTTTGATAGAGTATACTATGCTATTGTAAACTCTCCTACCGAGATTAAAGTAGCAACCACATTCTCCAATGCTATTAACAATGTCCCCATTGAACTCTATGGTGGAGATGATTTAAGAGTTGAAAGTAGAGTATCCGATAAATCTGCAGGAGAAATTGGTCACCCAATTCAATGGGATTTGAATCAGAATCAGTGGTTCTTGCATATTGAGACGGTTAGTAAACTATATCCTCAAATTCAAACCAATTCCAACCTGTCCGCAGGTGAAGGTACAAATATTGGTTTCATCAAGAGATTTGAAGATAAGAGAAGCGTCGAAGACAAATTATACAAGTTTAGATATGTTATTCCTAAGGAGGCAAACAACTCTAGAGATCCTGTAAATGGTTTCATCATCCAAAACTCCAGTTTGACTGGATTTGCAAAGACTGGTGATCCCTCTGCAACTACAATCACTCTCGATGATAACAACTTCAAAAGAAATCATCAGTTTATTGCTGACATCAGTGAAACATCTTCTGTTGTCACAGTTAGAACTGAGCTCCCTCACCTTGTAGAAGTTGGTGATATTATTTTTGTTGAGAATGTACAGGATTCTAACAATACTCCTGGTCTTCCTAACAAGGGATATAATGGTTTCTTTGCTGTCACGGGTCTGATTGATGCGTATCAGTTTAACTTTGCTAACACTGATACAAGCGGTGTTGAGAGAAATACTGGTAACTTTGTTGATACAACCAGCAGCAGAAATCTATTCCTCCCCAGATTCTCTATCAACAATAACAATAAGAACTTCTCGGTATATCGTTCTTCTGTTGTTGAACCTTACATTAGAGGAGAAAATGATGGTGTATATCTGTTAGAAGTTCTTTCTGCTGACTATGCACCACCCCAGGAGTTTACTCCTAAGAAGTATGAGCAGAATGTTACATACTACTATCCTCAACAGGATAGAGACAATATTGATATCAACCCACCTGCTGCTAAATCTTTTGCAAGACGCAATCCTGTTGGAAAGGTTGATATCAATGACATGAGAAACTCTCTCACTAGAGAGGCAGGAGATAAATTCTTGAAGACATTTAATGTTGGTTATGCTGTTTCTAGCGTAACTCCTGTATCCGCTGGTATCTGTACTATCGGTTTTGAAAATCAACATGACTTTGGTGGTTTAGTTACACATGAAAATCTTGTTACTGGTGTAGGATATGCTGAGACTACAAAATATAATGTCAGACTGCTGAATGGTAGTGATTGGAATGGTGCTACTGCTACTGTTACTGTAGGTGTAGGTTCTACAACTATCACTGGGTTTGAGGTATTTGCTCCTGGTTCTGGTTATGTTGGCGGAGAAACTCTGACTGTTGAAGGATTCAGCGGTGCCAGTATTGGTGTTCCTACTGCTGGTATTACCTCTGCTATTGGTGAAGTAGTATCGATTACTGGTATTGGTACAACAACTGACGGTCTGTATAAGATTAGTAGTCTTCCCTCTAAGAATAGTGTTGCGATTGCATTGACATCAGGCGATCCTTTGATTATTGCTGGTCAGTTTGCTTATAGAGTTGCACCTTCTGTCTCTATTGCATCTACTCACTTTGATATTACTACTGGTCTTACTACTATTACAACTAGCACTCCTCATGGATTGAGAAAAGGTACTAAGTTTAAGGTTGTTGATGCCAATAGCAATAAGATTGGTATGTTTACAGTAGATACTGTTGCAGGTATCAAAACATTTACTACTACTACTGTAACTGATATCAATTATGCTGCTGGACATACATTGTATAGAGGAGTATTTGAAGGTCATCAACAGGCAGTTCCTCTTGCAGAGGCAATCGGATCCAGATATACAAATCTGTATGCTGGTGACTGTGCCACTACAAAAGATGCGTTAGATGCAACAACTACAACTGTTAGATTACAAGTTCCTAACGCAGGTATTGGTACTGATTTGAGATATAGACTCGGTGATTACATCGAGGTTGATTCTGAAATCATGAGAGTATCTGAGCAAGGTCTCATCGGTGGTGGTAATGATGGTCTCCGTGTCATTCGCGGTGCTCTTGGTACACTCCCTGCTGAACATCTTGCTGGTGCTTTAATCAAGAAGATTGATGCTCTTGCTGTTGAGTTGCGTCGTCCTTCTATTCTACGCGCATCTGGTCATACATTTGAATATCTTGGTTATGGTCCTGGTAACTATTCTACTGGTCTTCCTCAGGTACAGAATAGAACTCTGACTGATGATGAAGAGTATCTGTCACAGGCACAGGAAAGATCTTCTGGTGTTGTTGTATACACTGGTCTGAATAATGAAGGTGACTTCTACATTGGTAACAAGAGAATCTCTTCTTCCAGTGGTGAAGAATCCTCCTTCGGTATTCCTATTCCTACTGTAACTGGTGAGACATCATCCAGTAACTCTGCTGTATTTGATGAAATTATTGTTAGACAGAGAATCATCGTTGAGGGTGGTCCTCAGCAAAACATTCTGTCTCAGTTTGATGGTCCTGTATCATTCTCTAATGATGTTAACTTCACTGATGATTTGATTACCAGTGGCACTGTTGACCTTGGTGGAAGTATCGAGATCACGGGTGAATTCCCCAACGGTGCTAAGATGAACAATGTCTTAGTTGGTGTAGGAACTAATAAGACTGAAGTCACAACAGTCGCTGGATCTGGTGATCTGGTTCTTAACGCTTCTCCTGGATTTGCTGTTGCTATCGCAACTGACACCAAATACACTGCTAATGTAACATTTGAGGGGCAAGTTAATGTCAACGGATTTGCCACATTCTCTGGTGATGTATTCATGAGTGGTGCTGGATTCACATATTGTGGTGGTCCTCTCCATGTATGTGATGACATTGTTGCTTTCTATGGTCAAACATCTGACCTTGCTATGAAGGAAAATGTTTCCACACTTGAAGATCCTCTTGCTAAGGTTATGCAAATCCGTGGTACAGAGTATGACTGGAAGGAAGGCAATAAGAGCTATAAGGGTCATGATGTTGGCGTTATTGCTCAAGATGTAGAGAGAGTCTTACCCGAGGCAGTATCTACCAAACCTGACGGCACTAAAGGTGTCCATTATAATAAACTTATTCCTCTCCTTATTGAGGCGGTTAAAGACCTGAGTCAACAGGTTGATGAACTAAAGGATAAATAAGTAAAAAGGGTGTTCCTAACTTAAGATAATGCCTAACAATTATAAGACAATCATCAACTTTAGAGACGGCATTCAGGTTGATGCGGATGATCTAATCTCTAATAATGGTCTAGTCGGTATCGGCACGACCATTCCTAGAGAGCAATTAGATGTTCGAGGAAATATTATTGTAGAAAATGAGACCAATCTCAGGCATGTCAATGTTATTGGACACTCAACACATTACGGTCTCGTTAATGTTGCCGTAGGGTATTCGGTTGGTATTGGCACAACCGTACCAGAGGCAACTTTCCAAGTTGGTGTTGGTACAACTGGTGCAACAATCACTGCTGAAGGTGTAATCAGCGCACAACAATTTGTCGGTGATGGATCTGGTCTGATCAATCTTCCTACATCAGTGTGGGCAAACCCAAATCCTGGTACAGGAACAACAATTTATGCATTTAGACCTGTAGGTATTGCTAAGACATTCCCACAGGCAGATTTTGCAGTTGGTGATCTTATCGAAGTTGATGCTATCAGTGGTGTTGGCACATTTGAAGGATTAGAAGCAAAGAATCTTACTTTAAGTGGCAATGCTCAGCAAGGTAATATCACCATGGTTGGTGATATTATCGGTGTCCAAACTGTATCTGGTAGTGGTAACATTGAGTTAGGTGGGATTGGATCATTTGGCACGGGTCTGAATATGGCAGCTGGTGCCATGATTGGCACCTCTGGTGGTCTTACATTTACTGGACAAGAAGTTTCAGTTGATTTTGTAGGAACTAATATTAATACAGATAATAGACAGGGTATCAGATTTATTGAGACATCTGGTAACTCTGTTAGACAAGCAATTCTTTACAACGGTTCCTATCAGGGTGTCGGTGGAACTGCTTCTGGTCAGGTTGAATTCTGGGGTCAGGATAACTTAGATCCAGATTTAGTAAAATATAAACCAAGAGTCGTTATCACAAGGGAGGGTAGAGTTGGTATTGGTACAAGTCGGGTTGACACCGATTTTAATCTCGATGTTGTCGGAACAGGTACATTTTCTGGTTCGGTCGGTGCTAGTGGTGGATTCATTGGCGATGTTATCGGTGATATTACTGGTGTTGCAGGTCTGGCACAAGGATTAACAGGCACGCCCGATATTACTGTTGATGAGATTAACTCTCTTGGTATCAATAGCATCTACATTAGAAACACTGGCATCTCTACATTTGGTGGTGAATTAAGCGTAGAAAACTTTGTTGGTGTTGGTTCTACTTCATCTGCATTAGGCAAAGGGATGGGTGTTATTGGTGGTGCTGATTTCACTGGTGGTGGTTCATTTGGTGGTGATCTCACTGTAGGCGGAAATCTTACTATTGGTGGCACATTTGGTGGATCTGTAAGTATTGCAGATGTTACTGCACAAGAGTTGATTGTTACTGGCATTATGTCAGGTACAACAACATCTAGCGCAGTTCTCAATACAACAACTATCACTGGTAATGTAACTCAAGATGTTACTAAGCAGGCATCATTTGGTGCTGTCACTATCGGTGGAACAACAACATTTGATACTGAGAATATTATCTTTGGTAGTATTTCTAAACAGGTTTCTGCATCTGGTACAGTATTTGCAAACTTGAGTGGTATCATCACGACTGGTGGTGTCGTATGTAATGACATCACAATTGCAGGTAACTTTAACTATACTGGTGGTAATATCGGTACATTTGGTTCTATTGAACTTGACGGTCAATCTGGTATTATTTCCTGCGGTTCTATTGAATCTAGCGGAAATGTACAATGCCAGTTCATGATCGCAAATGCTGGTGTCACCACAGTTGCTAACCTTGACATCTCTGACGGTACAGGAACTAACCTTCTGATTACTAGAGTTGGTTTCAATACTACTCTTGCAGGTATTCCTGTTGAAGAAGGTATTGCATTGTTTGATAATGCTGAGATTGCAATGCTCGGTTCTGCGGGTATTGGTATTGGCACCACTAGTGGCAAGCGTAATGATGAGGTTGATCTCTATGTTGGTTACAGAAGAGATGAAAATGGAAACTTTGTTGGTGCTGGTGTAGTATTTGAAGGTGGTGTTGGTATTGGTACAAAAGTTGGTCCTCAAGATACTAATGTCCTTGAGGTCTACAAAGATACTAAGTTCTTCAGTAATCACACTGGTATTGGTGGAACTGGAGAACTTGGTGTTAGAATCGGTGTTGATACTAACAATCCTCAAGGTACACTCGACCTAGGTGAAGCAGAGGGTAGTATCATCGTTTCTAGAAGAAATGATTCAACTCCTGTTAATGCAAGACCTGGTTGTGTCTGGTTCGATACATTCACCAACCAACTTAAGATTCAAGACAACCTTTTGAATGATGTTGCGATTTCGACGGTGAAGAATGAAACTCATGATATCCCCGAAGTCCTTCAAGAAGTTGGATTCCTTGGTGGTATTGTAGACAATGATCTTCAGCGTAGGAACTTCTTAAATGCTGATTCGATTGATAATTTCATTCAACCTGGTCTTGAATTTGGTCTTGCTGCTTCAGTTGGTTTTGGTACTGCTCACATGTTGTACAATAAAGCGTATGACAAGCACCAATATGCAACTCAACAGGGTGCTAATAAACTAGATGCAAGTATCTTCAGATCCTATGTTTCATCCGCAACCAGTGCCCTAAATATTGAATTAGATAGCACTGGAACCAAAGTATTCATCACGATCGCGGGTGTTGGTTCTGCTACTCTAAATTTGGTCTGAGGTTAGTAAATGGCATACGGAGATTGGAGCGAAAAAACACAAATACTCCTTACAGGCACGCCTGGTACGCAGATCTCTTATGGTGAAATTCGGGCAGCAATTGGTAACACACAAGCACCAATCTCTGCCCGTGAGTTGCATCGAGTTACTGATCTTGATGCACCATATGATTTTCAGCAAGGTAAATATGCCTCATCCACAGGTACACCACACTTACCATATGTTTTAGATGCTAGTGAGAATGTAGGTGTTGGAACTACTGGTGCTTTATCCCCTCAAGATTTGAGAGGTGTGATTAAAGAATATATTATTGAGCAAAATCAAAATGCAGAGGAAGAAAACTTTGCCGTTGATACACTGAGCAGTCCTAGTACAGTATCCATCGCAGCATCTTGGAACAATAACTTCAACAAGAATGTAACCAAGTATCTTAGAATTAAGGGGAGGATGATCAGTCAGGATCCCAATTCTCCTGCTGTTAAAACTACATCTGCTACATCTAATCTCAACATCTATGTAAATAATTCATCACCATCTTACGGTGTTTATGCTGCTGGTGGTGCTTTAGGTGGACAACCTGGTGGACATGCTGTTGAGGTTTCTAATCCTGGAGCACCTGCAATCCGTAAAGTATTTGTAGAGTGTGAGGGTTCTGATTCTAGAATCTATGCTGGTGGCGGTGGTGGTGTCACTGGTATTGATGGATCTGATGGGAATAATGGTAGCGGTGCTTCTACTGGATCTCCTGGATCTCCTGGATCTCCTGGTGGTAGAGGTGGCAACGGATCTCCTGGTGGTAGTGGTGGCAACGGATCTCCTGGGCAACCTGGTAGTGGCGGTCAGCAGAGAAGTAATTATCAGCAGAGAGCACACAAACAGAATAGAAGTAGCGCAAGAAATAGACGATCAAGACGCAAACGCTATGGAGGTTGGCCCAGAACTAGAAGGGGACCAAAACAAGGAAGAGCAGGTTATCAGGCGCGTTCTGGATTCCAGCAGAGAACCCAGTTGAGAGCAAGAAAGTATTGCTCTGGTGGATCAGGCGGCAGCGGTGGATCAGGCGGCGGCGGTGGCAGCGGCGGATCAGGTGGTTCTGGTGGCGGCGGAGGCAGCGGCGGCGCTGGCGGTCCCGCTGGTTACAACGGCGTTAAGGGCATCGGTGGTGTCTTAGGTGTCGGCGCACCTGGTCGCGGTTGGAACTACAAGACAGGCAATATTACTGGTCAACCTGGCACCCCTGGCACTCCTGGCACCCCTGGCGGTGGTGGCGGTTCTGGTCAACCTGGTACTCCTGGTGGTGGCGGTCAACCTGGTACTCCTGGTGGTGGAGGTGGTTCTGGCACTCCTGGTGGTTCTGGCACTCCTGCATCGTGTAGTGCTGGTACTCCTGGTACTCCTGGTACACCTGGTGGTTCTGGTCAACCTGGACAACCTGGAGGTAAAGGTGGCAGCGGTCAACCTGGTCAACCTGGAACACCTGGAAACGCGGGAACACCTGGCACACCTGGTCAACCTGGACGCCCTGGTGGTAGTGGTGGTGACTGGGGTATGCCTGGCGGCACATCTTCTGGCGAAGGTAACTTCATCGGTCAGCAAGTTGCTGGCGGTGGTGGTACTGGAGGTCGTGCAGTTAAAGGCACTGGACCTGGACAAGATCAAGACTATCAAGTAATCCCCAACGGTGGAGATATCAAGGTAATTTACTGATTTTATTATGTCAATCTATCGTTTATCACCCTCACCTAATTTTGGTGTGGGTGAGGTGTTATATGAAACTTGGGAAGAAGGATTTACTCCAGAGGAGTGTGATCGAATCATTCGATATGGTGAGTCATTGTCACCTCAGGATTCTGTTGTGGGTCTTGATGAAGACTCTCAAGAAGTAGAAGAAGAAATCAGAAAATCAAAGAACTCATGGATTGAGTTGAATGATGATACTGAATGGATATATGACAGATTAGGTCAGATTCTTAGATGTATGAATGGAATGCATTGGAGATTCGATATCAATGGATTCCACGAACATTTGCAATATACTGTATATCATGACGACAAGTCTTTTTATCGTTGGCATGTAGATAATATGCTGTTAGGTGATATGCCACCTAGAAAGTTGAGCATGTCAGTACAACTAAGCGATCCAAATGATTATGATGGCGGAGAGTTACAAACAAATGATGGTGTGATACATACAGTATCGAATGATCGAGGTTTAGTTACAGTATTTCCTAGTTATGTCTTGCATCGTGTCACACCTGTGACCCGTGGGACTCGCCGCTCTCTAGTGGTATGGGCAAATGGTCCTGGGTTCAGATGAAGAACTGGCACACCCATCACCCCAGATCCCAGTAGGGACGCTATAATAGGGATATGAAAAACACACACCTAGAGCACCTGGAAGACGAGATCCTCAACAGCGGCACTGCTGGAGGATTTAATGCTGTTACCTTCCTGCGCCAGTTCAGTGACATGCTGTCTGGTAAAAAGACTGATCTCAGTATTACTACCAAGTGGGATGGTGCTCCCGCGATTGTATGTGGAACCGAACCTGTCAGCGGTCGCTTCTTCGTTGGTACAAAATCTGTATTCAACAAGGTCAATCCTAAGATTTGTTTTGATGATACTGATGTAGATCGTTTCTACAAAGGTGCTCTCGCTAGCAAACTCAAAGATTGCCTGAAGTATCTCCCACAAGTGAACATCTCAGGCATTGTTCAAGGTGACTTACTATACACTCAAGACGATAAGATCAGCGGTATTGTCGGTGGAAACAGAGTTATTTGTTTCACTCCTAACACTATTACTTATGCTGTTGATTCTGCTTCCAGTAAAGGTTCTAAAGTCCGTCTCTCCAAGATGGGAATCGTATTTCACACAGTTTATAAGGGCGATACTCTACAGACTGCAAGAGTTGTACCGCAAAAACAAGCACCTAAGTATCCTTCTACTGCGGATGTTTTTGTTGCCAGTGCGAATTTTGTTGATGCCACTGGTATTACTCTATTTGATCAAGGAGATCTGTATACCTTCAATGCTACGATCAATAAAGCAAATGGTTCGCTGAAGCAATGCTCTAAGTTCCTTGATATTATTCAGACTGAAGGTCAATCTACTTTCATGATGAATCTGTTGCTCAAGCGTTTCTTCAACCAGCGTATTCGCAGTGGTCGTGGTGTTACCAACACCAGCAAAGTTATTGCCGAGTTTGCTGTATTCTATCGCGAAACTCTTGAGGCAGAGAAAGTGAAGAAAAAGACTGCTGCTGCACAGAAAAAGTATGAGCGTATGCAGGTCGATGGTCTACTGTTCATCGCTCAGTATCAGCGTGAGTTGTATCATCTGATTTCTGCATATATTTCTATTCGTACTGCTAAGAAGATGGTTATCGATCAACTCAACAAAGTTCGTAGCATCAAAACATTTATCGGTCGTGTTCCTACTGCTCCCGAGGGTTATGTGGTTCACAATGATCAATCTATGATGAAGTTTGTTGACGACGAGTTTCGTCTTGCTAACATCACGGTTGACAAAGCATGGGCAACCAAGTAGACTAACTTTGTCAAAGTTCACACAGATTGTAGCTATGGGTTCTATGAAACTTGCTGTTGAGTGGAAGCGTCCTAAGAATAAGGGATACTCCTCACAACAAAGGGCAGTATTCTATGAAGACAAAGATGTGCTTTGGTGGATTGAAGAATTGAAAAAGCAAGGAATAGAAGATTATGACATTCATCCTGTATTAAACTAAATAACGATACACATATCTCTTTGATTACAATGGGTAGAAAAATTGCTGTTATTGGTGCTGGAGCAGATGCTGTAGCAACTGTTAGTCAACTCATTGCTCAAAGAGATACTCAAGACAGTGTGTATCAAGATGACCAAATTACATGGATACGGGATTGCTCTCACAAAATTGAAAACTTCGGAATCTCAGTCAATACCATTTGGATTACTTTACTTGCTACCAACACCACAATTAGTACAATCGACTATTTTAAGCGGTTTGATGCACTGCAAAAAATCGGTCTGAAGTTTATTGGATTTGGTGCTCGTAGAGATAAGAACTTCCATGTATTATTTGACCCCTGTGAGATTTCAATGCACCTGGATGAGAGAAAGGTGTGTGAGTTTTATTGGGAGAATGTACAAAAACAACACTTCAACTTAGAACTAGTAGATAAGAGAGTTAGTAGTATTGAATTCACTGATGATAAAGCATTAGTTGATGGTGAAGAGTTTGATTTTGTTGTTGATTGTGTGCGTGGTGGATTGTGGGACAAAGATGCATATACCCCTGCTTTCTTCAATCCAACTGATACAAAACTGACAATCAATCGTAAGATCGATGGTGATTGGGACTACACAGCATATATTGCATGTGAGCATGGATATCTGACTGGTATTCCTACACAAGACGCACAGACTTGGATATACTCTTACGACAGTGATATTACCACTGAAGAAGAAGCAAATGCAGACTTCAGTAAGCATTGTGAAGTCAAGAAATATTGCTCATATAAGAAAACTGAATCGGATCATTTGACATCTGATTATATGATCCATGAGAATAAATTGTATTCTCGTTGTGGTCGTGCTTTAGGTATGAATGATGACCTGACTGGTTATACTAACTATGTGGAAACTGATGCTGCTGAGGCAATCGCTGAGTTTCTATTCTCTGATCCAGAGAGACCATGTAATAATATGATGCGAATGGAGGTAGAAGAGAGATGGATTGATTTGCAGATCGATCATTCTACCTTGATGGCATTTTATGTCCAGTATGGCGCACAATATGGTACTAAATTCTGGGATAAAACTAGAAATGATGCATGTAGATTCTTAGAAAATAAAAATCTTCACTCTGCCGATCGTATGGAAGTATATGATAAACTTGAGAATATGTTACCAAAGGAAGAGAATCTTAGACTTGATTATCATAGACACATGGCGCAAGAAGAATATCATTTGCGCCAGAGAATGACAGATAACTCTGATGAACCATACAGAATGTTGGGTCCATATCAATCACTATGTCAAGCATCTCATGGTTTAGGTGCAGCATATGCAAAGTATTTCCCGATGATGTCACCATTGTGGGAACCACCTGAGAAGTTTGGTGAAATTAACTTAGATCCAATTGTGGGTGGACAGTTCAGAAAGCGGACCAAGAGAGCACCAAAATCATCCTGATGCACTATAATATGTGTATCTGACAGACACACATGAACGCAGTAGAAGCAGGACGACTTGCCAAGGCAGAGGGTCACCAACTGGAGCGAGATCTGCCTACAATCATGAACGAAATGTTTGGTGGTGATCATGTTACTGACGGGCGTCCACAAACTAAAGTTGACATTTACGACAATGAGTCAACTACAGCATATTCTGTCAAGAATGTAAGCAAGAATCACACACAGGTTGCACTGCTTTCTTCTCGCAAATTCATTCAGTATTTTGACTTAGAAGATACTCTTCCTGCTCTTTTTATCCGTTTGTTCTTCGGTGTGCCTAACAATTTTGGCATGTCAACTGTCAAACTGCGCCACAAAGATCTGCCCCTGAGTGACGCTGAGGTGCGTCAGAATCGCGTCTACGCTAACAACATCCCACAACCAGTTAAAGACGCCTTCCTGACCTTTATGAACGCCAATAAGATGCGTATTTTTGATGTCATCGTGCGTCGTGGTCTTGATAATGGTATGCCAGTCAGCAAAATGGTGTGGCGTAACAAGAAAACAAATGACATGAAGATCATTGAGATTGATGATCTAGCTAAGCAATGTGAGACTGGAGAGTGGAAACTAAACAAGACAACTTTAGAGTTTCGCACATCCGATGGTTTCAAATTGTTTCATCTCCAGATGAAAGGATCTGGCAAAAAGTATATTTCTGGTTATCATGGTATGATGTTCCACATTTATCAATGAAAAATTATGATGGACCACTGTATGCACCATGGAGTGCAGTTGTTAAAGGGAGAGGATTTGACCCAGTGGAAAAAAGAAAGAAAGAACAAACATCATACCTGCCACATGTGTTGATGCTTGGCGCATGTTTTCTATTTGGTATTGGTATCATCATTGCAGGGTATTTCAAGGGTAATATGCATATCGAGGCAGTTTATCATTCACTTACAAATTTCACATGAGAGTATTAGTCACAGGACACAAAGGTTTCATCGGCAGACATGTATATGCTGATTGGCAGGAACAATTAGGTGACAAATGTGTCGATGGCATTGACATTCCTGATGATATTGCCGATTTTAATGGTGGTGACTACGATCTGGTCATCCACCTGGCAGCATTTGCTAATATTCGAGAGAGTTTAGATGATCCGCACAAATTCTATGAGAATAATGTAGAGAAAGCGCGGAAGTTGTTCGATTGGTGTAGAGAAACTGACACATTGTTGATCTATGCATCATCTAGTGCTGTAGATGGTGAATATTGGGAGAATCCATATGCAATGACTAAATGGATCAACGAGATTATGGCACCTCCTAACTCTATCGGTATGAGATTGACGACAGTATATGGTGAGAATAGTCGTCCAGACATGATGTATAGAATGTTGGAAGATAAGACTGCTACTTATGTAACAAACCACACTAGAGATTGGATTCATGTTGAAGATGTATGTCGTGCCATTCGTTATCTTGCTGTTAGTACGATTAGAGGACCTGTACCAGTTGGGACTGGTCAATCAGTTAGTGTAAAAGAGTTGGCAAATAAGATGGGTATGGGTCACCTACCAGTTAAAGAAGTGACACCAGGAGAGCGGCAGGATAATACAGCAGACCCTAAAATGTTGTACAGCACAGGATGGTTTTCCACTCACTCAGTATTATGAAAGAGTTTGATTATGATCTCGATTACAAATCTCTTGACTTTACAGATGAAGAGACTCGCAAACTTTATCGTATTGGAAGGGGAGAACAAGGGGTTTTATTGGTTCGCCCTTATACAGACGCTATTCGTGCTCATTGGAGATTCAGAACTGTTCCTGTAGCAGAACAATCATCACGCGCAATTCATAACATGTATTGCCATTATCGTGAGCATGAGGACTTTATCGGCATGGATATGTGTCGCAAGTTCTTAGAAATGGGATTCACAAGATCTCGTCGCTATGCTAATCACAAGTCTGGTCGCAAATATGTAACAAAACCACCGTATTATCACACTGGTGATCGTGGTGGCACACCAGTGCGCCCACAAGAACCTGATGCCCTCACAAATGAGAAGGCAAAATGTGCAGCAATCTTCAAAGTTGTGCGTGATTTAGTAGCATCCGATCCTACATATCAGAGTATGCGTAAGGATTGGCGCTCAAATGAATAAGTCACCTGTAACTGACGATAATTATGATCGCAGAGAAAGTGAGATTGCATGGCAATTACATACTGCTGCGAATATGTTGGCAACAGACTACAAGATTCACAAACGCACTGTCACAACTAGAACCACAATTCATGAGGAGATTGTGATAGAATACAACCATCGCAATAAAAGTGATGACTCAACTGATTAAACCTGACGATCCTAGATATTTTCAGCAAACATCGGATGAACCCTATGATAGACACAATTACAAAGTTGTGTTAATCAATGGTCAATCAGTTGTTGTTGATGCATGGGATCTTGCACAGGCAATATGGTTTCAACAACCTGGACAATTCCTATCACACATTGAGGTACTAGACAAAGATGAATGACGAAGCACAAATGTGGAGGGAGAGATACGAATCTCTGAAAAGATGGGTAGAAAATAATATGAATAAGCAAGAAGAGTGGGAGCACCCATGGTGGAAGACAGTCAACAAAGCGTCACAAGGGCATGTCCGCAAGGATATGGACCTGCTATAATTATTGTATAATTCACAGAACAACATGCAACTCCGACCCCACCAGTCTCGCGCTCTCGATGCTATCCAGAACGCAAACAAAGGTTGTGTGTATGTTCCTACGGGTGGCGGCAAGACTGTCATCATGATGGAAGATTGCAAGCGTCGATTGCAGTCTCTCGACAAACTTCAGACCATTGTTGTTGTTGCTCCGCGTATTCTTCTCGCGGTGCAACTTTACAATGAGTTCAAAACATATCTTGGTGATTGGACTCTTGCTGCTGCTACACATGTTCATAGCGGCGAAGTTGACTGCTTTCGTACAAGCAAGATTGATCATCTTAAGCATCGCGATAACAACTGCAAGATGGTAGGTGTTCATCACATTATCTTTACTACTTATCACAGTCTGAACAAGATTGTTGATAGTGGTATCGATGTTGATGTTTTGTATTGTGATGAGGCACACAATGCAACACAGAAAGCACACTTTGTTGGTGTTGCTGCTACATCTATGGCAGCAAACTCTGCATACTTCTTTACTGCAACTCCCAAGTATTCTCGCAATCCACATGCTCGTGGCATGAACAATAAGATTGTGTTCGGTGATACTCTGGAGAGTGTACCTGCTCCCGAACTTGTCAACAATGGCAGCATCATTCCTCCCCAGTTGGTTGTGCATGAGACTGAACTTGTGCGTACTAAGCACAACGCACACGATGTAGATCGTGAGATGGTGTTGAATATCATCGATGATCTTGATGAGGAGCAATCTGCAAAGGTGCTAGTTGCTGCTCCCAATACTCGTGTTTTGTGGAACATGTTGTCTAAGACTGATGTTCTCGATACCCTGAATCAGATGGGTTATGATATTCTGCACATCACATCTAAGCACGGTGCTTATATCAACCGTGAGAAAGTTGGTCGTGACAAGTTCTTCCAGACTCTCACAGAGTGGGGCAAGGATGATGACAAGAAATTCATCGTCTTCCACTATTCTATTCTCTCTGAGGGCATCAATGTGCCTGGTTTGACTCATACTATCCTGCTGCGTAATTTGCCTGTGATTGAGATGGCGCAGACTATTGGTCGTGTCATTCGTCTACATAAAGATGATGCAAAAGACATTGCCGATGGTGTGATTACGCCTGGCGATCTCTCTTCCTATCGTAAATCTCATGGTGTTGTGACTGTCCCTCTCTGTGGCAAAGCATCACAGGCGACGCGCAATCGTCTCCAGAAAGTTATTGATCTTATCTTTGTTGATGGTCTCCCCGCACACTCATTCGCAAACTAATGGCAACCCACAAACATATCGTTTACTACACTGTTCCTGGCAGCAGTGAGAAACAAACAGCATATATTCTTGCTGAAACTAGAGATGATGCAGAAGTTGCATACCAGGCAGAGAATCCTACTCATAGAATTGAGAGGATCATGACTGCTGTCCCCTCTGTAGATAACCCAAACAACACCAAATTTCTATGACCGCTGATGTGACCTTTTATTCCCCACAATTGGGGCAGTTGACTGTTAATGTGCCTGCACAAAGTCGTCAGGGTGCCGAACAAGTTGTGAAAGCATCTTACGGCGATGTGCAAATCATTAGTATCAACATGAATGTTTAATTATCAGAGTTATTTTCCCACGAATTCTCTCATTTTAGAAGCACAACGCAGTTATTCTGGTTATGTGAGCAAGGATGGCACAGTTGCCGCGATCCCCGTTGAAAATAGCAAAAAATTCGTAGTTATACACAATGGGCAACAATATAAATGGTGTCGCAACTATCAGTCTGCCTTAAATGTCTGCAAAAAGTTAGAGAAAGCAACCAGTCGTAGAACTGGCACAGGAACCCTGCCGATCTGATCGGTGGGGTTTATAATATGAAGGTACTCAAGAGAACCCCTATGGAACGAGACTTCATCTGTGCTTACTTCGGTGGCGATCAGTCTGGCATCACCTGGACAATCACCGCACGAGGGTTTGCATCACTCAAGCAGGCAGAAAAGCATGGTCTTTATATGATGCCCATGGCAGGATGCTTCGGTTTCGCTGTTATCTCAGAAGACAGAGATGCCTGGATCATGTATGATCAGTTCAGCATGTTGCCCAACAATGTGTCTGTGACTCGTGACGATTTTATGAACTTCACTGTCACTAATGCTCCTAAGTTGGAGATGGTGGCATGAGCGTTAAAATTCACAAAGATCTCAGAAAACTGATGAAATCCTATGAGTTTGTGTTACATCGTGTCGGAAGTCACTATACTTGGCATGGACCAAATGGTGCCGTGGTGGTTACATCAAAAACACCAGGTAAGGCACGATGGTTGAAAGAAATTGAGAAAAACATCAAGAGGCAAATTGTATGAAATTAGATGTGATCGCACGAGTCATAGGTAGTTGCCTCGTCATCATTTCCTACTTCGTTATTCTACACATAAGCACATCAATAGGTGCTATAATGATGTTCATCGCTGATGCGATATCTGTGCCCTATTTCATAAGAACTAAATCATGGGATGTAGTTGTTATGCTGTCCTTTCTACTTTGTATCTCCTTCAGTAAGTTATTTGTATGATGTATGATCATCCTCCTGCCCCTATTGTAGTCTGTCATGACTGCACACAGGCGGAGAAAGATACACTCAAGTTCCTCCAACATCGAGGAATTCGTAACATCAATGCCCTTGCAACTGTGATGGGCAATATCAAACAAGAGAGTAAATTTGATCACCTTATTTGTGAGGGTGGACAAAGAACTGGGTACAGAGATTGTACTCGTGGTGGGTTCGGTTTGATTCAATGGACGACACAAAATCGTTATCTTGGGTTAGGTCGTTTCTGCCTTAAGTATATGCTGAGCCCTGATACTTTGAACGCACAATTGCGTTACATGGTGAATGAGAATCAGTGGGTACAATTTGAGCGTTTTTTGAGAACACCCGACAAATCTGTCGAGTATTATATGAAACACGCTTATCACTGGTTAGGATGGGGAATTCATGGAAATCGTACCCATTATGCATACAATTATGTGAATCGGTTCAGAGTGGTTGTGCCACCTGTCAAGGTGTCCACATTTCCACCCATTGTCCCCCCTCCTGCCGTATATTAGAAGAGTCAAAGAAATCGCATCAAATGCAACTTACTTCAAAGCGTCATTCCATGGTTGTTGAGTTTCGCCCTCACAATATCCTGACTGATAAGTTTGTTTACACTTTGAAGTTCAAAGGCGAAACACAATCTATGCGATTGTTCAACAAAAAAGAAATGATTGAGACCTGCAATTCTCGTCTTGATATTCATGGTTATGAGGTGACAGATTTTCTCACCGAACCACAATCTTACATGCCTGCTGCATGTTGATTAAATACAATTGTCTTTCATTTTCTATCAATGACAACCGACACATTCAACACCGTTGAACTCACTGCTGGTCAAGCAGATTTGCTCCTTTGGTGTATTGAACAAATGTACATCGATTTGAGTGATTCAGAGGAACAAGATCTGAAACCCGTCATGGATCGTCTCGCGGAGATTTCTGACAATGAGTAACATTCAAGATGTGACAGATTCTCCTAAAGATTGGGAAGATTTCTGGGAGAATGAGGACATTGTTGTTAATTTGAATGAGGGAGCGGGTGGCGCTTGGAAGACAACCAAACATGACAGATATGTCGATTCGGTTATCAATGGTGGCGTCATTTGTAAGCGTGAATCTATGCTCTCCGATTGATGGAATTACCCCCTGATTTTATTCATGAACCACCAGAAGGATACTCCTACGCCATCGAAGATTTCAAGCGTGGCGTGCTTGCTATTTGGTTATTGCATCATCGCGAGTACATTTACAGTAGCGATGATGTTAGGACTATCTGGGGATTTTATGCCCCAAGAAAGCAACAATACTATGCACCAATCAACGCAAAAAAAGTAGGAAATCCAGTAAACATTGATGAAACTCGTCCTTATACTGCAATGCAACTTAATCTAAATCCGCTCATGGCAGCGTTTGGTTAAGACAGTTGGCAGAGTGTCCACTAGCGCCCCCAGAGGGCGCTTTTTCATGCCATACTATGTTCATAGCAATCGAGGGAACACCCCATGACCAAACGCGAAGCAAAGCAACACTTTCTGGCAGTATCTTGCGAGGAAGGACTCAACGACAAACCCGCAATGCGCTATGCTTGGGGACTTTACACCGATATGTTGTGCCGCGATGGTTACATCACCATGAAACAATATGAAACCTGGACCTGCCCTTTCTGATCACCTTAATTAATAATCATGCTTCACAAACTTCCAAACGGCAACATCATCATGCATGATGGATTGACCCGTGAACAAGCAATTCAACGCATGAAGAATGAAGAGCGTTGGATGCAAGAACACCGTGCAGAATTGGCAACCAGTTCTCAACAACTGTTCGACGATATGTTCGGCGGTTAATTCTTACTAACTCATTCATCTTTCATTCACAATCATGCGTCTTTTCTTCATCACTCTGTTTGTCATTCTCGGTGCAAATCTTGGCATCGAATTGTTAAACTCCAATATGCTGGATATTATTGAACAGCGTAACGAACAATTGCAACGGGCAATCGATCGCGTGTGACGCTCTGCAAGGTGTCCACCATTCCCCCCAAACGCCCTGATTCTGTGCCATCATACTGGTATGAACAACAAAGGAACAAACGCCATGCCCATCACCGTCACCAACGACCAGGGCAAAAAATATATCTCACTCGTGCAAGATCCTGCCTTCATTAGTGCAATTCAAGGTCTGCAAGAATATGTTTATGATATGAACGCCGACATTGATATGGCATACGATTGGATCTGTGAAATGGCAGATTGTTCCTCCTTTGTTGCAGATCAACCCGCGTGGGATTTGTTCTACGATATGTGGGACACAACTCAAAATCTCGACGACTGATAATTATGAACGACATTTTCACTGATTTGCAACAACAACTCGATTCTCTCACTGTGTACAAAGATCCTTGCACAATTGCTCTCGAAGCAGACAAAGAACTGATGAAGATTCACGAACCATATAAAATCATCCATGGTCGTGTTTATGATACAAAAGAAGAATATGAGCAAGCGCTCCACGATTTTCTCAACGAAAACTGATGTCACTTATCAAACATTATCTCCATCAAATCATGACTGAAACTCAAGACAAAATCATCGACCGCGATCAACTTCAAGAGGCATATGTTGAGTCAATCATTGATGGAATGGACCACAAATCATTGTGGCAATTTGTCTACGACAACCTCAACGATCATCTTGATAAGTATAGCGTGGATGAACTTATTACTGAAGTAGAGGATTATTATCCTGAACTTTTGGAGGAAAGTAAAGAGAAATAAACCAGTTGGCAAAGTGGCACAGACTCACCCCACAGCGCCCCAAAATCATGTATATTAAAAGAGTCAAGGAAATCAATTCACTTTCTCTCTCATCATGCGTAAGATCGAACAACAAATGAACGACGCAGTTGCTAACAACCGCAACTGGCAATCTGCAAACACTTCTGTTCACTTCAACGAAGAAACTAACGAGTCTATTGTTCGTCTTCACGGCAACAAAATTGCTGTGATTGGTGATGACTTTCTGCAAGTATTTGACGGCGGTTGGCAGTCAAACACCACCAAATCTCGCCTCAATGCGTTAATCGATCGTTTCTGCAATGCTGTGACCGATGGTGTCTATCAGCGCCAACATGTTTGGTATCTCAAAGATAACAATGTCGAGCGTGAATTCGAGTCTGGTTACATCTACGCATGATTACTTCCAAAGCACAACTGTACAAAATCATTGCACAAACTGATGGTGCTGATACTCTCACCCGTGTGGAAAAGTTTCAAGTTTTTTGTAAAGTGTGCGATAATGCACTAGAGGGAGGACACATCACCAAAGCAAATCACACTCGCTGGACTAACATTTTCTGATCATTATGTCACCTAAACTCAGTATTGAAAAACTCTCCCAAGGCATCGAATTTCACAGTGATGCTGTTAGTGAGGTTGCAATCCAGTTAGTATCAGAAACCGAACAACGGGTTTCTGATTTCATCGCTAAATATGAAGAGTTCATCAACCTGACAATTCTCAGGTATGAGGATAATCAATTCGTGTTCAAGTTAGGTGCATCTTCCGTCAAGGAAATCGCCCGCATTTGTGATATAATGTCTGAGGACATTGATGTCATCGATCTCGAAATTCTTTCCACCGAGGGTAACTAACAATGACTAAACTTGATTTCAAAGTAGACCACATGATTGATGCCCTTATGGATGACATTCCAGAAGACATGTGGTATAATAAACATGGGCAACAATTTCCCGACGATGATAACACCGTTGATGAAAATGTGCCCTCATTTCTTAAACTTGAGGTGCTGTCTAATTGGTAGACAATAAGATGAACATTTACGATCCAAGTATATACACAGAGATCGTCCATTATTATAACGAATCGCGCCGCCTAAAAAATGAATCAATCTCCACAAGTAAAAGTAGAACTATCTCATCAGCAGTTAAGTCTACTCAGGGCATTGATCATTCAGTATAAGAACGCATGGCAAAGTAAGGGTGAGTTACCAACACATATCGCAGACTTATTAGACAGTACTGATTATCAATTACATCATTCATGTTCACGATCGGACAGTCAGTCAACTATGACGGATTAGCAGGGGTAATTAAGTTTATCTCTGATGAGTATGTGTCAGTATGCATCAGACAATATGAGTCTGATAGTATACGCGGAGAGACAAGTGTGTGCCTCTGTGTGTACCCTGAGAAGTGGAAAGATATCATCATCCTAGGCAATAAGTAGACCCCTCTGAGTGTCTCTGAAGCGTCTCTGAGTGTGCTTCTGAGTGTATACACGGAGAATTAAAAAAGGTATAAAAAAACATATATTTGTGTTTTGTACTAAGTGTTACATAGTCCAATAAATGTGCTCTGGTGATGTCGGCTAAGCGAGCGTACCATGGACCACGCAGGTTGTCAAGTACCAGGGCACATATATCCACAAAGTATAACAAATCATTCTGAGACACACTGATAACCACTGAGACACATTGCAGGTCTGCCAGTATCATGGTATAATATGCAGGTAGGCAACAGCAACCCACTCCAAATCACACGGCAGTTATGTAACACAAACTCGATGACAATCTGAGGCACTCTGAGTATCACTGAGCGGGAGCAACATTGTGGTCACTGAGTATCACTGAGCAGCGACAGTTGTTCGGTGTTTTGTGTTGTTATTATGCGGTTTAAATGCGATGGGTCCTTCTAACCTACAACGAACCAAATTCGAGATCGATATATCAAGCAAATAAAAAAAAATTTTGATATATAAAAATGACTCACAGGTTCGCGTAATGGAAAAAAAATCTCACAGAATTCTAACCACTATAAGGTTCGACCCCGTTTCTGATGAGTATGTCGTGAGTCTGCCCGAATCTTTCTGCAATGAGTTAGATTGGTATGAGGGCACCGAAATCACTATGAATCTAGATGTCGATGGAATCTTCCTTGAAGAGGAGTACGATGAAGAATGAAACAATCTTCCATGTTTATGATGGAGATGAGTGTATCTTCGCAAACCTCAGTGTAGACGAATTTAAAAAGAAAATACTCAACAGCGAAATCGACCTGACAGACCACGAAGTCGAAATGGTAAAAGGAGTTGTTGACAACGAAGCGTCCTATTGACGCTGACTATATAAACTGTTAGAATGATGAAGCGTAATTAATCATTATGGCTAAAGGATTTACTGTAAAAGCAAAAGCGCCCCAAGCAAAAGACAAAGAACCTGAATGGGACTATGATGCTGCCCGCGAAATGCTAAAGGGGAAAGCAATTGTCTTCTGCCTTCCTGGTCGGGGTTGCTCATATCAATTCATGAAGTCTTTCTTGCAACTGAGTTTCGACTTGGTTCAGATGGGCGCAAGTATTCAGATCTCTCAAGACTACAGCAGCATGGTGAACTTCGCCCGCTGTAAGTGTTTGGGTGCCAATGTACTCCGTGGTCCCGATCAGATTCCCTGGGACGGCAAACTGAAGTACGACTACCAACTGTGGATCGACTCGGATATTGTTTTCAATACTGAGAAGTTCCTGCAACTCGTTCTGATGGACAAGGACATTGCTGCTGGTTGGTACATGACCGAGGATGGTCGCACCACCTCTGTTGCTCACTGGTTGGATGAAGGCGACTTCCGTAACAACGGTGGCGTCATGAACCACGAGACTGGTGAAACCATGACCAAGCGTAAGAAACCTTTCACGGTTGACTACACAGGTTTCGGATGGGTGCTCATTAAGAACGGCGTCTTCGAGCACAAGGAAATGAAGTATCCTTGGTTTGCTCCCAAGATGCAAGTCTTTGAGTCTGGTGATGTTCAAGACATGTGTGGAGAGGATGTGAGTTTCTGTCTCGATGCTATCGAAGCAGGATTTGAGATTTGGTGTGATCCCCGTATCAGGGTTGGTCACGAGAAAACTCGGGTTATCTGATGAACGATGACAGTCTACACGATATATGTCAATGGTGCTGAGAGGCACACCGATGTAAGTGAAGACGAGTTCTTTGATATAATGGATGAGTACTCGTATTCTTTCTATATGACGGGTACTCCCCATCCAGACGATATTTCACATGTAATGAAGGAGATTGATGGCTAAGATCAAAAAATCGTTGCTCGGAACTAGTTTCATTGAAGCAACTCCCAAAAAAACTCGGCAAGGTAACGGAAAGCATTCCAAACTTAGCGCGACGAGCGCGAACGCTGCTCGTAAACGGTATCGTGGACAAGGTAAAAAATGAGTCAGTTAATCATCAATCTACCATCCCAAAAGGTCTGGGTTCGTAAAGAATACCTTAGAGATCTCAAAGATGGATTTGGTGAGTTTGTAGAGGGCGTCTGGGTATCGTGTAAATCGATCCCTGGGCGTGCTTTTTATTTTGAGACATACTTACCTGAGTATGGAGCAATGTTCGACAAACTCCCAATCTCTGCATTTTTGTCGCGCCCCGAAACGCCGACGCCCGATCTGGATCTCCCTAACCTCCAGTTCTGGAACTGCATGGATTATGGCGTCAGATGCCTCCAGAAGCAGTTTATCGGGTCAATGGACTTTGAGGTACGCACACGCAATTTCGGGTCTCTCAAGGGCGAATACTGCTTCACTCTGGACAATTATCATCCTGATCCAGACACTACAGATTACAATGTAAGTGAGGTGCCTGATGAGCACAAGTCACATAACTGTATTGAATTGGAAAACGGTCAATTCTGTTTGTATCCTAATAACAGAACACGCATCTATGACCTGTCAATTACACCAGAGAACCCGAAGACACCTGACTTTAAGGTAAGCACACATTACTTCCAAGTAGAGAATGGTGTACGATGGGGACGATTAGGTGATACTGACGAATATTTCTGGGAGACTGAAGAAGAAAAGTCACAATAAATAAATTTTAGGGATAGCAACCCCTTTAAAAGTTCTATTTTAGGACTTTTGGAGGTTTCCAATGGCTAATCATCCTGTTCCTGATCATGACAAAGAGTATATGAAAGAGCAACACGGCACCGAATACCTTATTACAGACCCCGCATCGGACAAAATTCTACGGGAAGTGGTCGGTGATCATAAACATGACCTCAAAAGGCAGACTTTACTGCACGAAGAGATCAGAAATGATGATGATTATGATGATTGGGACTATGGCACAGAGCCTAGTTACGGCAAGCCCCTATAAATAATCTCGATATATAGTGTCATTTCATGCCTGAAACCAACTCACGGGCGTTTCAGGACATTAATTTGTCCTTCAAAGCACATCCTGTTACTGGAGATATTCAAGTTCTCAAGAATGAGAATGCGATAAAGCGTGCTGTAAGGAATTTAATTCAAACAGTTGGAGGAGAGAGACCATTTCAGGACTCTCTTGGCACTGATGTAACAAGTTCGCTGTTCGATTTCGTCGATTTTGGTACAGCGAACTTAATTTCTCAGCAAATTTTTGATGTTTTGAGGAATTTTGAAGGTAGGATAGCAAATACTAAGGTGGTTGTCAACCCACAACCCGATGATAATGCGTTTGATATCTTAATTACCTATGATATTGTTGGTGATGATTTCCCTCGACAGACATTTGAGTTTGTTTTAGAACCAACTAGGTAAAAAAATGCCATCTTTCAAGTATACAAACCTAAATTTTGATCAAATTAAGAGTTCGATCAAGGATTATTTGAGGTCTAACTCGGATTTTTCCGATTTTGACTTTGAAGGATCGAATATGTCGATCTTAATTGATGTTTTGGCGTACAATACTTACTTGACGGCATTCAATAGCAACATGGTTGCTAACGAATCCTTCCTAGATTCGGCAACTTTAAGAGAAAATGTCGTTTCTCTTGCAAGAAATATCGGATATGTCCCCAGATCGCGTAAAGCAGCACAAGCGATCGTCGATTTTCCGTTCAAATTCAATGGAAATAGCACAACTGTCACTCTGAAGAAGGGTTTGGTGGCAGTTGGTGGCGTAGAAAACACATCTTTTGTCTTTTCCATCCCCGAAGATGTCACTGTAACGAGTCCAATTGATGCTGGTGGCGTTGCTGGCGCAAATCCTCCGCGTACAGCAACTTTTTCTGGTCTTACTCTTTATCAAGGGACACTTTTAACCAAGTCTTGGGTTGTAAATGGCAATAGTGACCAAAGATTTTTGATTGAAAACTCAAATGTTGACATTGATACACTAAAAGTCGATGTTAGAAAGTCTGGAGCGTCTGCTGGATTGTCATTTTCTAAGGTTGACAACATTATTGCAGTAACAGAGAAGTCAAATATCTACTTAATCCAAGAAGCACCGAATGAAACCTACGAATTGCTATTTGGCGATGGTCTTTTTGGTACAAAACTAGAAGTTGGTGATACTGTTAATATTAGTTACATTGTAACTGACGGTAGATTTGGTAATGAAGGTAAGAATTTCGCATTTTCTGGCGATGTTCAAGATGATGCTAATAATTCTATCGCATCAACGAATGTAGTTCAAATTACAACAACTCAAACTGCCCGTAATGGGTCCGATATCGAGTCAATTGACTCTATTCGATACTTTGCACCTAGAATGTACTCCGCGCAGAACAGAGCGGTCACACCTAGGGACTACGAGGCAATTATTCAAGACATTTATCCCAACACAGAGTCGGTTTCCGTTGTAGGTGGAGAAGAACTCGACCCTCCAGAGTTTGGAACGGTCGTTTTGAGCATCAAACCTCAAAATGGCACATTTTTGTCTGACTTCACAAAGCAAAATATCATTAACAAACTAAAAAGTTATACTATTGCAGGTATCAATCAAAGAATCGAAGATTTGAAGATTCTTTACATCGAACTTGATGCTAGTGTTTACTATAACAACGCTGTTTTCGACAATGCGACCGAATTGAAGGCAGAAGTAACACAATCATTGACCGAATACGGCAGATCTACTAATTTGAACAAATTTGGTGGTAGATTTAAATATTCTGAGGCACAAAATATTGTAGATAAGACTAATGAGTCTATTACATCCAATATCATGAAGGTTACAATGCGCCGTGACCTAAAATCTCTTGTAGATCAGGTTGCACAGTATGAATTGTGCTTTGGTAACCAGTTCCACATCTTATCAGGTGGAGGAACTGTTAAATCTACTGGATTTAAGATTGCTGGTGATGATGAAGTTGTATATCTTACTGATGTCCCTCGTGAAGATGGTAGATTTGGCGATATTGCTATTTTTAAACCAGCAAAATTAGAGGGAGACAGCGCAGAGGTTGTTATTAAGTCTGCAGGAACTGTAGATTACATGAAGGGTGAGATTTTGATCAACGCAGTCAAGATTACTGACACTGAAAAGGGTAATGGCATCATTGAGGTGCAAGCATATCCAGAATCTAATGATGTCATCGGTCTTAAGGACATTTACTTAAGCCTCGACCTGTCAAACTCCGAGATAAATATCGTGAGAGACACTATTTCCTCTGGTCAGCAAATCTCTGGCATTGGATATCAAGTAACATCTAGCTACTCCAACGGATCGCTAATTAGACAGTAGGATGATCGAGACAAACTCCCCTTTAAGTCCACGGGTCAAAACTTATCAGGTTATTTCTGAGGTTGTACCCGAATTTGCTGTATCTGAGAACCCTGCGTTTGTTGAGTTCTTAAAACAGTATTATATCTCGCAAGATTATCAAGGCGGTCCTGCTGATATCGCTGAAAATATCGATGCGTACATTAAAGTCGATAATCTGACCGTAGATGTAATTAGAGGGCAGACAACTCTTTCTTCAGACATTTCTGCAACTGATGATACGATCAATGTTGTAAGCACAGAGGGATATCCAGAAAAGCATGGTCTTATTAAGATCAATAGCGAGATTATCACCTATGCAGACAAAACTCAAACTTCTTTTTCTGGATGTACCAGGGGATTCAGCGGTATCTCCTCTTATACCGCTCCTAATGATCCTTCCTCTCTAGTTTGGGAACAAACAACTGCTGCAAGTCACTCTAGAAGTGATGTTGTGCAGAATGTTAGTGCTCTTTTCTTAAAAGAGTTTTATAAAAAATTAAAAGCGATGTATGCTCCTGGATTGGAAGGAGTAAACCTCTCACCACAGTTAGATGTCAATAATTTCATCAAAGAAGCAAGAAGTTTATATGAAGCAAAGGGAACAGAAGATTCTTTCAAAATTCTGTTCAAAGCATTGTTTGGAATTACTCCAAAAATCAACGATCTTGAAAAATATCTGATTAAACCGTCATATGCAAATTATGTTCGTAGAAAAACTCTTTCGGTAGAGTTGATTTCGGGAAATCCTTCAAATTTGGTCGGTGAAACCCTTTTTCAGGATAATGACCCTTTAAATGATAATGTCAATGCTGCTTCTGGACCTATTTCGGAAGTTTCCAGCATTAGAGACAATTATTATAAAATTTCTCTGTTTACGGGTTTTGATGAAAGATCTCTTACTGATGGAACCTTCGTAGTCCCTGGTAGAACGAGAAATGTTGGTCAAGTTGGACTTGGCGCGTCTGTTATTACAGTAGATTCTACAATTGGGTTCTCTAGCACTGGTACGCTTAATATTGGCGATCCAAATGACTCTTATTATCAAACTTTAACATATACGACTAAAAGCATCAACCAATTCTTTGATGTAAATCCGTCAATTGCAACATCTATCCCAAACAACACAAAAATCTCTGCACCCATCGTTGTTTATGGTTATGAGGGCGGAGATTCTACCAAAAAGGTAGAAATGAGAATTACTGGGGTTTTAGATGAGTTTTTGACAAATCAAAAACTCCAAAATCTAGATTCAACCTCATCCATCAAGATTCGCAACCTTGGTCGTCTTATTTCTAATCCTCCACAGAATAAGACATATGATCAGATCTTTTATAACTCCTGGGTATACAATACTTCCGCAAGATACCTTGTAGACACCTTTGCTGGTTCTAGTTTTGTATTGCTTGGCACTGTTGATAAAAGTTCTCTTAGAGAAGGTGATGACATTCAAATTGTTGGCAGAAATTCAGAGTTAGTATATGCTTCTGGATTGAAAGTTGCTTCTATCAATACTTCAACTAATACAATTACAATATCGGGATCAATCCCAACTTTGAACTCAAGTCTTAACTATGATATCAGAAGAGTTCAAAATAAAGCAAATTCTTCTATTGTTCCGATCAGAGGTGGTCAAGATCAACTTTTATCGGACATCAATAACACTTACATTGTAACTGAGAATGAATCTGATAGTGGAAAGAGAGAAGCATATGTTGCATCTAGTTCTCTCCCAAGTTATTTAATCTCTAGTGATAAAATCAGATCTACTCTGGTAAATCCTACTGCTGCTTTAGGAAACTTTGACAATTACAACAGTGTAGAAGCTGCCTATTCTGTTGTTGCATTTACAAATGATGTTCCATTCAGAACTGGTGATGAAATTACATATGTTCCTAATGGAGAACCTATTGCTGGTTTGACTGCGGGAAATTATTTTGTAAAGGTTTTGAGTCCTGCCAACAGAATTGAACTTTATACTTCTAGAGCGTTCATCAAAGCAAACTTACCGAATTATTTCAACCCACCGACAACTGCAGGAACTCATGACTTTATTTTGAGTTCTCAGGGAACAAGAAATATTTTCCCATCTAGACCAATTCGTAGATTTATTCTTGAGCAAGATCTTAAGAGTGGAAAAGAAGCACAAACCACATCAGAAAGAACTTCTGATGGTAACACTGGTATGTTGGCTAATGGTCTAGAGATCCTTAATTACAAGGGTGAAGACCAAGTATATTTCGGACCACTTCAAAAAATTAATATTTTAACTAGTGGGGATGACTTTGATGTAATGAATCCTCCCCAGATCACAATTAATGATCCACTGGTCAGTGCGGCAAATACCGCTGCAGCAGTACTGTCCGCAGAAGGAACTTTTAAAGATATCTATATTGACCCAGTTACATTCGATATTGATAAAGTTGTTAGTGTTGATATCTTTGGTGGTAACGGGTCTGGAGCGCGAGGTAGAGGTCTTACTGAGGAAAGATATAGAGAAATCTCATTCAGCGGCGTCAGCACCCTTGCTGGTGGTGCTGTAGAAGCAGCAAACGATCTATTCTCATTTAATTCTAATCATAACCTGGTAACAGGAGATAGAATTGTATATAACAACAATGGTAATGCTAATTTAGGAATTGCCACCACTGGTTCTTCTAAAGATGCTCTTACCCTGATGAGTGGGCAAGATTATTATATTGGAGTACAAGATCAAGATTCTGTTAGACTGCATTTTTCAAAACAAGACGCAGTTCTCGGTATCAACACTATTACCATTACTGAAGACGCTGCAGCATTAAACAGTGGTCTTCATATCTTCAGAACTTTTGAGAAGAAGACAGTTATTTCTAGAATTGTCTTAGAATCTCCTGGAGAAAGGTATAGGTCTAGAAATCTTATTGTTAAACCAACTGGAATTAATACATTTAGAGATTATGTGTATTTTGAAGGTCACGGATTTGAAGATGGTGAAGTTGTAAATTACTCTTTTGATACTACTGGAGTTACTGGATTAAGTAGCACAAAACAGTATCAAATCTTAAAATTAGACGATAATGCATTCCGTCTTGCAGAGGCAGGCAATAAAGGAGATGCTGCTGTATCTGGAAATGATTATACAAATAGAATTCATGCATTCTTAGATTCTACTGGTAGTGGATATCAGAGATTCTCTTATCCAGAAATTCAAGTTAAAGTTACTGTTCTCACAGAGGATCAGAAAGAACAAACTCTTACAGCAACGCCCGTTGTAAGAGGACAAATCACTGATGCCCTTTTATATGAATCTGGAGCAAACTACGGTTCCACCATTATTAATTTTGTCAATGCACCGACAATCTCTGTCCCTAGAGGAAAACTGGGTCAGATTGGTATCATTATTTCTAATGGAAGAATTATTTCTGCTTTCATTCAAAATGGTGGTACTGGATACTCTGGTCCACCAGATATTGTTGTTGGTAGCGCAAACACAGAAGCATTTGGTGCCGTCCTCAGAGCAGAGGTATCAAACGGTGCAATTAGTGCAGTTAAAGTAATTTCTGGTGGCGTTGGATACGCTCAGACAAATACCACCCTTAATATTCTTCCTGTTGGCACAAACATCAGACTGCAAGCTGCTCTCAGACCTCTTGTAGTCAATAAGTCATTTGGTCTCGATGAGGATGAATTAGATTATCTCTCTCCTCTGGGTGATGGTGTCGCTGTTAACTACATTGGTTACGGTAACTCTATTAGAAATTTCTTTAATGACGACGGTTCTAGTCATTCTCCTATCATTGGATGGGCGTATGATGGAAATCCAATTTATGGTCCATATGGTTTAGAAGATCCTGATAATATTCAATCTGATGTTCAACTTCAAACATCAAGTTATGCGATTAATTCTAGCAATATTGTCAATAGACCTCCTACAGGAGAGTTCCCATATGGATCTTTAGTAGAGGATTATGCTTACAACGGATCAGGGACTCTTGATGAGCATAATGGCAGATTTACAAAAACTCCAGATTTCCCCAATGGAATATATGCATATTTTGCAACTGTTGATATTTTAAACAAACCAGTATTCCCTTACTTTGTCGGAGATACTTACAGAAGTTCTTCTATCCCTGAGAATACTGTTAGAGGTCTTGTAATCGATCAAACTAACTTTAATTTTGAAAAGTCTAATCTTGTAAGAAATACTTTCCCGTATAATATTTTTGGTGACGGAAAAACATATGAGTATGTTTTCCAACCTTATCTAACAAATAACCAAGAGTCTATTCCAGATGTTCTCGGTATTGGTTCTATTACTGATATTACAGTTAAGACCAGGGGTGATGGTTATTCCGTAGGAGACAGTGTTGTCTTTGATGAGTCGGATACGAATGGTGGTGGATTAAGCGCAGAGGTTCAGAAAATTTATGGTAAAGATGTCAATAAGGTAACCAGCGAAACCACAAGATTCTTGGATGTTCCCTTCAAGGTCGTTAGAGAGGGTATCAAGTTTAGAGTTGATCCTTTCCATGAATTCAAAGAAAACGAATTCGTTAAGGTAAGCGGGGCTTCTACTTATATTGAAGGTCTTCAAGGTTTCCATAAAATCTCTCTACCAACATATTCAGGGAATCTGAATGATAACGGTTACACTGGTATCATTACAGATCTCAAAGTTACTGTTGTTCCACCTAATGTATCCGCTGGTGACTCTATTGGCATTGGCACAGAGACAATGCGTATTATCAACGCATTCCCTTCGGAAAAGATTGTAAGGGTTGAGAGATATGCTGGATTTACCACAGCAGCAACTGGAGCTGCTGTAACTTACTTTACTAGCGAGTTTACAATCCCGCTTTCTGATTTAACTCCTGTTGATTCGGAGTTTCAGCAACTTTACTATTTTAACCCTAAAGAAGCAGTTGGTGTTGGCACTACTGTAGGTTTCTCTACATCAGTTAGCGTATCTCTCAATGGAGTAACCAAAACCAGATCAATTCTTTCTAAATCTATCTACATTGGTCAACATGATCTGAAAACTAATGATATCATTACTTTCAACAAAAATGGAAATGCTGATCTGTTTGCTACACGATCAGTAAATCCATATGTCGCTCCTAGCGCCCTTGCAGGTGATTTCTATGTGGTTAGAAAGACATCTACCACAATTGGTCTTAAGACGACTCCAGACACCGCAGAACTGTTCTTTACGAACACTGGTGATGATAAGGCAAACTACTATTTTGAGACAAATTATAGTCAAGAGATAGCAGATATTGAAAAGAGTGATCTGACTGTAGAAACTGCAGTAGAACATAATTTGTCTAAAGGAGATCAGTTCTCCTTAGTAGTTCAACCTGGTCTTAGCACTGGTATTGGAACATCTACTTCTGCCAGAGTTCAACTGTTGGATGGTAATGTAATTATCAATCCACTCCAACTCCCCACATCTGGTGTAAACACCACTACTAACACATTTACGATTGAAGATCATGCTTTAGAAACTGGATTCAAAATTTTAGCGTATGGTACTAATGGTGTTGGTTCTAGTCTGCCAAGTGGTCTTGAGCAAAGAACTTATTTTGTTCTAAAGGTAGATAATGACAATTTCCAATTAGCAGATTCAAAAGTACAGTTATTCAAAGATCCTCCAGAGATTGTTAGCGTAGCATCGACTGGTTTTGTTGGACAAACTATCAATCCAATCAACCCCCCGATCAAGGTAACTAGAAACAATAATATTGTCTTTGATCTGAATCACACATCTTTATCTGGATCTGAGTTAAAGATTTTCTATGATAACAACTATTTTAATGAGTTTGTCGGTAGTGGAACTACAGCAAATCTCGAAGTAGTTGGTTTTGGGACAGTTGGTATTGGAACTACTCTTGCATCTGCTACTCCAACTAAGACAATTAATTACAATAAGTCTTTTAGCGGCGAATTGTATTATGGTGTTGAAAAAGGTGGATATATGTCCACCTCAGACACGGAGGTTGTTGGATATAATAAAATCTCTTTTGTAAAGAGCAGATACACTGGATCCTACAAAGTTAGTGGAATTGGTTCAACTACATTTACTGCAACATTAACGACAGAACCAGAAAAGGCATCATACATCTCCACCGATTGTGATGAGTTGTACTATACAACAACTTCGATTGGAGCAACGGGTGGTCTTGCGAAAATTAGAGTTATTAACAATGGTATTGGATATGATGCATTCCCAGCGGTAACATCTATTGGAAATAGTGGTATTAGCGGAGAATTGATTCTTTCTGGTGATGATGTAAACTTACTGGAAAGTCTTACCGTACCAACTGATGTTTACGGATATCCATCTGATAATACTTTGAAACCAGATGCGTTCCTTCCCAGAGTTGTCAGGATTAAGAATGCAAATAAAGTTATTGAGGCAGAAGTAACATTTGGTGGTAAGTCGTATCTGAATGCTCCTTCTCTGTCACTATTTGATAAATCTACTGGAGAAATTATTCAGAATGGTCTTATTACTTGTGATTTGAGTGATTCTGCGGTAAACACAGTAAAAGTTGTAGTTGAACCAAGAGGACTCACTGGTAATGATTATGGACTTGCTCCACTGAGAAACAGCAATGGTATTTCTATTATCGAAGCATTCTCCGATGTAGGTTTCCTTACTTGTAAGATTACAACACCTATTTTGGGATATGTTGACGAACCATTTACAACTGGAGAGTCGGTATTTGTTGAGGGTATTGAATTCAATGGTGATGGTGATGGATTTAATGGTGGAGATTATAAGTTTGTAAACTTCACTATTTCAGATTACAATACTGCGGTCAACCCCAGAGAAGTAACTTTTGCATATGCTGGTCTTACTAATAACACAGGAACTGGTGCAACTGTAACTCCTGGATTTGGTCAGATTGTCAAGGCAGGCAATCTTGCACAATTTACGGTGACTAAGAAGTTCTCCGACTTTTCTAAGAACGAACCTCTTAGAAGAAACAATGATCTTGAAACAGATCTCATTTTAAGATCTATTAATACCAGCACAGGTATTATGGTTATTGAAGGGTCTAGACCCCTAGAACCAGATGATCTTCTTGTAGGTACAAACAGCGGTGACCGCTGCGAAGTTGATATTGTCGAAGAATTTGACGGATATTTTGATATCAATTCAAACATTGAAACTAACATTGGTTGGTCTGACAATATTGGTCTTATCGGTGATAACAATCAATACCTACCAGATAATGATTATTATCAAAACATGTCTTATGCCATTGAGAGCGATAAGACATATGAAGAACTGATTAACTATGTAAATGATATTGTTCACCCTGCTGGGATGAAAAACTTCGCCAATACGCAGATCTTGTCTGTTGGTGATGCTGGTGAGAGCACTCAACCTGCAGACGATGCTGGTGGATTTGTTCTTGATTTTGTTAGCGATCCGTTAAGGGTTGATGCGATTTATGGATTTGACCTTTCTAGAGATGTTAACTCTTCTGACAATGTTTCAAAATTCTTAGAACTTCAGTCAACTAGACTTGCTGACTACATTCTCAATAAAACAAATAGAGTTCTTCAGCATGATGATATCAGTCCCGAATTCGTTAGTAACGAATCTAATGATTTGAGTGATGATAGAACTATCGCTGCTGCTGTTGGTGGTAGAAACTTTGCGAGATATCTGATCCAGACTACACATGATGCTGAGAATCCTCTCAATAACCAATATCAGCAAAATGAGGTCATTCTTGTCACAGTAAATGAAAATACTTATTTACTACAAAAGTCCCACCTCAACAATACCAACAATGTTGGTTTGGCAACTGGTTATGCAGAATTCTTCTCATTCTTTAATCAACAGGACAATATAACTGAAGTAAGAATCAAACCTTACGAGACATTTGATACTGACTATGACATTAAAGCATTCCAGCAAGGATTTGGGTCTGATGTTGGCATCGGATCTACAAACCTTGGCAATACTGTCAACTCCTCCTTCAATGTCACCGTAGGTTCAGGTACTACTACGGAAGTATGTGGTTTTAGCACAACAACCTTCGTTGGAGGTATTGGTCATTTTGTTGTTGTAGATACTGCTGATAACAAGATTGATTATGTTGAGTTAGCACTCCAACATGATGGAGTAGATACTTATTTGACAGAACTAGCATCGTTTAACACCAGACAGTCTGTTGGTGGTATTTCTGGTCCCACATTTATGGGGACATTTACATCTGCCATTGAAAGCGGTGTAGTTAAAATCAATTATATCCATGACGAACCAATCGCTCTCTCGATCAGATCTAAGTTTGTATCGTTTGAGAATGTTGGACTTGGCACTACTAGCGTAAAACACCTGAACCTCGAATTTACCCCAGAGGGGACAGAAAGAACTGCTAGAGTAGTTGTCGGTGCTTCTGCTACTACAGGCATCTCTACTGTTATTGGAATTACTACAAATATTGATCTTTCTTTCAAGACAACTGCACATGTGTCTATTGGTGAGACTCAAACGATCCACCAAATCTATGTTTTAAGTGATCCTGAGAAAGCAGATACTTACTTTACTCAAGGACCTATTGCTGCGGTTGGAACAACTACAGGTGTAGGTACATTTGGTGCTGAATATAGAGGAAATCAAGTTGTTCTTGAATTCTTCCCTGATGCTAGTGTATCTGGCATGGTAAGCATCTTCTCTTATAATGAAATTCTTTACAAAGATCTTGATTCTAACGGTACTCTGGCAGGTATTGGTTCATTTGACTATGGAAAAGTATTTGAGAATGTAACTCAAAACACATATCTCGGTATCAACAATAGAAATATCAGAACCTTTGATCTTACTTACAAAGGAACTCCAATTTACGAGAGAAATCTCAACCCACAAAACCCCAACCAAATCAACTTTGGTGACGGTTTAATCAGTTTCAAACACTTCTTCTCTAACGCTGAAGAAGTTACTTATACACCAGGTTCTAACATTGTTGGTGTTGCTGCAAGTGCTCTGCAATATGTCACTGGATATGGTCACACATCTCTACCTGGCACTGTATACATTATTAAAAATAATAACAACCAATTCTACATCGCTACTACTCTTACAGATGCTAGACAAGGTATTGCCGTAACATTCCAACCTGGAACCTCTGCTGGCAACCAGCATAGATTCACAATGAATAAGAGAGATGAGAAAACGATCATTTCTCTCAGTGGCATTGTTCAAAAACCGATTTCCTTTACAAGTATCATCTACGATCTTGATGTAGCAGTCAATGGTATTGTTACTGCCTTTGCTCTTAGTGGTCTTAGCACCGTTACATCTGGTGATTTGCTCAAGATTGAGGATGAATATTCTATTGTCAAAACTGTTGGTTTTGCTACTACTTCTACTGGTCCTATTACAGGCATCGGTACTTGGAGTATTGTAGAGGTCGAACGGGGTGCAGTTGGATCTGCAGCAACTAATCATGCTGCAGGCGAAGTAGCAAGAATCCATAGAGGATCTTTCCAGATTCTGAACAGTCAGGTTCACTTTACTGAAGCACCTCTTGGTGGTGACTTAGGTGTTATTGACCCAAGTAACTTGCCATATCCTAGAGCATCCTTTGGTGGTAGAACATATTTGAGGAATGATTATGCAACAAACGAATTGTTTGATGACTTCTCTGATAAATTTGATGGTCTTGAAAATACTTTTGACTTGACTGCTACTGGTGCTGCTGTAACTGGTATTGGTTCTACGGGCGGTAATGGTGTTCTGTTCATCAATGGTATCTTCCAAGCACCATTTGGTGAAAACAACGAAGGCGTTTCTAACTTCAAGATTCTTGAGGATCCTGTTTCTACTGCTGCCAGTGTTCAGTTTACTGGTATTACCTCAGTTGGATTTACGGATCTAATTATTGATGAGGATGATATTAACCAAAACCAGTTACCAAGAGGCGGCATCATTGTTTCTGCTGCTTCTACTCCTGGTAGAGGATATGCTCCATTCAATGGTGCATCAGTCAAAGTCAATGTAAACACTGCAGGAACAATCACTGAGATTGTTGGTGTATCTACTACAGGTATCTTTGTTAACATTGAAGATGCTGCTTATGATAATAAGACTGGCATCATGACAGTCACAACTATTGATAACCACACTCTTGTACTTGAAGATCAAGTCAAGTTAGTTGGTCTTGAGTTTACCTGTCCTAAGAATCCTGTGGGAACACCCAATGGATTTACTTATGATCCTTCTACTGGTATCTCTACCATTTCATTCGCAACACCTCATGGACTTGTAAATGGTGATGCAATTTCTATCGAAGCGAACAGCATTACATTTACATGTACACAGGGTCCTGGCAATCATACCTATCCTCGTGTAACCGATCCCGCATACAACCAGTATCTTACCATTTCTGGTGTAACTGCAAATTCATTTAAAGTTAATGTTGGAACTGGTGGTACAGGTACATCTCCACACACTTTTGTTAGTGCTGCTACAGATGCTATCAGGACTCTGAACTATCAGGGTATTACGACTACAACATTCCCAGATCATAATGATCCGTTCTCTGTTGTTGGTATTACATCTGCAAGAACATTCAAGGTACAAGTCGGTGCATCTACTATTCCACACACTTATGTAAGTGGCGGTACTGCTGCTCAGTTCTTCCCACTGACATTCGGTTCTGGATACAATACCAATCTTGGAACAATTGGTATCGCTATCACTGATGTTGCATTTGAGCACAGATTTGCATCTGCTGGTATCAATTCTATCTTTGACAATACTGGTACAACATATACTGCAACTGGCGGTAGTTACATCTCCACTAGCGGTCAACTGACCTTAACTATCAATGGTCATGGTCTTACTACCAGCAACACTCTTGGTATTGATACTGGATCTATCGGATTCACTTGTGATAGTGACAACTTCTTGAGCGTCAATCTTTATCCTAGAGCAACTGATCCTGTTGCTGGTATTCTTACTGCTATCACTGAGGTGACTACAAATACAGTAACAGTATTTGTTGGTCCTGGTGGTGGCGCTGGAACTGGTGCAGATGTCTCTGCAGTTGTTGGTGCTGGCGGTAGTCTTGTCTTTACCATCAACGATGGTGGTGTTGGTTATGTAAATGCACACGCAAATCCACCAGAACCAAATGGAGAAAATCTTCCTATCGTAGGCGTATCCAGAATCGGTCTGGGTAATACAACTGTCACTGGCGTTGGTTGCTCAGTATCCGTTCAAATTGCTGGCGTCTCTACGGCAACAGGCATTGGATCCACTTACTTTGAGGTTTCTGACTTTGAATTCTCTAAGAAGGGTTATGGATTTAAGCGTGGTGATAAGTTCACTGTAACTGGTCTCTCTACAGATCCTTCTGCTGGAGATGACTTCCAACAGTTTGAACTTGAGGTTATCGATGTATTCACTGATCAGGTATCTTCCTGGCAGTTTGGTAACATTGATTACCTTGATAACATCAAGAGATTCCAAAATGGAAACCAGAAGAGATTTATTCTTGAGTATCAAAGATCTATTGTCAGTTTCGAGATTGACAGAAATGATCAAGACTCTAAAGAAATTGATCTTGGTTCGGTTCTCTTGATATTCATCAATGGTGTTATTCAAGAACCTGGAGTTCACTATACATTTGATGGTGGTTCTGTAATTGAATTTACAACTGCTCCTACTAGAGAAGACAATGTTGTTATCTTCTTCTACAGAGGAACCATTGGACAGGATAGTTTCCTGTTCGATGTTAACGAGATCATCAAAGTTGGTGATACTGTCAAACTGGAGAAGAGTACTGAAGTAGAACTTAATAGAGTAGATAAAAACGCCGCTAACTTTGCTCAGAGTGAAGATAGAATTGTTAAGAGAATTGACAGTGCTGCTACTGTTGAGACTGCATTCTATCAAGGTGTTGGTATTAGTAATGACAATTACAAACCACTTAACTGGATCAAGCAGAAGAAAGACATTCTGATTGATGGTTCTCTTGTATCTAAAGCAAGAGATTCTATTGAAGCACAGATCAATCCAGTAGCAAATGTAATTGGTGTTGTAAGTGCAACTGATGCATTCGTATATGTTGATTCCACAGCATTGTTTACTGATACTGATGGATTATTATCTGCCGCATTTGGTCTTGCTTATATTGCTGAAGTTGGATTTGGAACAACCGCAGTTTATGGTGTTAACTATGAAAACATGAGCGGTATTGAACCATTAGTTGCAAATGTCCAGGGTTTCATTGGAGTTGTTACTGGTATCAGCACGGTTCCTGGAATTGGTACGGATCTTGCACTCCAAATTCAGTTTGATGTTCAAGAGTATGTTAACAATGGTAATGATCCCACTGGGTTACAAACTGGACAACCATTCAGACTTTATGGGTCTGGAATCAACACTGCTGGTGTTGCTTTGACCAGTATTGATACTCATGACACCGATATTGTTGCAATCAGTACATATAACGGCGACAACATTTATTACACCCATGGTATTTCCTTCGTACCTGGAAGTGGAAGTCGTCTTGGTATTATCACCACAAACATTGCTTCTTATACTGATGTAAGTGATTTTGTTGGCGTCGGTTCTACCGCTGGTCCTAATTGCCACTTCACATGGGGCAAGTTTAGCGGTCTCACTAGAGACGGTTCAAACCCCGTATATGCCAATCTTAAGGGTCTTAATTTTGACCCACAATTGAGCAACTATCCTATTGTTCAAAGGCGTGGAGTTGGTTTAAGAGGCACTGGGGGTCTACCGAAGCTGTTATAAATACAAAAAAGTTAGACCCTCCGCCCGCTTATAATAATGGCAGCCATTATCACCGACCAATTTAGGGTTATTAATGCAAATAATTTTGTAGACTCTGTAATTGACGGTACTAATTCTTATTTTACTTTTTTAAGTCTCGCCAATCCAACCATTACTGGTTATGGAAGGACGAGCACATGGAATAGTACCACGGTTCAACCACCGTCCCCGATTGACAACATCAGTTATGTCAATCATGTTTATGATACGATGCTTTTCGGGCGGAAAGTGTTACCTGGTGATGTTAGGAGACTGATCCGCAAAGTACAGTGGACAAAAGGTACATCATATGACATGTATCGTCATGACTATGATACAAATAATAGATCTCTAGTTTCTAACTCTAGTAGATTGTATTCATCCAACTACTATGTGATGAATAAGGACTTTAGAGTCTATATTTGTATTGACAATGGATCAGCAGGTATTACATCTACCGCTAATGCATCTCTCGATGAACCAACATTTACTGATTTGGAACCATCCGCTGCTGGGACGAGTGGTGACGGCTATCTATGGAAATACCTCTTTACTGTTCCTCCCGCAGATATCGTCAAATTCGACTCAACCGAATATGTAGCTGTACCTAACTCGTGGACATCTTCTACAGAAAATGAAATTAAAGTTGTTAGGGATAATGGTGACTCAACAGTAAACAATAATCAAATCAAGGTTGTTTCTATTGACGAACAGGGTGAAGGTTATTCTTTCCTTTCCAATCCTGTAGAACTTGATATCCTTGGTGATGGTACGGGTGGTAAAGTACGGGTACAGACAAATACGAACGGACAGATTATTTCTGCAACCGTAACTGCTGGTGGTCAAGGTTATAGTTTTGGTAGAGTTGATCTTTCTTCCATCAATGCTGCTGCTACTAAGTTTGCGAAATTGACTCCAATCATTCCACCCTCTAGAGGACATGGTTTTGACTTATATAAAGAACTAGGAACTGATAAGGTCTTGATTTATTCTAGATTTGATAGTTCTTCATATGACTTCATCTCAGATACGACATTTGCTCAAATTGGTGTTCTCAAAAACCCAATTGCAGCAGGTGCTGGATCTACTGCTGTATTGAATACATCAGAATATTCTTCTACTAAGTCAATTAAGTTTACTGGTAATACTACACAATCTCTAGCAATTGGTGCAGAGATTAAGCAAGATATTACTGGTATTGGCACGGCAAAGGGATATGTCGCATCTTATGACATTAGCACTAGAGTGATTAAATACTTCCAAGACAGAAATCTCTATTTGAACCCCGTCTTTTACGATGCGACAGATAGTCTTGGTGTGGGGGGAGATGCCAAAGTGCTTGAATTTAGTTCTTCTGGCAATGCTGTAACTGGTCCTAGTGGTTTTAGTGTAAACATCGATTCTGGTTTTTCTGGTATCTCAACCACTACGCCTGCAGGTAAAGTTGTGGATCTTGGCGTACAATTCACTAATGGTCTTGCTGGTGCAGAAATAAATAAAAGGACTGGTGAGATTATCTACCTTGATAATAGACCTTCTATTACCAGGAATGAGCGTCAAAAAGAAGACATCAAAATCGTTTTAGAATTCTAAGAAGATGCCACAACAGACTAACCTAAATGTCAGCCCTTATTACGACGATTTTGATTCGGATAAGGGATATCATCGCGTCCTGTTTAAACCAGGATTTCCCGTACAGGCTAGAGAACTTTCTACCCTACAGTCTATCCTGCAAAATCAGGTAGAGACATTTGGTAGTCATATCTTCAAAGAAGGATCTATTGTTATTCCTGGATCCATCACATTTGATGGTCAGTATTATGCTGTCCAAGTCAATCCCACTCACTTAGGTGTAGATATTGGCGTATATGCTGATAAGGTAATTGGTAAAACAATTAAGGGTCAAACAACTGAGGTAACTGCAAAGGTTATCAATTTTATCAGCGCATCAGAGTCTGATAACGATTTTGACACATTTTTTGTAAAATATATTAACTCCTCCACAACTGGAGATTTTAATTTCTTTGACCCCTCAGAAGTTCTTGTTACTGAGGAGTCATTTACATATGGCGGTACAACTATTAATGCTGGTGGCACTTTTGCTTCTACTATTGATTTAGATCCATGTAGTATTGGTTCTGCTGCTTCCGTTGATGAAGGCATTTATTTTATCAGAGGTAACTTTGTAAGGGTCCTCAAGCAAACAATTATCCTTGATCAATACAACTCACAACCATCTTTTAGAGTTGGTCTTAGAGTTGTTGAGAGTACGATCTCAGCAAAAGCAGACAACAGTCTCTATGATAACGCAAAAGGTTTTAGTAATTTTGCTGCTCCTGGCGCTGACAGACTTCAAATCTCTCTGGTTCTTGATAAGAAACCTGTAGCAGATTTTGATGACACGGACTTCGTAGAGGTCATGCGTGTTGATAATGGTGAAGTCCTTTCTATCAAGAGAGAAACAGAATATTCTAAAATTAGAGATTATCTTGCAAAAAGAACTTTTGATGAGTCTGGCGATTATACCGTCAATAAGTTCCTTGTAAATGTAACTGAGTGTTTGAACGACAGACAAGGAAACAACGGAGAGTATTTTTCCGATCAAACAACCTTTGATGGCAACGAACCTAGCGATGATCTTGCATGTCTGAAGATCAGCGCAGGTAAGGCATATATTCATGGATATGATATTACTACTGATGGTCCTACCACATTAGATTTTATCAAACCCAGAGAAACTCAAGAAGTAAAAGATAAGTCATTCCCATTCCAGATGGGAAATAAGTTTGTTGTTAATAATGTATCGGGTATTACCACCCTTACAGATAGTATCGATCTGTTTGGCGGACCTCATGTCAATGGCACAGGTTTAGCAGCTGGTACATCAAATCAAATCGGAAATGCAAAGGTATATAACTTTGGTCTGAAAGATACTAAGTATGAGGATGCTTCTACTGAGTTTGATCTCTATTTGTATGACATCCAAACATATACAGACCTCAAACTAAATGATAATGTAAGTTCTACTGAAGTTATCAAATCTGCATTTATTGTAGGTAAAGAGAGTGGTGCTAACGGATTTACTGTATCTGCTGGTGCAGGTTCTAGCACTATCCAAATCACTCAGGTATCGGGTAACTTCCGTCCTGGCGAAAAAATTCTCATTAATGGTGTTGAAGAACTCTCAAGATCCGTTGAGTCTGTAAAGGCTTATGGTATTAATGATGTATTCTCCTTCGCACAAAGTGGCAACAGCTTTACTGCAAACAAAAAAATTAATGACAGAATTCCTCCTAGATTAGGAACTGGTGAGGTAACTATTGACTTGAGTGGTTCTACTGCTACGGTAACTGCTCCTAGAATCGATAGTTTCCAGAGATTCAAACCTGGCGACATTATTAGATATACTGACAACAAGAGCGGAACACAGACTCAGTTCCAAAATGTTGTATTGAGTATTGCTGCTGATTTGCAGTCAATGACCGTTGGTACTATGACAACGGTATCAAACTTGTATGATGGTCGTGTTGCTGATTTTACAGGTCCTATCACGATTGCGGCACAGGACACATCTACAGAGAATGCATCTCTGATTACAATCCTTCCAGATCTCAATGTATCTAATGTTGATTTTAGTGGATCTACACTGTTCCTTACTGCACAGGTAACCAATGAGTCAACAAATGCTTTGGGTCAATTAGTTGTTCCCATCTCTTCTGTTGATCTTGATGATGTTTCTTTCGCAGCATTTGATGAGGAAAGATACCAAGTTCAATATTCTAATGGCACGATTGGTGTAATTGAAGACAACCAAGTAACAGTATCTCCTACTCAATTGACCATCACTGGTCTCAATGCCTCTCAAACAGGCATGAAGGTAAATGTTACAGTAATCAAGTCGAACATCAAAAATAAAGTAAAAGAATACAAGCGTTGTCAACAACTCTCCGTTACTAGATCAACAAACAAGTCTTCTGGTACTGACCCAGCGACCAGCGTCGGTGATGGTCTCACACATAGCGAACTGTATGGTCTGAGAGTTCAAGATAGAGATATCTCTCTCAATGAGCCAGACGCAATTGATGTTGTTGCTATCTATGAGTCTTTAGATACTAATGCTCCTATTTTAGATAAACTCACATTCACATCTACTGATGATGTGTTTACCAGTGCAATCATTGGTGAGAATATCTTTGGATCGACTAGTAAAGCAATTGCAAAAGTTGTATCTATTGATGTAGGTAATAGTCAAATTGAAGTAGTTTATTTAACTGATGATAGGTTTGCTATCTTAGAAGCTCTTACATTTGAAGAGTCTAATACAACTGCTGTTCTTCAAGGAGCAACACCTGGAAAATATAGAGATATTACTAGCAGTTATTTGTTAGATAAGGGTCAGAGAGATCAGTATTATGATTACTCTAGAATTGTAAGAAATAGAGGATCATATATTCCTCATAGACAACTTCTGATTATCTACAACAGATACGATATTCCCAGTGGAGATACTGGAGATGTCTTTACTGTCAACAGTTATGATGAAGAAAGATATACTAAGGATGTCCCTCAAATTGGACCTGCTCGTATTGAAGCACATGATGTCTTGGATTTCCGTCCAAGAGTAGAATCTTACAATGTTGGTAGTTCTTCAATTTCACCATTCTTCTACGAAAATAGATCCTTTACTGATAAACCAGATAGAATCTTGACTCCAAATGAGTCAATGACATTTGACTATGATTTCTATCTGCCTAGAATCGATAAACTGATTCTCCTGCCTGATGGTAACTTTGACCTCATGAAGGGCAAACCAGCAAGGCAACCAATTCCTCCTGTTCATAAGGGCATGGGTATGGAGATTGGTACAATTCTTCTCCCCGCATATCTCAGAGAAACTGATGAGGCAAGGGTATATCTGAAGGATAACCGCCGCTACACCATGAGAGATATTGGTGATCTTGCGGATAGAATTGAAAACTTAGAAACAGTTACAAGTCTGAATCTCCTTGAGAAGAGCGCAGAAAGTCTTCAGATTAGAGATGCACAAGGTCTGAATAGATTCAAGTCTGGTTTCTTTGTTGATAACTTTAAGACTTTCGATTTTATGCACCCCAGTTCTCCTTGTGAGATTGATAGGGATCTTGGAGAGTTGCGTCCTCTTAGAGAGTTTGATTCTTCTGTATTACAAGTCGCTGCTGCGTCTAACCTCCCAGTATCGCAAATTGACTACAGCACAAACTTTACTCTCTTAGACGAGAACAATACACAAAAGACTGGTAATCTTCTCTCTCTGAAATACGAAGAAGTAGTATACATTCAGCAAGAGTTTGCCACGAAGGTAAACAACATCAACCCCTTCCATGTTGTTGCATACACTGGTGAAATCAAACTGAATCCATCTGTTGATAACTGGATCAATACAAGAGAAACTCAAAATGTTATCCGCAATACTATTGGTATTACGGTCTTTAACAATCAAGTTGCTGCAAACTTCTCTATTAGTAGAGGTGGATCTCTTGGTGGATCTGCAACGGTAACTACTAGAGAAACTGGTAGAACTGTTCAGAGAGATGATATTAGATCAGAGAACACTTTTATCGCAGAAGAAACTTTCGATCCATTCTGTCGTTCCAGAAATATCGAATTCCAAGCAATTGGTCTGAAACCGTTTACTAACTTCTATCCATTCTTTGATAATCAAGGTGGTGTTGATATTGTTCCTAAACTGCTTGAGGTTTCCAATGTATCTGGTGCTTTCCAAGCAGGAGAGACTGTAAGAGGAACGATTGGCGGTGCTAATGGAACTAGTTTTGAATTTAGACTCTGTACTCCTAATCATAAGACAGGTCCTTTCAACAATCCAACTACAACATATACAGTCAATCCATACGATCCAACGAGCACTCTCCCAACTGGATATTCTCAGGCATCTACTGTCCTGAACCTTGATACTGTTGCATTGTCTGCACAAGCACAAGGTGCATTCTTCGGATTTGCGCCTACAGGCATGGTCATCAGAGGTCTTACAAGCGGTGCTCAAGCAACTGTTGCTGGTGTCAGATTGGTTTCTGACGACTTTGGTGATCTCACTGGTTCTATCTTCCTAAGAGATCCTAACCAGACTCCTACACCCGCAGTAAGAGTTAGATCTGGTAACAGAGACTTTAGATTAACATCTAGTCAAACTAATGAGAATCCCTTACCAGGATCTACCCTGATTTCTCAAGCTACAGGTCGTTATCTTGCTACTGGAACTACAAGAGTTGTACAAACTGATATCAGAATTACCACTCTTGAAACTACAACGATTACTAATCTCTCTACTATTGATATTAGAGCAACTGTTCCCCCGCCGCCTCCACCGCCGCCGCCAGTTGTTATCAACAACACTCGGGTCATCAATAGAACAAGAACTATTGTCAGAAATGTTACCAGAGTTGTAAGAAGAAGACGCAGGCGTCGTACAAGAAGAAGAGACCCGCTGGCACAAACAATTGTGACAGGACCAGAGGGCGCATGGATTACATCTTTAGATGTATTCTTCGCTAAGAAGAACGCAGGAACCACTCCTGTGCGCGTAGAAGTTAGAACAGTTGAACTTGGTACTCCCACGCTGTTCTTGATTGATAGAGCTGCTCAGGCAACTGTTCGTCCTGCAGACATTAAAACTTCTACAGATGGTTCTGTGGCAACTAATGTCAAGTTTGAGACACCTTTCTACTTAGATCCAGATACCTCTTACGCTATCGTTCTTCTTTCTGATAGTGATGAGTATGAAGTATTCTGTGGTCAAATGGGTCAAAAGGCATTGAACCAACAGACTCTTCCTTCTGCTAAAGGTAAGATCTACTCTCAGCAGTTTGCTATGGGTTCTCTGTTCAAGTCACAGAACGGTGCAACTTGGACACCATCTCAGTTTGAAGACCTCACATTCAAACTCTACAGAGCAAAGTATACTTCTGACCTGGGTCTGCTTACTTTCTTCAACCCTCCTGTTGAACCTAACAATGGCGTATTGCCTCCGCTTGCGTTTGATCCAATTACTGCTATTCCTAAGAAAGCAAAACTTGGTATCACGACAACCTCTACCGCTGGTCTAATCGGTACTGTCTTTGCCCCTGGTCGTAAGATTAGTCAAAGCACAGAAACATATCGCTTTGGTTATATTGAGGATAAAGGTGGTCCCGTTCTTGGAGTTCCTGGAATTGAAACAGGTGGTTCAAACTATGGCGTACCTACTAATCCTGTTAGTACATACAACATCAGTGGCGATGGTTCTGGATTGACTCTTACTGCTACTGTTGGTATGGGCATCTCTGCTATCACTGGAGTTTCTATTGCTTCATCTGGTAGAGGATATAAAGTTGGTGATGTTGTTGGTATTGTAACTGCCGATACAGGTGGTTCTGGTTCTGGTGTTCGTATTGGTATCAACTCTCTTGGCGGTATTGACACTCTGTATCTGACTAATGTTCAGGCAGAAGAATTTGATATCACAACTGGTACTGATGTAACTTATCATCATGCATTAGGTTCAGTTATTGATACTGGATTGGATGTGACTTCCTATGATGCCACTGGCAGCATTTACACTGGCGAATACTTCAAGGTCGATCATCGCAACCATGGTATGCATAGTCCCCTGAATAAGGTGATTATCAATGATGTTGCTTCGGATGTACTACCAACAGAATTGTCTGTTGCACTTGCATCTAACGAGACAACTGTATCTGTTGCTTCTACTGAGCAGTTTGACTTCTTTGAAGGTGCTTTGGTTAGCGCAGCAAACACTGGTTATGCTTTTGTTGGTAGTGAGATTCTCTCTTACACTAGCGTCGGCGTCAGCAGTCTTAGCGGTGTCGTAAGAGGTGTTGATGGAACTAAAGCTCTCAATCATCTCAAGGACGATATCATTACTAAGTATGAATATGCTGGAGTATCTCTCAGAAGAATCAACGCTGAGCATGATGTAACTTCTCTCCTTAGAGGTATCGATTCTTACTATCTCCAAATTGATAGAGGATCTAGCAGAGGTAGTGATGATTCTACTAATAACATTCCTCAGGTATCTTTCAAAGAAGAAGCAGCAGGCGGTGGAAAAGAGGTACACGCTTCTAAGAACATTCAGTTTGACGCTGTAAGACCTCTCATTGAAGCAGATACATTCGGACCCCAAGACTTTGTTTCTCTGCAGATGAGAAGCGTTACAGGAACCTCTCCTGATGGTACGGAAACATCATTCATTGATGCTGGTTTTGAAGATCTGAATTTTGATAGAATCAATCAACTGGAAACCACTAGAGTTCTTGGTTCTAGAATCAACGAGTCGAATCGTCTTGGTTCTCTGCCTAGAAACAAATCATTTACATTTACTGTTGAACTTGCTAACAGTGGTGATGAGTACAACTCTCCTACAGTTAACCTTGAAGGTGCCAATGCACTCTTCTATGAGAATAGACTGAACAAACCGATTGAAGATTATCGTACTGATCCTAGAGTCAAGTCTAGATTCAACGATCCTCATGCTTCTTATTATATGTCCAACCCGATCTATATTAAGAACCCCGCAACATCATTGAAGGTTGTATTTGAAGCTCGTAGACCTATTGAATGTGATTTCAGATGTCTCTATAGCATTCTGAAGACAGATTCAAGTGAAGTAACTCCTGACTTTGAGTTATTCCCTGGTTTCCTCAACCTCAGAGATACTGATGGAGACGGAATCGGAGATGAGGTTATCGATCCTACTCAAAATGATGGTCAATCTGATTCATTTGTTGGTGCAGATGAGACCCAGTACAGAGAGTATACATACTCTATAGATGATCTTCCTAGTTTCAACGGTTTCCAAATCAAAATCGTATTCACTGGAACTAATCAAGCGAAGTATCCTGTAGTGAAAAACCTTAGAGCAATTGCAGTAGCATGAGTTTGATTCCCGTAGAGGGGCATTCCAATTTGTTTAGAGATTCTGAGACTGGGGCTATCGTGAATAACGATGACTCCAGTTATCAGGCATATATGAGAGCAAAGAGTGCCAAAATTAATGAAAGAGCTGAGCTCGATGAAATGAAAAAAGATATTGATGAGATTAAGAGTATGCTCAGTAAAATTGCAGACAAATTATGAGTAAAAATCCTCATTCGGAATTTTTAAAATATCATGGGTTTCAACTGGATACACCAGATACAATTCCTACTACAGATGTAGAGTTACTCAGAGCAGAGGTCTTAGAGATCAAACTAACCCTGCAGCAAGTATTACAGGAATTAAGGAAACTAAATACCTAATAGGATAATCCGTGATGTAAAGAATGGCAGTTTACATTGCTAATCTCCAAATTGATACAGGTGTTGATTTTCAACATGGTTTCAGTCTCGGAGATAATGACACAGGCACCTATTTAAACCTGACAAACTATACGGCAACCTCTCAAATGAGAAAGTGGTCGGGAAGTTCTACTGCCGTTTCATTTGCGTCAACTGTTACCGATCCAGAAGCAGGTCAAATTCAGATTTCTCTGGGTTCAACCGAAACTGCTGATATTAAACCAGGGCGATATGTATACGATGTGAACCTTGAGGACTCTGGTGGCTTTAAGTATAAGGTCGTTGAAGGAATGGTCCTAGTCAGAGCAGGAGTCACAAGGTAATGCCATCATTACGAATAGGCACATCGAATCAAGTCAAAGTTATTGCCAGCGGATCCCTTGGTGGAGGTTCGGGCGGTCGATTAACTTTGCTCGCGGATGTTGATGCATCCAGCTTGGAAGACGGGAGCATCTTGGTATACGAAGCGGCAACGAACGCTTTCAAAACAACTAAAAATTTCCCTGCTGCCATCATTGACGGAGGAGTCTACTAATGTCTGCAACAATCCTCCTAAAAAGAACGCTTGGCACTTCGCCACCGAACATTGCACCAGTTGGTACTGGCGTATCGTTCGGTGAATTAATCTATACTTACGATACCAGCGATGTTGGTGCTGGTAAGTCGTACAAGAAATTATATATTGGTAACCCTGCTGGTCCTACCGCTGCTCCGATTCCTATCGGTGGTGAGTATTATACCAGTCTCTTTAATGACAATCCCTCTGACTACGGAAAACCTCAGGCATCTAAGGTTCTCATTCTTGATAGTCAAGGACGAGTTGCATCTTGGACAGTTGTAGATGATTTCTACACTGCAGGTGTTGGTACAGTTGCTGGTGACTTTACTGTCGGCGGTAACCTCAATGTAACTGGAGACCTCCAATACGACGAAGCAAACGCTCGTAACTGGAATATCACTGGTGTTGCAACTGCTAACACCTTAGAAGCATCCAATATCCTGTTCACTCAAGGTACTATTACTGACCTGTTCGCAGTAACGGGTGTTGTAACTACTCTGAGTGGCACTGCTGCTGACTACTATGAAGTTAATGTAGGACATGCTCTTACTGCCAACAACTTAGAAGTAACAGGTGTTGGTTCGTTTAGTAACCAAGTTACATTTGCTAATGATATTGTCAAGATTGGTCGTGACACTGCTGTAGGTCTTAGCAGTGCAGACGGATCTATTTTCATTGGTGATTTTGCTGCAGCTGGTATGGGTCAAACGACCCTCAACCGTCGCAATATTGCGATTGGTGCCAGTGCAATGCAATATGCTGGTATTCTCTCCAGCAGTGACGAGTTAGAATCTAACATCGTCATGGGTAACTTTGCAGGATATAGACTGCAAGGTACAAAGAACTTGATGATTGGTGATAAGGTAGGTTTTGCCTTATCTTCTAGCGGCAACGACGAGAACATTGCTCTGGGTAACCAGTCAATGTATGGTGAGACCTTCCCCGTTGTTGATGGGGTAACTCTCAGCGTCAATGTTGGCGATCAAACTGCTCTTGCTAACTACGACCAGACAGAAGATGTAACCGAGACCAGTGGATCTGGTCAAGGTCTGTTAGTTAGAATTCAGACTGGTGCTACTGGTCTGATCACTAACATCGAAATCATGGCTCCTGGCGATGGTTACGAGGTTGGTGATACATTCACCATGCCGTTTGGTTTCCAAACTCTTACAGGTAGCGTAACCAGCAAGAATGGTCGCTTCCTCAGTGGTGGTACAGGAACTAGACAACAGCAAAGAAACATTGCTATTGGTCCTTACACTCTCTTCAGTGTAGACGGTAGCAAGAACATTGCCATTGGTTACTCTGCGGGTAACGATACTCTTGGTAGTGGTAATGTTATCATCGGTTATGAGCGAAATGTTGCTATCGGAGATAGTGATAACCAGCTCGTAATTGGTAATCAAAATATTAATTGGATCGACGGTAACCAACTTGGTTATGTTGGTATCGGCACCACACGACCCTTCGGGTTGCTCGATGTCGGTGGTGTAGTAATCGTTGACAAAGGCACTGGTAACACAGTAATCGCTGGCGTAACATCTGTTCCGCAAATCGATGCCGATGATATCGGTGTTGAGGATATCAAGGTCACTGCTGGTTTGGCAACTGACTTTGCAATTACCAACGCCAAGATTCAGTCGGGTATCATTACCGACACTGTTGGTACTGCAGCAACGATTACTAGAGTAGATTTTGTTGATGCTGATATCGAAGATGTCAAGATCACTGTTGGTCTTGCTACTGACTTTGCAGTAACTAATCTTAGATCTCAAGTTGCAATCGCAACCAACGCTTACATTGATGTTGGTGTTGTTACCTCTCTGGTTGGCACCTATGCCACAATCACAACCTTCGACTCCAACGAAGGTGATATCAATACCCTGAAGACTGTCGCTGGTGTTGTTACATCACTGACTGGTTTTGGTGTAACTTACAATACGGCA
>MDSW01169038.1_pt1 | contig 52942 bp, 44 predicted proteins | sample 811171 | NCBI WGS metagenome assembly MDSW01 (sample SAMN05326641, study PRJNA326480) | marine metagenome | isolation source: seawater | place: Atlantic Ocean: North West | collected 2012
CTATTACAAGAAGAAATAAATGTTGATATAGAATCTGATTCATTGATAGTTAAGTTAAGTGTTGCAGTACTGTCACAACCATTAACATTAGTATATGTAGTATCAGTATAACTCCCACTTGTTGTATAAAGATTTCCATTCCAAGTATAACTATTACAAGAAGAAATGCTGGATGAGCCGGCTGTACTATTACTAATAAACACATACTCATAAATCTCATCCATCACACCATACCAATCATAACAATGAGTCATCACCCAGCCTGAACTAGTTACATTAATATAACCAGAAAATCCAGTGCAGTAATCCTCTTGCCACATTAATAAAGCATCGCAACCGCAATAATTAGTACATGTGCCATCATCAATAGTTGCATTTGCATTATAATTACAGTATACTGAGTCAGTACATCCCGAAATTTGCCCAAATCCAATAAAGGGTAAGCAAAGTAATATAAGTAGTAGTTTTTTCATCTTATTGCTTTTATTATAGATTTAAAATCTACAGAAAATCCTGAAAAAAATTTTCCTTCTAATTTTAATTCATTTTTTGAAACGATATACTTAAATACATCTGCACCAACATACAATGAATCGTTTTCTATAAACCACCCGTGTATAGTATCAATTTGAGTAGTGCTATCAGGCTGAATCTGTCCTAATAAACCAAAATTATCATAAAATTGCAAGCTTACAGGAGCTGGATATTCCAACGGGGGACCAGAGTAAGTTAAGCTATCATTCAGAAAATATTCAATATTATATACATTCCAAATCCCACCAATAACACTAAATAAGCAAGACCCATCATCTTCTTCAGCATCAGAATTATAGTTGACAGCTAAAGATTCGGTGCATCCATCAGTAATCTCTTTTTTACAACTAGTAAAAAGCAAAGGCAAGCAAAGTAATATAAGCAGTAGTTTTTTCATTGTTAATCTATTGTTTTAAAATCTGAAATCACAAAATTCATTGAATTTACTTTAATTAGTGTCATCCCAGAAACCTCAAAACTATCTCCAGCAATAAAAGTATTTATACCATCTCCATTTGGAGGCATACTCATAACAGATAATTTAGTTGGAGTATTACACATTAGGGTCCCGTTATCTATGTAAAAGTTTAAAGCGTCATCAACTTTATTATCTAAAGTGAAATTAAAAGTCTTAAACAGAATTTTATCTCCAGATTTAACATTTATGGTTGTCATTTCATTTAATGAGACATCTTGTCCTGATTTTGAAGTTAATGCAGGATTTTTTGAAGTCACATTAAAGCTAAATACAGCATCTGTAATAGAAACTTGACTTTTATTTTGCTGAGAATTATTTAAACAAGAGCTAAATAGCAAAGGCAAGCAAAGTAATATAAGTAGTAGTTTTTTCATATTCTTAGTTTATTTAGTGTGTCTCTATTTTTATTTGTTCAATATACAAAGTATCCGTGGCAATAATAACCTCCTCCTGATATGATTTTATCTCTCTAGACTGGCAAGAATAAACTAAAAGTACGATAAGTAATAAGAATAGTAGTTTTTGCATCATGAATTAAATTCCATATTAAACTAATCAAGCAATTCAAATAAATCATCTAAATTAGGAGACAGTATCATCTCAATTCTTCTATTCACTCCTCTGCCTTCTTGTGTTTTATTAGTTGCTATTGGAAGGAACTCAGCTCTTCCTGCTGCAGTTAATTGTAACGGATCTAACAAAGGATTTTGCAATAATACTTTTACAACATTAGTAGCACGCATCACACTTAAATCCCAATTATCTTTTACTAAACCTCTTCCGCTTAATGGAATACTATCAGTATGCCCCTCAACCAGAATCTCTAGGTTTTTTTGACTTGCCAATGCGTCTGCTAATTTTCTTAATGCATTAATCCCCCCGATATTTACTTCATATTTTCCAGAAGCAAAAAGCAAGTCCTCTTCTAATGAAATATATACTTTGCCATTTTTCTGCACAACTGTAAGGCCTTCTCCCTCCAAGCCAATTAATGCCTTAGAAATTGATCTTTTTAATGCTGTTACTAAACTATCCTTATTATTAATAATAGACTCTAATTCAGTAACTCGAATTGATCTTGCATCTAGCTCTTCTTGAGCTAACTTCAATTCCTCTTCTTTTGAACCCAAGGATGCTGATAATTTATTTAGTTCATCCTCTTTCATAAAGAGTTCTGTTTGTGCCTGTTCTAATTGTTCAAGTAATTTTTTTGTTTCTTTAGCTTTGTCAGCCATATAACGGCTATTTTTTGAGGCAAGCAAATCATAAGCTTCACTTAATTCATCATATTTATTCTGTAAAGCAATTAACGCTCCTCCATTTTGAATCGAGTCATTTTTTAAATCAAAAATCTTTTTTTCTATTGCTTTAATAGTTCCTTCAAGTTCCTCAATTTCAGTTTGTAATTTTAGAGCTTTCCGCTCTTGATCATATAGAGCAGATTGTGTTGTCTCATGCTCTAAAATCAAAGCATTGTGCAATTTAGGAGTTACACAGGAAGTTAGTAAAAATAAGATCCCACAAAAAAGTAAAATTAATTTTTGCATAGTATTTATATTTTATCTAATATCAAAACTACAAAGTATGGCACAGGATTATACATAAGTCTTTATTACTTTTCAACAGCAAAACATTAATTCTAATTAAAGCAACTCAATTAATATAGGGCTTTAAAATTGTACTTTAATTTAGTTCTGATCCTCAAAATATACTACTAATAACAAGATTTAGCAATAAGATTTTACTAAAAAATCTGTTTTCTATGCCTATTGTTTGTAAGATTAGTATTTTTATGACTTAAAATAATGACTAATATTTTAACAATATGAAGAAATATATAAATTACTTTTTACAAGGACTATTATATATAGTTCCTATAGCGGTAACAGGGGCTGTTGTAGTGTGGGCTTTTAATAAGATTGATCAAATTATCCCCAGCCTATTAGACAGATTAGGTGTTGACTTACATATTCCTGGGCTAGGATTAATTATCATGATTGTTTTAATAACAATAATTGGTTTCGCTGGCTCAACAATTATTAAAAGTCCTATAAATTCTTTTTTTCAGAATTTACTAAAAAAAGCACCATTATTGCAAACTATTTACTCATCTGTAAAAGATTTAATGAATACTTTTGTTGGCAATAAAAAAGGATTTGATCAAGCTGTTTTTGTAAAAATATTTGACAATTCTACTATAGAAAGAATTGGGTTTATTACTAACAAAGATCTCGCTTCTTTAAATATTAATGAAAATAGAGTTTTGGTATACATCCCTCATTCATATAATTTTTCAGGCAATTTATTTGTAGTGGAAAAAAAGTATATTACACCAATTAATGCCCCTTCAAGTGAGATAATGAAATTAATTGTTTCAGGAGGTGTTGCTGAATTTAATACCCCCTCTGAAAAAACTAAATAAAATGAGAAAATTATTTTACTTACTCATCTCGATATGTGTCATTCTAGAAGTCTCTGCTCAAAATACTGGTGACACTATTATTGTACAAACTTTCGTTCATGATGCTTGGACTGATGGAAATGGAAACACTACAATATCACTGTCTGCGCCAAGAGATACTATCGGTTATTTTCCTAATAATCCTAGTTTAACATTTGAGAAAATAATTATGCGTTACAACATGAGGTGTAAAGATAATGTTAACACTAACCCAGGAGGGACCTCAAGAATTGGTTGTGGAGCATATGACTATAGTTGCCAAACATATGTACATGACTCTACTCGAATAGATTCTGTGCTGAATTTTACTCCAGATCACATAATCTCAAATTTCTCAGGAAACACATATAATTATTCTAATAATCCCGTTTACAACTATTATCATTATCTCTTTAATTATATCCAATATAATACAGTAATTGATTCTATTATTCAGGAAGATTCTATTATCCTTGGAACTGGAAATATTAACTCAGATATTGTTATAAACTGTAATGAACTAGCAGGCAAATCTCAATTTTTATATTTAGCAGATGAATTGAATGCTCTGTCATTAAATGATACTATAATAAATGGCATATCTATATATAGTAGTGGGAATAATCCGCAAGAAGTAAATTTCTTAAAGGTAAAGCTAAAGCTTACAAGCGACTCTATTATGGATCCTTCTAATCCACATGCTAATGGGTTTACAGAGGTTTATCATTCAAATACTATATTAAATTCTGGAATGAATAGATTGCAGTTTAATGATCCTTTTACATGGGATTCTGTCTCAAATATCATTGTAGAATTTTCTTTTACAGATTCATTAAATACAAGTACTCCTTTAGTTTTAGGAGAAAATATTGCTGATAGTATGGGAATGTATACAAATGACGCTTCTTATATTCAAGTATATGGCAATGAACATATAGATTTAGCTAGCTCATCATTAGCATTAATTAATGATGAAATTACGATATCATTCTGGGCAAATGGAGACGAAAATATTTTACCTGTTAATACTTCTTTATTTGAAGCGTTAGATAATACTGGAGCTAGAACTGTAAACCTTCATTTTCCATGGAGTAATGGGAGAATCTATTGGGATTGTGGGAATAATTCTAGTTCTTATGATAGAATAGATAAAGCAGCTAGTATATCAGAGTATGCAGGAGCATGGAGCCATTGGACTTTTACAAAAAATACAGGCACAGGAAGTATGAAGATTTATCATAATGGTGTGCTATGGCATAGTGGAACAGGAAAAACAATGCCTATAAATATTGATAGTTTTAAATTAATGTCTAATGGAGCCGGCAATAATAATTTTTGGAATGGGAAGCTTAAAGAATTAAGAATCTTTAATAAAGAAATATCTGAGACAACAATTCAAAATTGGATACATAAAAGACTAAATTCAAATCATCCAAATTACACGAACTTACTAGCCTATTACCCTTTTGATGAGGGGTCTGGGAATGTTGCAAATGATAATTCTTCTTATGCGCTACAAGCAAATTTTAATGGAAATGTAAAGTGGCGTACTAATGGTGAAGAAATTCCAACATTCTTTGCTTCAACATCATTTAGGCCAAACGTATCATTCTATCAAGGAGTATATATAGACTCGACAATATCTGACACAATTATACACTTATTTATAGATTCATTATTTGCTACTCCTAATGTGGTAACATTAAGAGATGTCTTTGCAAATTATGGGACAATGCTACATGATAGCATTGGAATAGTGTATATAGATACCTTAGGATGGGAGGCGCTAAGTTATACATATAGTTATGACGCAAATGGAGTAACTATAACCACTACCCCTACAAATATTGACAGTACAATTAATATTTCTGAATTAACATATTATACACGTTATCCTATGGCTTTCCAAATCATGTCATTTGTAACTCCATACGGAATGGGATTAAATTTTGGCGCTAATGGAGAAACCTGGGATTTTGACGTAACTGATTATTCCCCTATATTAAAAGGTAATAAACGAATTACAATGAGTGGAGGAGGGCAATGGCAAGAAGATATAGATATTAAATTTCTATTTATTGTAGGTACTCCCCCAAGAGATGTATTAGAAATGCAGCAAATATGGAGACCACAATATAAAGGATATGGGACAATTATGGATGATCGTGCATTTGAGCCAAGAGATGTGTTAATGCATCCAAATGCAACTGCTTATAATCTAAAAACCACAATAACAGGGCATGGTCAAGAAGGCGAATTTATTCCTCAAAACCATACAATGAATATTGATGGCGGGTCAATTGATTATACCTGGCAAGTTTGGACTGAATGTGCTGAAAATCCAATCTTTCCACAAGGAGGAACATGGATTTATGATAGAGCTGGATGGTGCCCTGGACAAGCCTCTGATATATTCAAATCAGATATCACTTCATTAGTTAATCCAGGACAAATACACAACATCGATTATGGAATTGTTAATGCTACTGGCAGCTCCAATTATTGGGTAAGCTCACAGCTTGTTAGTTATGATGAAGCAAATTTTACATTAGATGCTGCGATAATTGATATTTTATCTCCTACTAATAAAGTAAATTATCAGAAAAAAAATCCTATTTGCTCTAAACCAGAAATTATTATTCAAAATACGGGAAGCACTGCTATAACATCATTAACTATTGAATATTGGATTAATAATGCTGCTTCTAAAGAATCATTTACTTGGACAGGAAGTCTTGCTTTCTTAGAAAAGACTACTATAACATTGCCAGATCCAAATTCATTATGGGATAATATGAGTATTTCTAATAATTCATTTCATGTTGAAATAATAACTGGTAATGGGGTTACAGATCAGTATATTCATAATAATAAGATGAGTTCAACTTTTGACCCTACACCTATTTACCCTAATACTTTTGTGTTATGGTTTACAACTAATAATGGCATAATACCTGGAACCCCTCAGATTTCAGAATCATCATGGGAATTCTTTGATAATGACGGAAATTCAATATATGCAAGTGGCGATCTAATCGCAAACACACAGTATAGAGATACCTTAACATTTAATGATGGGTGTTATAGCTTGAAAGTAACAGATACTGATGATGATGGATTAGATTTTTGGGCAAACAATGACGGTGGTGGAATGGCTCGATTCCGTGAACTTGGCGCAAGTTGGCTAAAAGTATTTGAATTAGATTTTGGAAGATTCATTCATCATGAATTTAGAGCTGAAAATATCTCATCAACCACGGACATAAGAAATAAAACTATTAATATCTACCCAAATCCTGCGACTAATGAAATTACAGTAATTGGCAATTTAGCAACATCATCCAAGATTATTTTAACTGATAATATTGGGAAAATTGTAAGTATCACTAATGTTGAAAATAATAGAAATACGCATAAAATTGATATTAGTAATTTATCAAAAGGCATCTATTTCATCTCGCTTGATAATCATAATATAATCAAAAAAGTAGTAAAACAATAAATGAAGTATTGCAATTCTTTAACTCAATATTCACGATTTAAAACACGAGAAGTAAAAGTGGGAATTATAGGAATTGGAGGTGATAATCCTATTCGTATTCAATCCATGACAACGACAAATACTATGGACACCTTAGCTACTGTTGAAGAGTCAATAAGAATGATTAAGGCAGGATGTGAATTAGTCCGTATCACGGCTCCTAGCAGAAAGGAAGCTGAGAATCTGAAGAACATTAAAAAGGAACTTCGAAAAAGAGGCTATCAAACACCTATTATTGCTGATATACATTATACTCCAAATGCAGCAGAAATTGCTGCTACTATTATTGAAAAGGTTAGAATCAATCCTGGAAACTATGCGGATAAGAAAAAGTTTGAAGAGATTGAATATACTGATGAAACTTATAATAAAGAACTAGATCGAATTAAAGAAAAATTCACGCCTCTTGTAAAAATTTGCAAAAAGCACGGTACTGCTATGAGAATTGGGACAAATCATGGATCTTTATCTGATAGGATCTTGAGTAGATATGGAGATACTCCAAAAGGAATGGTAGAATCTGCAATGGAATTCTTGCGTATTTGCCGTAATGAGAACTATCATAATATTATTCTTTCAATGAAAGCATCGAATACCAGAGTCATGGTACAAGCCTACAGAATGTTAGTGGCAGAAATGATAGCAGAAAATATGGATTATCCTCTTCATTTGGGAGTAACAGAGGCAGGAGAAGGAGAAGATGGAAGAATAAAATCAGCAGTGGGTATTGGCGCACTATTAGCAGACGGAATAGGAGACACCATTAGAGTTTCATTAACTGAAGCTCCAGAATTTGAAATTCCAGTTGCTCAAAAATTACTTCATAATTTTAAAGAAATTGAAGGCCATCAAAAAATAGAAAAAATTACTAAAAACCCTCTGTATTCTTTTACTTATAAGAGGAGAAAAACAAATGAAGTGCTAAATATTGGCGGCAAAAATACCCCAATAGTAATAGCAGATTTTTGTTTGAAAAAGAAAATTACTCCAGCATCTTTTTTTGCATTAGGATATAATTATTCGGTCCCATTAGATAAATGGCATATCTCAGAAATGGCAGCCGATTATGTTTTTGTAGGGAACCATAATATAGACTTTGAAGTTCCAGGGACTTTAGGTGTTATTTATAATTTTAAGAAGTGGAAAGAATATAAAAAAGGATATCCATTGTTAACGATAAACGACTATTTGGATGAATCTGCAATTTCAGATAAACTTAATATTGTATACAGCTGTTTGGAAGACTTAAGTGAAGAGCTTTTTGCAAAACTAAAGACGGATAATACAGCTGTATTGATGATAGATACCTACAACCAAAATGGTGTTGCAGAACAAAGAAAACTATTTACTGATCTAATGAATAACAATATTAAAACGCCTGTAATAATTGGAAGGGCTTATTGTGATTTTTTAGAAGAACAATTACAACTTTCTGCTAGCTCTGATTTTGGGACTTTACTTTTAGATGGATTAGGAGATGGAATATTTATTGCTGCAGAAAATTGTGGTTCAGATCAATCTATAAACTCATTGGCATTTGGGATACTACAAGCCAGCAGAACTAGAATTTCTAAAACAGAGTATATCTCTTGTCCTTCGTGTGGAAGAACTCTTTTTGACCTGCAAGAAACCACTGCAAAAATCCGAAAAGAAACTGATCATTTAAAAGGTGTAAAAATAGGAATAATGGGCTGTATTGTAAATGGACCAGGAGAAATGGCAGATGCTGATTATGGATATGTTGGTACTGGTAAAGGGAAAATTACCCTTTATAAAGAGCAAACAGTTGTAGAAAAAAATATACAAGAAGACAAGGCTGTTACTGCATTAATTAACCTTATAAAAAAACATGGAGATTGGGTTGAAAAAACTAATCTACCTTGATTTTACTTGCAACCTCTTTTGCTTTTTCAACTAACTTAGAACAAGTTTCTGTCCCGTAAGCTAGAGCTACAGCCATTCTTCTATACCTCCTTGTACTTGGCTTGCCAAATATCTTAAAATCTGTATTATAAAATTTGACAGCTTCTTCTAAACCTGTGAAAGTTGGCCAATTGTTATTTTCTTTTTCAGCAAGGACCACTGCAGATGCGCCATTCCTTACAAGTGGAATATCCAAAACAGGAATTCCTAGAATAGCACGAGCGTGTAATTCAAATTCAGTAAAATCTTGGGTTCCTGCTAATGTTACCATCCCTGTGTCGTGTGGTCTTGGTGAGAGTTCAGAAAAATACACTCCATCTTTACCAATAAAAAATTCTACACCCCAAATTCCGCTACCACCCAATGCTTTAGTTACTTTTTCAGCCATTTTTTGTGCTGTTTTTAAATAAACATCTTGCATAGCCATAGGCTGCCAGCTTTCTTGGTAATCACCTCTTTCTTGTCTATGTCCTATCGGAGGACAAAAAAGTGTATTCCCATTATTTTGAGTTAAAGTTAATAATGTTATTTCATAATCAAAATCAATAAAGGCCTCAACGATTACTTCCATCAAATCTCCTCTTGAACCTTCTAGTGCATAATCCCATGCTTCTTGTATATCGGACTCTTTCTTTATTACAGATTGTCCCTTTCCAGAAGAAGACATAAGTGGCTTTACTACACATGGCATACCAGTAAATTTAACTCCTTTTCTTAGTTCATCATAAGAAGTAGCATATTTGTATTTTACTGTTTTTACTCCTAAATCAATAGCTGCCAAATCACGAATTGCTTTTCGATTCATAGTAAAGTTTGCAGCCTTTGCTGATGGGATTACTGTATGCCCTTGCTTTTCATAATCGTAAAATCTTTCAGTACGAATACTCTCAACCTCAGGGACAATAAAATCAGGTCTATGTTTAGCAACAATTCTATCTAATTCTTTCCCATCCAGCATATTTATTACTTCAAACTCATGCGCAACTTGCATTGCAGGCGCATCTTTGTAATTATCCACTGCAATTACATATTGCCCTAATCTTTGCATTGCAATCACTACTTCTTTTCCTAACTCACCCGACCCTAATAATAGTATCTTATTTCTCATTATCGCCAAAGGTTTTTTGGATAAACACCATCAGCAATACATTTATTAATCGCAGCTACTGCCATAGGCTTGTCTTCTTTGTAAGTTACACCAAACCAATTATCATTAGTAGGAATAACACGCACAGCCATTTGTCCACTTACTATCATATCTGTAACGATATTAGGGATATAGTACTCAGCAGTTGGATTATTAGTATTAGCCCTTATAAAATTATGTAACCCTTTTTCTAACTTATCAAAAATAGAAGGGTGAAAGCCCCAATAGTTCATAGATACGCTGGCATTTCTATCAACTGTTCCAAGAGGTTCATTAGCCCCAATATTATAATTTACGACCCCATCTTTTTCAGCAATTTTAGTACGCTCAATAACCTCAACTAAATTATTTTTGGCATCAACTTGGCAAACACCTCTATTAACAGTTCCGTGCTCTGACAAAGTATTGTGTAAAGTATAACCTACCATTGACATTAACGAGGAGGAGCACTCATTGATTAAAAAATCTGCTATCAATTTAAAAGAGCTTGCTCCATAATAATCATCAGCATTTATAACTGCAAAAGGCTCCTTTATTACATCTTTTGCTACCAATACAGCATGCGAAGTTCCCCAAGGTTTTATACGCTCAACAGTTGTAATTCCAGGAATATTTAAATTTACTGCTTGGTATACATATTCAATAGCTATTCTCTCAGAAAATTTATCAAACCGAGAACGAAATGCTTCATCAAATTCTCTTCTGATAACAAAAACTATTTTGCCAAATCCTGATTTAATTGCATCATATATAGAGTATTCAATTATTGGCTCTTCATTTGGTCCTATCCCATCTATTTGTTTTAATCCGCCATAACGGCTTCCCATTCCTGCTGCTAAAATTAATAATGTTGGTTTCATTTTTCTTATAAATCGTTAATAAACATTTTTGCAATATACTTACCTAGTATATCAAATTCTATATTCACTACTGTTCCTATTTTAAAAGCATGAAAATTTGTGTGTTCAAAAGTGTAAGGAATTATTGCAACTGAAAAAGAAGTATCCTTAGAATTAACAACTGTTAAGCTCACCCCATTTATACATATAGACCCTTTCTCAACTGTAATATTATCTAATTTTTCATGCTTAAAGGTAAGTCTATAAGAGCCCTCTTCTTCTTCTATATCAGTGCAAATTGCTGTTTGATCCACATGGCCCTGAACCATATGGCCATCAATCCTTGCTCCTATCTTCATACTCCTCTCTAAATTAACTTTACTCCCAACTTGCAATAAACTTAAATTACTTTTTTTTAAAGTCTCATTGATGGCTGTAACTATATATACATCATCTTTTATATCTACTACCGTAAGACACACTCCATTATGTGCTATTGATTGATCAATTTTTAATTCATTTGTTATTGCTGATTTTAAAGACAAATGCACATTTTTTCCTTCTTTTTTTAAAGCAACAACTTCACCTAATTGTTCTATTATTCCTGTAAACATTTTAATAATTTATTATTTGCTCTACCATTGCTGGCATTTTTCTTTCTTGGTATAATTGATTCCTAAGTTGAGGTACGAAACCAGCTTCTTTTATACAATTTTGTATGCTATTAGCAGTGAACCTATGTGGTGCCCCAGCAACTGAAACTACATTTTCCTCAATCATGATAGAGCCCATATCGTTAGCTCCTCCATGCAATGTAAGTTGAGCAGTATCTGCCCCAACTGTCAGCCAAGATGTTTGTATATTTTTAATATTTGGAAGCATTATTCTGCAAATAGCTACCATTCTCAAATATTCATCAGCTGTTACATTATTCTTAATGCCTTTTACTCTTTTCAGTAGCGTACCATCATCCATAAACGGCCAAGCAATAAATGCTAAAAATCCATTCTCACCATTAGGTTTATCTGATTGAACCTGTCGTATTCTTACCAAATGATCAAAACGTTCTTCTATAGTTTCAATGTGCCCAAACATCATCGTTGCTGATGTTGTAAGTCCAATTTGATGAGCCGTCTTCATTATGTTTAACCATTCCTGTCCTGTGCATTTACCTTTAGAGATAAGTCTTCTTACTCTATCACTCAAAATTTCTGCTCCAGCACCTGGCATACTATCCATTCCGGCTTCTTTAAGTGCAGTAAGAGCTTCAACGTGAGTATATCCTCCGATTTTACAGATATGCGCTACTTCTGGCGGTCCTAGTGCATGTAGCCTTATATTAGGAAATAATCTTTTTAATTCCATAAAGAGATTAGTATAATATTCTAATCCTAAATCAGGGTTATGTCCCCCTTGCAATAACAATTGATCGCCACCATATTTAATAGTTTCAGCAATTTTTGTTTTATATGTTTCAATATCTGTAACATATACTTCTTCATGATTAGGGTGTCGGAAAAAGTTACAAAACTTACAATTTGCAGTACATGCATTTGTAGTGTTAACATTTCTATCTATTTGCCAAGTAATTTTACTGCCAGGAACTTGCATTTTCTTAAGTTCATTTGCAACAAACATAAGTTCGGCAGTTGGAATATTTTCAAATAAAAACTGGCCCTCTTCTGCAGATAAAAATTCTTTTTTTAATGCTCTAGCCAGCAATTGCTTACTATCCATAAATTTACTTAGTTTTGTTCAAAATTACAAATTTTATATGAAGACTCTGATCAAAAAGAAAATAACAATCTCTGATAAAGATAATTTAATCCTTTTATGTGATAAAAAAAGTAAATTATCTGACTTTAATCTATCTAAACAAGAATTAGAATACATTAAAAAAGAGCAAAAAGACAACAAAGAAATTATTGCTATTAATCAATATAGTAGACACATTTTTATAATTCTTCCCAAGAAAGAAAAAGACCCCAATAAACATGCAGAAAATTGCAGATTAATTGGAGATATTTTAGCGGGGAAACTAAAGGATATGAAATCATCTTTAATTATTGATGTAAAAGAAAATCAAACTGAAGCTATGCAAATTGCTGAGGGAATGGCACTATCAAATTATACTTTTATAAAACACAAAGCAGAAGGAAATGCTAACAAATTGGAGACAATTTATATGTGTAAGAATTCTAACAAGAAGAACTTAACTGAATTGCAAAATATTGTTGATGCGGTTTATTTAACCAGAGATCTAATTAATGAACCCTTCTCACATCTTACGGCAAAAGATTTAGCAACTGCTGCAATAAAATCAGGGAAGAAATATGGTATTAAAACTACTGTCTTTAATAAAAAGAAAATTGAATCTTTAAAAATGGGGGGTCTATTAGCTGTCAATAAAGGAAGTATTGACGAGCCAACTTTCACAATAATGGAATGGAACCCTAGCAAGGCAAAGAATAAAAATCCTATTGTTTTAGTTGGAAAAGGAATTGTATATGACACAGGAGGGTTAAGTTTAAAACCAACTGCAAACTCTATGGATTTAATGAAAATTGACATGGGAGGAGCCGGCACTGTAATTGGCGCTATGCAAGCAATCGCATCTAATAATTTGCCATATCACGTTATAGGGTTAGCTCCGGCTACAGATAATAGACCTTCAGGAAATGCTTATGCCCCTGGAGATGTAATTACAATGCATGACGGCACTACTGTTGAAGTATTAAATACTGACGCTGAAGGTAGGCTTATCCTTGCTGACGCTCTTAGTTTTGCAAAAAAATATAACCCAGAGTTAGTAATTGATTTAGCAACGCTAACAGGAGCTGCTGTAGCTGCAATTGGACATTATGGCTTTGTAAGCATGCATGATGGCGCAATAAAAGATCATGCAAAACTTAAAGAAATAGGCGATAAAGTACATGAAAGATTAGCTGAATTTCCTTTTTGGTCAGATTATGATGAGTTAATAAAATCTGATATTGCTGATATTAAAAATCTAGGAGGCCCTTATGGAGGGGCAATCACTGCAGGTAAATTTTTAGCTCATTTTGCGGACTATCCATTTATTCATATTGATTTACCAGGAGTATACTCAAAATCAAAATATGGATACAGAGGGAAAGGAGCTACAGGGATGGGAGTTAGATTATTATACCAATTCATTAAAAATAAAGTATAATGTCAAAAATTAAGGTTGGTATTTCAATAGGAGATTTAAACGGGATTGGTTTAGAAATCATTATTAAAACTTTTAAAGATAGCAGAATGATGGAGTTCTGTACTCCAATAGTATTTGGGGGAACAAAAGTAGCTTCTAAGCATAGAAAAGCAATTGAGATGCAAGATTTTAATTTTAATATTATTCAAAGTGTAGAAGATGCGAATCCTAAAAAAGCAAATATGATAAATCTTTGGGATGATGATATTGAGATAAAATTTGGAGAAGCAACTTCTAAATCAGGTGAATTAGCTTTTGCGTCTATGAAAGAAGCTTCAAATGCCTTAAAGAATAAAGATATTGATGTATTGGTGACAGCGCCTATAAATAAAGCATCTATTCAAGAGAGAGTAAGTACCTTTATTGGGCATACTGAATTTTTGTCAGGGAATTTTGAAGGAGAGGCTTTAATGATAATGGTAAGTGAAATCATGAAAATTGCTTTTGTTACTGGGCATGTGCCATTATCAGAAATAAAAAAATCAATAACTATTAACAATATTATTAAAAAAAGCCGTCAACTAAATACCTCCTTAATAGAAGATTTTGGTGTCAGAAAACCAAAAATTGCTATTCTTGGATTAAATCCGCATGCAGGAGAAGAAGGATTATTAGGGAATGAAGAAAATGAAAGTATTATTCCTGCAATTAAGAAATTAAAAGAAAGCGGAGTGCTAGCATTTGGACCCTACCCTGCAGACAGTTTCTTTACGAATAAGAATCTTCAGAAATTTGATGGAATTTTATCAATGTATCACGATCAAGGCCTAACTGCTTTTAAAACATTATCTTTTTCTGATGGTATAAATTATACCGCAGGACTAAAAATTATAAGAACATCCCCTGTACATGGAACCGCTTACGAAATTGCTGGAAAAGGCATTGCTAATGAACAATCTTTTAGGGAAGCTGTTTTCTTAGCTTGTAATATTCATAAAAAAAGAAAAGAATATATTGAGCTAAATACTAATCCTCTATCTATATAAGCAACATATAGATGCTAAGTCTTTAGGTATAAATAAATTTGTATCTTTGCGCGCCTTTTAATTCAAGAGCATGAGTGATTTTAAGATTAATCTAGGAGCGATTACTAATGGAAGCAGTCTATTCTCATTTGAAATAAAGGATACGTTCTTTGAAGCTTATACATTTTCGGAAGTACGCAATGCAGATATTACTGCAACTGCTTTGCTAGAGAAAAATAGTAAAAAATTAGAGCTTAACTTAAGTATTGATGGCCAAATACATAAATTACTTTGTGATATATGTGCTGAGGAGTTATCAATAGATATTTCAGCTGAGACCAAAGTAATTATTCAAAAAACCAATGATGATTTAATCTCTACAGATGAAATATTTTATGTAAAAATAAATGAGAACTCTATTGATTTAAAACAACTAATTTTCGAATTAATTGTCCTAAATATTCCAAAAAAAAGACAGCATACTTTAAATAATAAAAGAAATAGTATATGCAATAAAGAAATGATCAATTTAGTAAACAAGTACACTAAGAAAAAAGAAAATACATCTGACGATATGTGGGATGCATTAAAAGATTTAAATTTAAAATAGTAAACAAAACAGAATGGCACATCCAAAAAGAAAAATCTCTAAAACTAGAAGAGACAAGAGAAGAACTCACTATAAAGCGAGTACGCAGACAATTAAAATCTGTCAAGAAACTGGAGAATCTCATTTATATCATCATGCTCATGAGCATGAAGGGAAACTCTACTATAGAGGGAAATTAGTTTCTTCGAATGCCCCTAAATAGATTTTTGTAGCTTTACACCTATTAAAGCTTCAGCCTATTTATGAGAATCGGTATAGATATTATGGGAGGAGATTATGCTCCTAAGAAAACAATTCATGGAGCAATTCTTGCCTTAAAGGAAACCCCAAAAGATGTCAAAATAGTTCTGTTTGGGGAAAAGACTGAAATTCTTAACGAACTAAAAAAACATAATTGCAGCCCAAATAATTTTGAGATAATTGATTGTTCTCAGGTTATTACTATGGAAGAAAATCCAACAAAAGCATTTAGATCTAAAGCTGACTCATCAATTGCTAAAGGTTTTATAGCATTATCAGAAGGGAAAATTGATGGCTTTGCTTCAGCAGGAAATACAGGCGCTATGTTTGTTGGTGGATTCTACTCAGTAAAAGCTATTGCAGGCATTATACGGCCTGCAATTTCTACTTTAATGCCTAGAGAGGATGGAGGTGTAACAGTGTTGCTTGATGTTGGAGCAAATGCAGACTGCAAACCTGATATTTTATATCAATTTGGTATTTTAGGGTCATTATTTTCGGAACATATTTGTAACGTCAAAAAACCAAAAGTTGGCTTATTAAACCTTGGGAAAGAGAAATCCAAAGGCAATATGCTTACTCAAGCAGCTTATTCTATGATGTTAAATAATCCAGACTATAACTTTGTCGGAAATATCGAAGGAACAGATATATTTGACTCCGACATAGATGTAATCGTTTGTGATGGATTTACAGGTAATATTGTTCTGAAGGAGGCTGAAGGTATTTTTAAACTAATGAGCAAAAGAGGGCTCTTAGATGAGTATTTTAAGAGATTTAATTACGAAAATTATGGGGGAACTCCTATTCTAGGACTAAATAAGACTGTTATAATTGGGCATGGTATTTCTAATGAGATTGCAATAAAGAATATGATTATACTTACAAAGGAGATTGTAGAGACAGACTTAGCAAGTAAAATAAAAATGAATATTACATGAAGAAAAATACAGCAGCAATAACTGGTGTTCAAGGATACGTCCCAGATTATATTCTAACTAATCAAGAGTTAGAAACAATGGTTGACACAAATGATGAGTGGATTACCAGTAGAACTGGTATTAAGGAGAGACGTATTTTAAAAGCTGAAGGCAAAGCAACTTCTGACATGGCAGCTGAGGCTGTTAGAGGTCTGTTAGAAAAAACAAACACAAATGCTGATGAAATTGATTTAATTATTTGCGCTACAAGTACTCCTGACATGATGGTAGCTTCAACAGCTTGTATTGTGGGCGATAAAGTGGGGGCAAAGAATGCATTTGGATATGATTTAATGGCGGCATGCTCAGGTTTTTTATACGCTCTATCAACTGGATCAAAATTTATTGAGACTGGTACTTATAAAAAAATTATAATAATAGGCGTTGATATGATGTCTTCAATAATTGACTATACCGATAGATCTACTTGTATTATATTTGGAGATGGAGCTGGAGCTGTAATGTTAGAGCCCGACACAGAAGGTTATGGAGTGCAAGATGCAATATTAAAAAGTGATGGGTCTGGAAGAGAATATTTACACATAAAAGCAGGGGGATCGTTAAGTCCTTCAACTCATAAAACAGTAGATGCTAGAGAGCATTATGTTTTTCAAGACGGTCAGCCAGTATTTAAAGCTGCTGTAAAGAATATGGCTGATGTTTCTGCTGAAATAATGGAAAGAAACTGTTTGACATCTGATGATGTTTCTTGGTTAGTCCCTCATCAAGCAAATAAAAGAATTATTAATGCTACAGCAAAAAGAATGGGGCTTGGCGAAGAAAGAGTTATGTTAAATATCCAAAAATACGGCAACACAACAGCTGGGACAATCCCATTATGCCTATGGGATTACGAGAATCAACTTAATAAAGGAGACAATATTATACTTGCTGCATTTGGAGGAGGATTTACTTGGGGGTCAATTTATTTAAAATGGGCTTACAACTCAAAGAAATAACTATTTTTGCATCATAAATAAAACGTAACTACATGAATCTAAAAGACATTCAAGAATTAATAAAGTTTGTTGCTAAATCAGGTGCAACAGAAGTAGATCTAGAAATTGATAATGTAAAAATATCAATCAAATCACCACCTAAAAAAAGAAGAGGTGAAGTTGATGAGGTAACTACAATTATTCAACAACAGGCTCCTCCTCAGGTAGTAGCCACACCTACTCAGCCAATACCCCCCCCATTAGCGCCAGAAACAGAAAATTCTGTCGTAAATACTAATTCAGATAACTCGTCAACTGATGAAGAAAACTATATTACAATTAAAGCATCAATGATTGGGACATTTTATCGTTCATCATCTCCTGAAAAACCTCCATTTATCAATGTTGGAGATACAATAAAGGAAGGGGACACGCTTTGCATTATTGAAGCAATGAAATTATTCAATGAAATTGAGTCAGAATTTTCAGGAAAAATAATAAAAGTATTGGTAGATGATTCAACTCCTATTGAGTTTGACCAACCATTATTCTTAATAGATCCTTCATAATTTCAAAATTTATTACTTACTATGTTTAAGAAAATTTTAATTGCAAATAGAGGCGAAATTGCTCTAAGGATTATTCGTACTTGTAAAGAAATGGGGATAAAGACAGTCGCTGTCTACTCAAAAGCTGATGCCGATAGTTTACATGTAAGATTTGCTGATGAAGCAGTTTGTATTGGGCCTGCTGAAAGTTCAGAATCTTACCTTAAGATTCCTAATATTATTGCTGCTGCAGAAATTACAAATGCTGACGCAATACATCCTGGATACGGGTTTCTTGCTGAAAATGCACACTTCTCAAAAATCTGTAGTGAAAATGATATTAAATTTATTGGAGCCTCACCAAAAATGATTGACAGAATGGGGGATAAAGCTGCTGCAAAAAAAACAATGCAAAAAGCAGGCGTCCCTACAATACCTGGTTCTGATGGGTTAATAAAAGACTTTAAAGAATGTAAAAAACTGGCTGCAGATTTAGTTGGATATCCAGTAATGCTTAAAGCAACAGCGGGAGGTGGCGGTAAAGGTATGCGTTTAGTTTGGGAGGAAAGTAACCTTGAAGAGGCATGGAATAGTGCAAGACAAGAAGCTAAAGCAGCTTTTGGAAATGATGGAATGTATATGGAAAAGTTTATTCAGGATCCTAGGCATATTGAAATTCAGATAATTGGAGATTGCAACGGGAAAGCTGCCCATTTATCAGAAAGGGATTGCTCTATACAAAGAAGGCATCAAAAATTAGCTGAAGAAACTCCCTCTCCGTTTATGACTAAAAAATTAAGAAAAGAAATGGGAGAGGCTGCTATTTTAGCAGCAGAGGCTGTTAAGTACGAGGGTGTTGGTACAGTTGAATTCCTTGTTGATAAAAACAGAGATTTCTACTTTATGGAGATGAATACACGTATTCAAGTTGAACATCCAATCACTGAAGAAGTAGTAGATTATGATTTGATCCGTGAGCAAATAAAAGTAGCGGCGGGCGTTAAAATATCAGGGAAAAATTATACCCCCCAATTGCATGCTATTGAATGCAGAATAAATGCAGAAGATCCTGAGAAGGATTTTAGGCCTTGTCCTGGTATGATTACTAATTTTCATGCTCCAGGAGGCCATGGGATAAGAATAGACACCCATGTTTATGCAAACTACATGATTCCTCCATTTTATGACTCAATGATTGCTAAAGTAATTACTGTTGCCCAGACAAGAGAAGAAGCCATTGGAAAAATGGAAAGAGCATTAGATGAATTTATTATCGAAGGGATCAAAACAACCATCCCATTTCATCAAAAGCTTATGAAAAATGAAGATTTCCGAAAAGGAAATTATACAACTAAATTCATGGAAACATTTGAAATGTAAAATAAAAGAGGGCGCTTAAAGCGATGCTTTTATTAGCTCTTTTTTATACATTTAACGCATGAACAACTTGCTTATAGAATGTTGTGCAAATAGTGTGCAATCTGCAATAAATGGAGCCCAAGGAGGTGCAAACAGAATTGAGCTTTGTTGCAGCTTACCCTCTGGAGGTCTGACTCCAAAATATGAAGAAATTATTAAAGCAAAAGAAAACTTAACTGTCCCTCTACATATTTTAATCAGGCCAAGAAAAGGAGATTTCATATATACTCACACTGAATTTAACGAAATGCTGCATGATATTGCTTTTTGTAAAGATGTAGGTTGTTCAGGGGTCGTAATTGGCTGTCTAAATATAGACAAATCTATAAATAAAAAACAAACAAAAGTATTAGTAGATTCTGCAAGACCGATGCATGTTACTTTTCATAGAGCATTTGATGAGGGGAATAATTTAGAACAAAATTTAGAAGATGTAATCCAATGTGGCTGTGACACTATATTAACAGCTGGGCAGCATGACACTGTAAATAACGGGATTACTAATCTGAAAAAACTTGTGTCTCTAGCAAACAATCGTATCAAAATTTTGGCAGGTAGTGGTTTGAATTCCACCAATATAAAGTCCCTTTATGAAATTGGCATTCGAAATTTTCATCTTTCAGGTAGTGTAAAAAATCAAAAAAAGGAACTTGTAACTGACTCTCTACTTATTAAAGCAGTAATTGATAAACTAAAAGAAATTGTATAAATACTTACTTCTAATATTTCTAGCTCTTGCTTCTTGCAAAAGACAAGAGCCAGGTGTCTTATCTAAAGAATTAACTGATTGGGAATTTGAGTATGAAGGAGAATGGCATGCAGCAAAAGTACCCGGGAATAATTTCTCTGACTTATTAAATCATAGTTTTATTAAAGATCCTTTTTATGGAACTAATGAAGACTCAGTACAGTGGATATCTGAGAATGATTGGCAATATCGCTCAAATTTTATCTTATCTGAAAATATACTAAAAAAAACTAACCATCTTTTATGCTTTGAAGGAATAGACACTTATGCAAAGATATACTTGAATGATTCCTTACTATTATACGCTGATAATATGTTCAGGAAGTGGGAGATAAATCTAAACCAACTCTTAAAGAAAGAAAATACACTATTAGTTAAATTTGATCCCGTTTCAAAAATTGAACAACAAAAACAAAAAATGTTAGGCTATAGCCTGCCTGGGGGAGACAGGGTGTTCACAAGAAAATCTGGATTTCATTACGGCTGGGATTGGGGAGCAAAGATATTGCCAACAGGAATCTGGCGGAAAGTTCAACTTAAAAGTTGGGATGATTGTAAAATAAAAGATCTGCATGTATTACAAGATCTTTTAACTGACTCTGTTGCAAGTTTAATCGTTAAGGTTGAAATTGAATCTTCAATAAAAAAATCAATTACTCTTAAAACTTATAATAACTTCTCGGAAAATTTTAAACTAAAAAAAGGTAATAACAAATTATCCCTTCGCATTGACATCCCAAATCCTGAATTATGGTGGCCAAATGGCTATGGAAAGCAAAAACTATATAATATCTCTGTTTCCATATCTGATAAAAATGGGGTAATTGACAGCCAGAAAAAAAAGATTGGCTTACGAAAAATAGAATTAATTACTACGAAAGATTTAATAGGAGAAAATTTTTATTTCAAAGTAAATAATAAACCTATTTTCATGAAAGGTGCAAATTATATTCCTCAAGATAATCTACAAAATAGAGTAGTAAACAAGAAATATTATAACCTGCTTAATGATATAACAGCTGCAAACATGAACATGCTAAGAGTTTGGGGTGGAGGTATCTATGAAGAAGATATTTTTTATGATTTATGTGATTCCCTTGGAATCTTAGTCTGGCAAGATTTTATGTTTGCGTGCGCCATGTATCCTTTTGATTCATTATTCCTGAAAAACATCGAGCAAGAGGCAATTGATAATGTCAAAAGATTACGTCATCATGCATCAATTGCTCTTTGGTGTGGAAATAATGAGAGTTCTGAAGGATGGCACAGATGGAATTGGCAAGATTCTTATACAGAAAAACAGAAATTAGAAATTTGGAATGGGTATCAAAAAGTATTTCAAAAAATACTACCGGCCATAGTATCTGAAAATTCTCAAACTAATTATTGGGAAAGCTCTCCTAAATTTGGAAGAGGAAATCCTAAGCATCAATTTGAAGGAGATGCTCATTATTGGGGAGTTTGGCATGATGCAGAGCCTTTTGAAAATCTAGAGAATAAAGTCCCAAGATTTATGAGTGAATTTGGCTTTCAGTCTTTTCCTGAAATATCAACAATATCTACTTTCTCAGATTCTGGTGATTGGAGTTTAAGTTCTGATGTTATGAGAAGTCACCAAAAACATCCTAGAGGGAATGAGTTAATTACAGAATATATGCAAAGAGAATTCAATGTCCCAAAAGATTTTAAAAAGTTTATTTATGCAAGTCAAATTCTGCAAGCTGAAGGGATACGAATAGGGTTAGAAGCGCATAGGCGAAGCCAGCCTTACTGTATGGGGACACTGTATTGGCAATTAAACGATTGCTGGCCTGTAGCCTCTTGGAGCAGTATAGATTATTATGGTAATTGGAAAGCTCTTCACTACACCGTACAAGATGTTTTTAATCCAGTGTCTATCTCTTTAGAAAAAACTAAAAACAATAACTTTAACATATGGATCATCTCTGATACTGCAAATTTTATTGATACTTTGATTATTAATACTTATTGCTTAGAAGGAAGATTATTATCTTCCAGTAAGAAACTTATAAAAATTCAGGCTAAATCACAATTAATTGATTCTATCCCTTTTTGTAAAGAAAATGAATTTATCATTTGTAAATTAAAACAAAGAAAAATAGAATCCCCCGTTGGGTTTACAAAAGCAATGAAGAATTATAATTTTCCAGCTCCAACTATTCAGTATCATTACAATGGAAATCAACTCAAAATCAGCACAGATATACCGGCTTTTCAAATTTATTTACATGAATCAAAGGCAAAGTTTTCTGATAATTTTTTTACTATAATTCCTGGAGAAGAAAAAAGAATACAAGTTGAGACTGTAGGATTTAACCCAAATAATTTAGTAATTTGGTCGCTATATGATTTAAATAAACATTAACCCTATGTCTAACAGAAGAAGTTTTATAAAAGGAGGTGTTTTAGGAATGGTTGGAACAGCTATTTTACCTAAACTACTTTCTCCTAAAATAGAGAAAAAAAACCCTAATTCTAATAAAGGGTTCCCAATGGTTATTTCTACTTGGGAACATGGAATGCCCGCTAATGTAGCTGCCATGGAGATACTAAAAGGCGGAGGAAAGGCAATTGATGCTGTAGAGGCTGGTGTGAAAATACCAGAAGCTGATCCGGAATCTATGTCTGTTGGATTTGGAGGGCTACCAGATAGAGAGGGGAATGTCACACTTGACGCTTGTATTATGGATGAAACAGGCAATTGTGGTTCAGTAAGTTTCTTACAGCATATAAAACACCCAATCTCTGTTGCTAGAAAAGTTATGGATGAAACACCTCATGTAATGCTTTCTGGAGAAGGCGCATTACAATTTGCATTACAAAAAGGGTTCCCTAAAGAAGATTTACTTACTGAAAAAGCAAAAAAAAGATGGAAGGAATGGTTAAAAGAATCAAAATATGAGCCAATAATAAATGTAGAAAACCATGATACTATTGGGCTATTGGCATTAGATAAAAGAGGAGACATTTCTGGGGCTTGCACTACATCTGGCCTTTCTTGGAAAATGCATGGAAGAGTTGGAGATTCTCCAGTGATTGGCGCAGGAATGTTTGTAGATAATGAAGTTGGTGGCTGCTGTGCTACTGGTGTTGGAGAAGCTGTTCTTAAAACTTTAGGTTCTTTTTTAATTGTTGAGCTAATGCGACAAGGCGCAAGTCCTCAAGAAGCATGTGAAGAAGGAATTGCTCGAATTGTAAAAAATCAAAATTATACGGATATGCAAATTGGCTATTTGGCTATAAATAAAAAAGGTGAACATGGTGCTTATGCTGTACATCCTTGGTTTAATTATGCTTTACATCAAGGAGGTAAAAACCGTATGATTGATTCATTATCTTATTTAAAATAATGAACTATTGGTTAGCATTATTTTGTTTACTATTTGCTTGCAATAAGCCAACTATAAATGAAGTAAATCTTATCCCAAAGCCACAAAAAATTGTATTATCTGATGGATTTTTTTCACTTAGCTTTAATACAAATTTGATACTTGACAGTTTATTTTATGAAGAGTCAAACTACTTAAAAGAAATTCTAAATCTTAAATTAACAGGCAGTGGAAATACAATTAAATTATTAAAAAAAGAAGGATTGCAAGAAGAAGAATTTTTGTTAAATATTACTAAAGAACACTTAAAAATAGAAGCTTCTACTAAAAAAGGAATAATGAGAGGAATACAAACTTTAAGACAGTTGCTGCCAACTACAAAAGGAGTATTAGCGACAAAGATTCCTTGCTTAAGGGTTCATGATTTCCCTCGATTTTCTTGGAGAGGAATGCTGCTAGATTGTTGCCGTCATTTTATGGATAAAAAATTTGTAATGCGCTATATTGATCTGCTAGCTTATCATAAAATGAATGTTTTGCATTGGCACCTTACAGAAGATCAAGGTTGGAGAATTGAAATTGATAAATATCCAAAACTAACAGATATAGGCGCTTGGCGTACAGAAAAAGATGGTAGTAATTATGGTGGTTTTTATAGCAAAGAAGATATTAAAGAAATTTTAAATTACGCTAAAAAAAGGCATATTACAATAGTTCCTGAAATTGAGTTCCCAGGTCATAGTGTTGCTGCAATTGCCTCCTATCCCTACCTTTCTTGCACCGGAGACAGCATAGCAGTAGCTACAGAATGGGGTGTTTATAAAGATATTTATTGTGCTGGAAACGATACAGTTTTTACTTTTATGGAAGATATATTGACAGAAGTTATGGAATTGTTCCCTTCTGAATACATTCATATTGGCGGAGATGAGGCTCCAAAATACAGATGGGAAAATTGTAAAAAATGTCAGCAAAGAATCAAACAAGAGAATTTACATGACACACACGAATTACAATCCTATTTTATTACAAGAATTGAAAAATTCTTGACCAAAAATGGACGAAAACTAATAGGATGGGATGAAATATTAGAGGGAGGATTAGCCTCATCTGCAACAGTCCAATCTTGGAGAGGAGAAGAAGGTGGAATTACTGCAGCCAAGAATGGGCATGACGCTATTATGTCGCCAACTTCACATTGCTATTTTGATTACGGATTAGATGCTACTGATTTAAAAAAAGTTTATCATTATGAGCCAATACCTGCAGAATTAACACCAGAAGAATCGAAACACATTTTAGGTGGAGAATGTAATATGTGGAGTGAAAGGGCACCACAAAAATTGATAGATAATAAAGTATTTCCAAGGATTTTAGCTATGTCTGAAGTACTTTGGAGTTCTGCTGAAAAAGATTATACTAATTTTTATTCTCGTGTACAAAAGCACTACCCTAAACTAGATGCTCTATCAGTAAATTATGGATTTGAAAGTGTTCCTATCACCTCAAATATTGTTTTTAATGTTGACAGTTTTACTGTGTCTCTTTTTAAAGGAAGTCCTAATATGAGGTTACAGTATAACCTCAATAATAAAGAATGGCAAACTTACAACACTCCTTTTAGTATAAATGAAACTAGCACTCTAAGAGCCAGAGGATTTAAAAATAAAAAAGCCTATGGAGAATTTGAGCAGGAAATCATAAAGCATAAAGCTACTGGCAAAAAAGTAACTTATAAAGCTCCGTATAATAAAAGTTATACAGGAACAGGCGAGTATAATTTGACAGATGGATTATTAGGAAGTTCAGAAAATTTTAGAGATGGATACTATCAAGGATTCTCAGGCACTGATATTGAAGTGGTTCTTGATTTCGGTCAGCATACTTCTTTCTCAAATATTACAACTAGTTTTTTTCAATACTATTTATCTTGGATAGTCTTGCCAAATTCTGTGAGTTATGCAATTTCTAATGATGGAGAAAACTTTACTGCACTTGCCAACTTAACGCATAACATACCTCTTATGAAAGAGGGTAAATTTAAACACTCTTTTACGTTTGAAAAAGAAAATATAAAAGCAAAATATATAAAAGTAGTTGCTAAAACAGTTGGGAAACTACCAGAAGAACACCCTGCAACTGGATCAGATTCTTGGATTTTTATAGATGAAATAATTGTAAATTAAAAGATGAAAAAAATGAAAAATTTACTACCTTTTATAGTTCTAATTTTTGTTGCTTGTCAGAAAGAGAAAAAGGACTTAACTGATTATGTAAATCCGTTTATTGGTACTGGTGGGCACGGTCATACATATCCGGGAGCAAGTCTCCCTTTTGGTATGGTACAGCTTAGTCCAGATAGTCGCTTAGAAGGGTGGGATGGTTGTGGTGGTTATCATTACTCTGATTCTATTTTGTATGGATTTTCACACACACACCTTAGTGGAACTGGTGTTTCAGACTATGGTGATGTTTTACTAATGCCAACAATAGGAGATTTATTATTAACAAATGGCAGTGATGGATTGCCTGGCTATAGCTCAAAATTTTCTCATAAAAATGAAAAAGCAACAACTGGTTATTATAATGTATTACTCGAGGATTATAATGTCTTTGCAGAACTAACTGTAAGTCAAAGAGCAGGTTTTCATAAGTATACTTTCCCTAAAAATGAAGAGGCTCATGTTGTCCTCGATTTAGAACATAGAGATAAATTATTAGATTATGCTATTGAAATACTAGACAGCAATACAGTACAAGGAATCCGCTATTCGGACAATTGGGCAAGAAAGCAGAAAATTCATTTTTATATGGAATTCTCTAAGTCCTTTAAAAATGTAACTTTTAATAAAAAACAATCTGTTGTAGGCATTTCTTTTGGAAAATTGACAGAACCTCTTCTAATAAAAATAGGTATCTCAGCCGTGACAACAAATGGAGCCAAAATGAATTTAGAGGCTGAAATACCCCATTGGGATTTTGAAAAAACTAAAGAGCAAAGCAAAAAAGTTTGGGAAAAGGAGCTTAGTAAAATTATAGTTGAAGGTAAATCAGAAGAACAAAAAGAAATTTTCTATACTGCACTTTATCATTCCTTACTCAACCCTAACTTGTATATAGATGTAGATGGGAATTATAATGGTACTGACTTACAAAAACATCATACAAGAGATAAACACTATACTGTCTTTTCTCTTTGGGATACTTTTAGGGCTACCCATCCTCTTTTTACACTTATTCAGCAAAAACGAACTAATGAATTTATTCGCACCTTTCTAAGACAATATCAAGAGGGGGGGCAATTACCTATTTGGGAACTAGCCGCTAACTATACTGGCTGTATGATTGGATATCATGCTATTCCGGTAATTACAGATAGCTATATAAAAGGCATTAGAGATTATGATGCTAATTTGGCATTAGAAGCCATGATAAACTCTGCAAATCAAGATCATTTAGGTTTATCCTCATATAAAAAAAATGGCTTTATTGCTGCTTCTGACGAACCAGAATCTGTCTCAAAAAATCTAGAATATTCTTATGATGATTGGTGTATTGCAGTGCTTGCAGATTCTTTAAAAAAAGAAGAAATCTCAACTATTTTTTATAAGCGAGGCCAATATTACAAAAATTTATTTGATCCTTCTACTGGATTTTTTAGAGCTAAAAAAAGTCATACTTGGTTTGCTCCATTTAAAGCTGAAGAAGTTAATTTCAATTATACAGAAGCTAATGCATGGCAATACTCTTTATTTGTTCCTCAAGATATTAGTGGTCATATTAAACTTATGGGCGGCGCAAAAAACTATGAGAAACACTTAGATAATATGTTTAATGCATCAAGTAAAACTTCTGGTAGAGAACAACCTGATGTTACTGGCTTAATTGGGCAATATGCACACGGGAATGAACCAAGCCATCACATGGCTTATTTATATAATTATATAGGAGCTCCTCATAAAACGCAAAAAATAGTTAGGAAGATTTTAGACGAGCAATATACTCATCTACCAGATGGATTATCTGGCAATGAAGACTGTGGGCAAATGTCAGCTTGGTATGTACTAAGTGCAATGGGGTTTTATTCAGTAACTCCAGGACTTAATTATTATACAATTGGGACACCTCTTTTTAAAAAGGCCACGCTTAATTTAGAAAATGGGAATACATTTACAATAAGTGCAGAGAATATCTCTAAAAAAAATATCTACATCCAATCTGCTACTTTAAATGGAGAAATATTTGAGACTAGTTTTATTAAACACGCTGACATTATTAAAGGAGGGAATTTAATCTTTAAAATGGGCAGTGTGGCTAGCAATTGGGGAAGTAAAAGCATTCCAATATCTGAAATTACAAAAGATGAAATAGTACCTGTCCCTTATTTTCAAGCAGAGAGTCAGACATTTACTGAAAAGCTAAGTATTATATTAGGATCAGCTGTTGGCGGAGATATTTATTACAGCATTAATAATGATAAAGAAAGAATATATGAAGCTCCAATAGTCATTACTAATAATGTTAATATAAGCTGTCGTATTAAAAAAGGAGAAAAATGGAGCAAAAAAGTTTCTGCTAAATATTACAAAACTGACAATACAAAGTCTATAAAAATAGAAAGTGTATATGCAAATCAATATGCAGCAGCAGGAGACAAAACACTTATTGATCATTTAAGAGGAGGGGGGAATTATCGAACTGGGAACTGGCAAGGATACAGAGAAAATTTAAGTGTTACTATTGATCTAGGAAAAGAAAAAGAAATTTCTAAAATTAGCCTCGGGTGTATGCAAGATATTAAGTCTTGGATTTTCTTCCCTAAAGAAGTAACCTATTTTGCTTCTTTAGATGGAGAAAATTTTATACCCTTAGGTAATATACAAACTAGTTTCCCAGACAGTTTAGAAGGTAGTTTTATTAATGATTATACATTAAACACTTCAAAAACCAAAGCCCAATATATTAAACTAGAAGCATCCAATTATGGCCTTTGCCCTGATTGGCACTTAGGTGCTGGTGGTAAAACATGGCTTTTTGTAGATGAAATAATAATAAAATAATATGGCGAAAAATAAATACCTTTTCCCTTTTATAGCTCTTACTTCTCTTTTCTTTTTATGGGGCTTTCTTACTGTATTAGTTGATTTTTTAATCCCCAGATTAAAAGAAATTTTTACACTGACTTATTTTCAAGCCGGATTGGTACAGTTTGCTTTTTTTATGGCCTACTTCTTGCTATCTATTCCTGCCGGATTTATCCTATCTAAAATTGGATATAAGAAAGGAATCGTTTTAGGGTTACTTACAATGGCCATCGGATGTTTCTTATTCTACCCTGCTGCTGAGTTTCGAACTTTTAGTATTTTTTTAATAGCTTATTTCATTTTAGCTGGAGGGATGACTATCTTGCAAGTAGCGGCTAATCCTTTTGTCGCAGTATTAGGAGATCCAAAAGGAGCATCAAGCAGGCTCAATTTAGCACAAGCATTTAACTCATTAGGGACAGCTATTGCTCCAGCAATTGGAGCTTCATTTTTGTTAAGTGATAGTATAAAAACTAATACTGAAATAAATATTTTAAGTGAAATTGAAAAATCTGCTTATTATATTAAAGAAGCTATAGCTGTTCAAACACCATTCATTATATTGTCTCTTTCTATTGTTGCTTTAGCTATAATATTTACATTCATAAAATTACCTGCTATTATGAAAAAAGTAAGTAACCATGGGTATAAAGAAGTCCTTAAAAATAAAATCTTATTAATGGGTGCATTTGCAATTTTAGTTTATGTCGGAGCAGAAGTTACAATCGGAAGTTATTTAGTTAATTATTTTATTGATATGGATATTCACTTAATTATCCAAAATACTACATGGATGAATAATCTTGCTGTAACTATTCTAAATGCTGATCTTTTAAACTTAGACAAAAGAGCAATAGTTGGAGCTTTTGTTACATTTTATTGGACTGGAGCTATGATAGGAAGATTTATTGGAGCTTATTTAACAAATAAAAATAATCCATCGAAAATTTTACTCTTTTTTTCCATAGGTGCACTAATATTAATTCTTATTTCGATTAATACAATTGGGCTAATCTCGATGTGGAGTATCCTAGCTGTAGGCTTATTTAACTCTATCATGTTCCCAACTATATTCACCTTATCTATTCAAAATATAAACGAATTAAAACCACAAGCTTCTGGCATACTATGCACAATGATAGTAGGGGGTGCTATTATACCTCCTCTTTATGGATTATTAACAGACCTTTCTGGATTTAAAATAGCAATGCTACTACTTTTAGCCTGCTATGGATATATCTATTATTTTGCCAAATACTCATCAAATAATTTATCTTAATCAATTATTTGAAGTAACTTCTAATCTACAATTATAGATTTCTGAATCTCTCCCAATTCAGTAACGACCTTAACAGTATATACGCCTGGATTTAATTTTGACGTATTTACCCTAACTAAAGTAGCATTATTTACATCTTCACTTATAACGATACGCCCTAAATAATCTATTATCTGATAAGAAGAGATTGTTGTTGCATCAACATGTAGATTTAATTGATTATTACATGGATTGGGATATATTATGAATTGTTTACTTGATAGATCTTCAGTTGATGCCGTCATACAAGCTAATGCATCATACGTCATGTCTGAAAAATTAATAAAACAAACATAGTCTATACTGTCAATAAAAGGATTTCGATTACCCTGTAGAGAATCAATAAAATCATTTCTTGCAATCTCCCAATTATCTGGAGGATCTTGAAAATGCCATTGCTTCAAGATCATCTGATCTTGACTTGACGGAAGGGCCCAACTATTGCCACTTATTGTTGTGTAGCAAATAGCTTCATACATAATAGCTCTTGCTGCATCTCCTTTATGCCTATCTCTTGGTTCAAACACAGTCTCCCCATTAGCATTAGTCCCAAGTTTACATGCTAAAAAAGATGACGTTTGATTAACAACCTCACCTAACGGTTTATTACTCCTTAAAATATTTGCAGAGTTTAGATTTGCTGGGAATAGATGATGATAATCACTGTATTCTGGCAATGAATAAGCTGGATTAGTAGGCATCCAACTATGACAATATGTATGTTCTCTACTATATCCATTTGCCGTAAAATCAAATGGCTCATTATATATTTTATTTTCACCACTATATACACAAGTAACAACTCGCCTATCTTCTGTTGTGTCTCTAGCTTCAAAAAATGCAATCATTAAATCATCGTAATAACTATAATATTGCGTTTGATGAGGGTTAATTAATGCATGTAAATCATTCATAAATGTACTAGACGCTGTACTTAAATTACTGTAATAAGAGGCAGGCATCATTGAGTTAGGAGTTACAACATCTCCAACTAAAGGTGTGTTTGTAAGATAATTTCGGAAATTATCTGGGCCATTATAGCTATATATAGCAAAATAATAGTTTGTGCCTGCAATAATATTATTAGGAGAAAAAGATGTTGCATTGCTGCTAAAAACTACTTGAGCATCACCAATAATATCCCCTCTTTGATAAACAGTCCCGTCTATAGGGGCTCCTGTTATTGGAGATCCTTTCTTTCTTAAAACTAAATAGCCTTCAACTGAATCTGTTGGAGAAAAAGCAGCATTCATCTTATACGTTTTTACATTTGAAAATAGTAAGTTTATTGGCTGATCTGTAGGTTCTGTTGCTAGATTTCCACCAATACCATAAAGGTTAATGATATATGTAGATTCATCCATATCATTACTAATAATATTCAAAACAGCATTCCTTGTTCCAGTAGCAGAAGGCGTAAAACTCAATAATAAATCTGCAGAATCATTAGCAGCTACATTTGGGGGAAAAGAAACTAACCCAAAATCAGCTGCATTTGTTCCAGAAATAGTAGCAGAAGAAATCTGTAATGTATCTAAAGTTCCAAGATTCTCAATTAAAAGTGTTATTGGTATTGTTGTTAATACTGGAGCATCTACAATATAAGTCTCTCCACTAATTATAGTAGATCCTCCCGCCTTCACATTTATTTCCTGAGCTGGTGTTGCTGCGCCAACATCAATACTTACATCATCTATTCCAATATTTCCAGTTACTTTATTTGTATATATAAATCGTATAAATCTTGTTGTTGATTGCGGGGTATCTGTAAATGGCATATAAGTTGCATTTGGAGGAGAGGTATGTTCATGTAGAGTTGTCCAAGTAACACCAAAATCAGACTCTTCTATCGTAAAAGTTCCACCTGAGAACCCGTTTCCTGTAAGATAGTATGTTAAATCTCCAGGATTACTATTAATATTTATGATCAGATAATCTCCAGTGCCATCAAATTTCATTGCTGGAGGTGTATTCCCAGAAGCTGTGTAAAAATTTGTTCCTGACTCTGTCCATCCATTTGGCAAATTAACAGTTGGGAAACTCCAACTAGTTGGTAAAATAGCTTGCGAATAAGATGCTAATGTTAAAAAAACAACACTTACAATTAAAATTATTTTTTTCATAGTTATATTATTTATATTAAAAATTAAATCTTGCTGATAAATTAACCCTTCTACCTAGTCCAAAAAATACAGAAGCTGATTTTGCATCAAAATCCTTTAAATCTAATGCTTGGTAGCCTGCATTATTTTGTGCATCAGAAATATAAATCTCATTAAGAAGATTAAGAATACTAAGCTTAACGTCTAATTTATGCTTATCTGATAATTTTATTTTATAGCCACAATGTAAATCTACTAATTGATATGCAGGAATTTTCCAACTTTCTCTGCCTGCATTATCCCCGCTTAAAGTCCCTGCATCAAAATCAGAATAATAATCAGAAAAATATGTTCCTCTTAGTTTAATATACGAATTATACGTTGGCTCATATCTAATACTTAAACCATATTGTGTTTGTGCTGCATCACCAACATGAACACCATTTGCATTATACCTTAATGTATCTAAGTTAGCAAAGCCTTCCTCTGATGGAGAATTATTGCTACTATTAAGTATGACAGCTTCTCCCCCAGAAGTCCAAATCCAATCCCCTATAGAAAGCAGCCCTTCAATACTAATTTTTTTATTGTATTTATATGCCCAATCTAATTCTAACCCTTTATGTCTGGCATCCATTGGAACCACATCTGAATAAGTTATATTATCAATACTTTCTGAAACCACTGCCGGTTTATTTTTCCAAACAGTAAAATATGTATTTATATTTGCTGAAAATAAAGATGACCTAAAAGAATACCCCCCTTCAATTGCCTTAACTTCTTCATTTTTAATATATTGTTGTAATGTATTGCTTCTTGTATAAATATTATCAAATCTAGGTGCTTTTGAAATATAACCAGTATTAAAAAATATATTATTATACTCATCTAGATTAATATTTGCTCCCATCTTTGCTGTATAGCCTCTTATCCACTTCCAATCAGTTGCAGCATATTTAGCTTCTTTAGAAAGAGAATTATAGACTTTGCCATTATGATGTATCTCATCATAAGTCAGCTGTTTCTTGCCATCAATTTCAATAATTGATGTCCCTAATGCTTCATAATATGTTGTATCATCAAGAACTAAATCTTTTTTCTTGAAATAATCTATTCTTTTATAAGCAGAATTAGAAGCAGAAATATTAATAAAGGCACTCAAAATCCCATGACTATACTCAGCTTGAGAAAACACTCCACTCCACTTTACAATCCCGTCATAATGATAATCAATAATATCCCCCACTCTTTTAATAGCTGAATTCTGTGTTTTATCTTTATACTGACCAGCCTTATCCACATTAATTGCATAATCTGCACCTAATAGATCATAAATTTCACTATAATGTTCTCCTTTATAATAACGCATATCTATACCTCCTGAGAGAGCTACCTTATCATTTGCTTGATAATTCAATGTAGACAATCCTCCATACCAATAATGATTATTTATTGATGATTGCAAATAACTTTCTGTTTTATGTTCCGTGTCCGAATACTCACTAATTATAGGAGGGAAAAGACCTGATCCAATATTTGCATCATATGCTTCTTGCAAGTCTACTTGTCCATTTTTTTCTCCAAGTCCTGCTCCTCTTGTACCCCCACCATTTCCAATAGATGCATATAAAATATTAGAAACATAAAACCTGTCATTCACAGTCCAAAAATCCCTTAAAGAAAATTGAGGCTTATGATAGTAATTTTGTCTTGTATTTAAAGTCTCTCTATTATGAATGGTGTCACCATTATTATCTAAAGACCATCTATCTAGATATCCCCAATGCTCATTATAACTAATCCCCTTATTTGAAATTCTTCCAGTAAAATTTGATGTATCCCCCAGTGAACGAGCAATAGTAGTGTCAAAAGCAGAAATCCTATTTTTATATGTTCGCTGCCCATGTCTCTGTGGAGCTCCCATTGCTGATATGCTTAAGATATGATTACCTATCTCTTTTTGGATTTTAGCATAATAGAAATATCCTTCACTCCATGTTTCATCTACAAAACCATTTCCTCTTTTGTAAGAGCCAGCTAAAGTAAACCCCCAACCCTTTTCAAGCCTCCCAGAATTATAGCCTACTGTTGTGCGTAATTTTCCATAGCTCCCCACAGATTGCTTGATTGTTCCACCAGCTTTATTTCCTGTTCCTTTTGTAAGAATATTCATAGTACCGCCAACAGAAGGAATTGCAATTTTAGAAGCTCCTAATCCTCTTTGTACCTGAATATTTGAAGTAACAGCATCCAGTCCAAACCAATTACTCCAATACACCCAGCCATTTTCCATATCATTAACTGGAACGCCATCAATCATGACAGCAACGTTTCTTTGATTAAAGCCTCTAATTGTAATTCTTGCATCTCCATCACCACCTCCACTTTGAGTAGCATAAACTCCTGGAGTGGAGTTAAGAACCATAGGTATATCTTGAGAAGCTAATTCTTCACTAATCTTTTTCATAGGAATAGTAGAAAATGCAACAGGCGTTTCTCTATCTATGGCAATATCAGCAACCACCTGAACTTCATTTAGTAAAACTGTTTCTAAATTGAAATTTAGTACTTGGGGATTTAAACCAACAATAACGGTTTTACTAATTTCTTGATACCCTACATAAGAGACTTTTAAAACTCTCTCTCCAGCTTGAATAGTAAAAGAATAATTTCCTTCAAAATCTGTTGCAGTCCCCATTCCTTTTCCGTAAATAATAGTTGCGCCAATTAAAGCCTCTCCGGTATTTGCATCTGTAATAGATCCGCTGATTTTAGTTTGAGCATAGCTCCCGTATACTATAAAAAATACTGCTATTAAAACTATTATTCTCTTCATAATATTAGTAAAAAAATGCTGATGTAAACATCAGCATTATAGTATTAATGATCTCTTTAATTATTTAACTATTAACTTATCATTAACATGCCTTCCATCAAAGAAATTTATAGTTATAATATATTTTCCTTTTGCAAGATTAGCGGTAATAATTGCATTAGACTGTGTTGTCAAAACCGTCTCTCCTAACATATTAATAACTTCGATTTTCATAATTTTTTCAGTTGCTCTTACAATAACTGCAGAGTTATGCTGTGCAGGATTAGGGTATATAACATAAGAAATATTTTTAGCTTCATCTATTGTGGTAGCATTTTGACAATCACACGCATGATTTCCCAAATATAGCCAAGTATTCTCAGGTAATGAATCCCATTCCAAGCTTGGGTCAAATGCATCAATCCCATTAATATCCCCTTTTAAAACAGTGCTTTTTCTAATTAAGGTGTGATCGTTAGTCCACCAAGTACCACTAGCATCTGACCAAGCTACACCAGGGTCTTCGCCTATTCTTCCAAATACATCAACAATTGTAGTTCCACCATTCTTTGTTAAAACTATTGCATCATTACCATTCATATGCATTGGTGTGGGGTAAGATCCATTTGGCTCTGCTAAATCTCCTAAAGCAACAAGTATTGGATCACAATAACCAAACTGTGCAGTAGGATCTGTCTCTCCATTAGTTAACACAAACGCATCACCTGGAGCTAACATTCCACTTAATGTAGTAACACCTCCTCCACTAGAATTTGTTGCGCCATTTGAGAATCTTTCAACACGATAATCACTTAAATCGATTGTTGCTGTTGTTGGATTATAAATCTCAATTGCTTTATTTTGACTTGATCCTTCTACATACTCAGAGAAGAATAAATCGGAACAATCAAAAACCTGAGCATTCAAAGAAGCTGTAGCAATCAGAGCTAATAATAGTAAACTTTTTTTCATATTTTAATTAATTATTATTTATGCCGCTAATCTACAAAAACTATCATAAAATATTTTACAAAATATATTAAATAACTTTTATCTTTGAAGAAAGATAGAACCATAAATATGGAAAAGAACATTGCAACATTTGAAGAGTACAAAAAAGAATATGATAAAAGCGTGACTAATCCAGAAGTTTTTTGGGAAGAAAAAGCACGGAATTTTATTTGGAGAAGGAAATGGGACAATATACTTAGCTGGGATTTCACTAAAGCAGAAATAAAATGGTTTGAAGGAGGCAAGCTTAATATTACTGAAAACTGTTTAGATCGTCATCTAGAAAAAATAGGGAATCAAACTGCTATAAAATGGATTGCAAATAATCCAAGTGAAAAGAGTAAATCTATTTCTTATAAAGAACTACACTTAGAAGTTTGTAAGTTTTCGAATGTATTAAAAAATAATGGGGCAAAAAAAGGTGATAGAATTTGCATTTATATGCCAATGGTCCCAGAGCTTGCAATTGCTGTTTTGGCTTGTGCCAGGATTGGAGCTATTCATTCTGTTGTCTTTGCAGGTTTCTCAGCAAAATCACTTTCTGATCGAATTAATGATGCTAGTTGCACTATTTTAATCACTGCTGATGGAAGCTTTAGAGGAGAAAAAGTTATTCCACTAAAAAACATTTCTGATGAGGCAATGGACTCTACTCCTTCTGTTAAGAGATGTATTGTTTTGGAACGAACAAAAAGCAAAATAAACATGCAAAAGATAAGAGATGTTTGGTGGCATAATGAAATGAAAAAAGCAGATGAAGATTGTTCTATTGAAATGATGAATTCAGAAGATCCCCTTTTTATTTTATACACTTCAGGTTCTACAGGTAAACCAAAAGGCATTCAACATTCTATCGCAGGCTATATGATTTATACAGAATTTTCATTCAGAAATGTATTTCAATATAGCGAAGGAGATATTTATTGGTGTACTGCTGATATTGGCTGGATTACAGGGCACTCTTATATTCTTTACGGGCCGCTTCTATCTGGAGCAACAACAATGATGTTTGAAGGGGTTCCTTCTTATCCAGATAGTGGTAGGTTCTGGAAAATTATTGAAGACAATAACGTCAATATCTTTTACACTGCACCAACTGCAATTAGAGCATTAGAAGCAAAAGGAATGGAATTTGTAAAGCCTTATGATTTGTCTTCTTTAAAAGTTTTAGGCACAGTTGGGGAGCCCATTAATGAAGATGCTTGGCATTGGTACAATAAAGAAATTGGGAATAGAAATGCCCCAATAGTAGATACCTGGTGGCAAACTGAAACAGGGGGCATTATGATATCTAACCTTGCAGGTGTAACTCCAGGAAAACCAACATTTGCAACGCTCCCATTACCAGGTATTCAGCCATGCCTAGTAGATGAACAAGGGAATGAGATCAAAGGAAATTCAGTTAAAGGAAGGCTATGTATAAAATATCCATGGCCTGCAATGGCACGCAGCATTTATGGCAATCATGAAAGATTTAAAAACACTTATTTTAATGCTTTTAAAAATAAATATTTTACAGGAGATGGATGTCTAAGAGATGAAAATGGCATGTATCGAATTACAGGCAGAGTAGATGACGTACTAATTGTATCTGGGCATAATTTGGGAACTGCTGAAATCGAGAGCGCTATAGATCAGCATAAAAATGTATGTGAAACTGCAATTGTCGGCTATCCTCATCCAATAAAAGGGAATGGGATATATGCATATGTCATTTGCCATAAAAAACCTAAAAATAAGGATGCTTTAAGAATAGAAATAAATGAGCTCCTAACAAAAGAAGTTGGCCCTATCGCAAAAGCTGATAAAATTCTGTTTGTAAGCTGCTTGCCTAAAACACGTTCCGGGAAAATAATGAGAAGGATTCTTAGAAAAATTGCAGAAGGTGAAACGGAAAACCTTGGCGACACAAGTACTCTTTTGGATCCTGCTATAGTAGAAGAAATCAAAAAATTAGTACAATAATCATTTTCTAAATCAGTTTATCTATTTTTGTCCCCATGTCAGATAGTTTAATCATCATCCCAACTTATAATGAAAAAGAAAATATTGAAAAGATAATTCGTCAGATATTTTCTTTAGAGAAATCTTTTCATATTCTAGTAGTAGATGACGGATCTCCTGATGGGACTTCTATTATTGTTAAGAAATTACAAAATGAATTTTCTGAAAAACTTCATATCCAAGAACGAACTCAAAAGTTAGGATTAGGGAGTGCTTATATTCATGGATTTAGATGGGCTTTAAATAGAACTTATCAGTTTATTTTTGAAATGGATGCGGATTTCTCACATAACCCTAATGACTTAATTAGGCTTTATGATGCAAATACAACTCAAGGAGGAGATTTGTCAATTGGCTCAAGATATGTAAAAGGAGTAAATATTGTCAATTGGCCAATGACTAGGCTGCTAATGTCGTTTTTTGCATCCAAATATGTAAAGTTAATTACTGGAATGCCTATTCATGATTCAACTGCTGGATTTAAATGCTACAAAAGAGAAGTTCTACAAACTATAAATCTTAACAAGATTCAATTTGTAGGTTATGCTTTCCAAATTGAAATGAAATTTAAAGCCTGGAAGTATGGATTTAACATTATAGAAGTTCCTGTGATTTTCACTGATAGAACAGAAGGAGCCTCAAAAATGAGTAGTGGGATTTTTATGGAAGCTGTTCTTGGAGTTATGCAAATGAAACTCAAAAGTATAGTCAGATCCTGGAAAAGATAAATATGCAAATACTTATTAAAAATGCACATATTGTAAATGAAGGAAGTATCTACAAATCAGATCTTTTAATTGAAAATCAGAAAATAAAGGAAATTGATGTTGAAATAATAATTGATGCAGATAAAATCATTAATGCAGAAGGCCTATACTTATTGCCTGGAGTAATTGATGATCAAGTTCATTTTAGAGAGCCAGGCCTAACACATAAAGCAAGTATCTATACAGAAAGTAAGGCAGCTGTAGCTGGAGGGATCACCTCTTTCATGGAAATGCCAAATACTAAACCTCAATCATTAACACAAAAATTATTAGAAGAGAAATATCTAATTGCCTCTGAAACATCAATTGCTAATTATTCATTCTTTATGGGGGCTAGTAATGACAATTTAGAAGAGGTATTAAAAACAGATCCTAAAACTGTTGGAGGAATAAAAATTTTTATGGGCTCATCTACAGGAAATATGCTGGTGGACAGCAAAGATGTATTAGAAAAAATTTTCTCTCAATCACGAATGTTAATTGCAGTGCATTGTGAAGACGAATCAATTATTAAACAAAATATTGAATCAGCTAAAAAAGAATATGGAGAGAATGTGCCTATTTCTGAACATCCAAAAATCAGAAGTGCTGAAGCTTGTTATAAATCTTCATCTCTAGCTGTAGCATTAGCAAAAAAATATAATACGCGTCTTCATGTTTTTCATCTTTCTACTGCGCAAGAAATAGAACTTTTTGATAATTCAATACCTCTCCAAGATAAAAAGATTACAGCTGAAGTTTGTATTCATCACCTTTGGTTTGATGATAAAGATTATACAGAAAAAGGAGCTCTTATTAAATGGAATCCAGCAATAAAAACAAAAAGTGACAAAGAGGCTTTACTACAAGGGTTATTAGATGGAAATATCGATGTAATTGCTACTGATCATGCCCCACATACTTTTGAAGAGAAGTCAGACACTTACTTTAAATCGCCATCAGGAGGCCCACTTGTACAGCATGCGCTTCCTGCAATACTAGAATTTGTAAAGCAACAGAAAATGAGCTTAGAAAAAGTTGTAGAAAAAATGTGCCATAATCCTGCAATTTGTTTTAACGTAGAAAAAAGAGGTTTTATAAGAAAAGGATATTTTGCTGATTTAGTCCTAATAGACCTAAATAATCCTTGGAAAATTAATAAAGAAAACATTTTATATAAGTGTGGCTGGTCTCCTTTTGAAGGGGAAATATTTAATTCTAAAATTACTCATACCTTAGTGAATGGACATATTGCATATAAAAATGGTTCATTTGATGAAAGTAAAAAAGGAATGAGGCTAACCTTTGACAAATAAAAACATAAAAAAAGACAACCTAAGTTGTCTTTTTTTTATTCTAAATAAGCATTACTTACTCAGCTACTTCTTCAGTAGCTTCAGCTTCTTCAGTAGCTTCAGCTTCTTCAGCAGCAGCAGTGTCTTCAACTACAGCTTCTTCAACTACAGCTTCTTCAACTACAGCTTCTTCAGTTGCAGCTTCTTCAGTTGCAGTCTCTCCACCTCCACAAGCAGTGAAAGCAAACATTGCCCCAGCAACAAATAAATAAATTAATTTCTTCATGACTTCTATTTTTGTATTGGTTAATAATTCAGGCAAATATACATAATTCCCTTATTATTTTACAATATATTTGCTTTATGAAGTTATATTTATCAATACTATTATGTTTATTCTTAGCATGTAAAGAGCAAAAAGAAAATATACCTCAAGGAATTCTTCTCAAAAAAAATTTTGGTGTCATATTAAAAGATATCCATTTAGAAGAGGCTAAGTTTGAATTACAAAAAAACAAAGGCATGCAAAATACTAAAAATAAGCTTGAACATTCTTATAATCTAATTTACATAAAGCATCAGATATCTGAAGAAATATTTAAAAAAAATCTCAGATTTTACGCTAACAATCCAGATAAATTAGAGGAAATATATTCCACTGTTTTAGAACAGTTAACTAATGAGCAATCTAGATTAGGTCAGTAATAAACCAATCAGAATATTTTTTAATTGTACTATTTATTTCTGTAAATTTAAATCCAATTGCTTTTTCAATTTTAGCAGAAGAAAACCTTCTATTTCTCATAGCATTATTAGCTGTTTCTTTTGTTAATAGCGGCCTTCTTCCTGAAAAAAAAGAAAGAATTGCTTCTACCCTCCAAGCTATTTCTTTAATAAAAGGGGTAACTTTAATAGTTGCTTTTGGCCTTTTGAAATTTACAGCAATCATATCAAAGCAATCTCGGTATTTTAAATTTGCACCATTTACAATAAATCTCTCATTATTAATGTCAGAAAACAATAGATGGAGTAATGATTCTGCAACATCATCTACATCAACATAACCTGTACTTCCGCTAGTATAATATTTTAGTCCATTATAGATTTTTTGAAAAATTTGAGAACTTCCTTTTTGCCAGTCACCGGGGCCTAAAATAACTGACGGATTTACAATCACCGCATCCAACCCCTCAGCTACTGCTCGCCAAACCTCTTGCTCAGCATAATATTTACTGATCGCATAATTACTGTCTGACTTACTGGATTTAAAATAACACTCTTCATCTACTATCTTTTCATTAGAATTACTGCCTAAAGTAGCAATAGAACTAATATATCCTAATTTCTTAATTTTATGTGATAATGCTACATTAACAATATTTGCAGTTCCCTCAATATTTACTTTTTTTAAAAGGTCAAGATCAGAAGGTGCAAAAGAAACCAAACCAGCACAATGCAAAATCATGTCACAATCTTTGACCCCAAGCTCCAATGATGGAATGTCATTTATATCTCCAACAACCCAATTTATTTGAGCAAATAAATCAGCTGAATTATAGTATGTAAAAATACGTTTACAGACTTCTAAAGATGAAGATGCTCTTTTTAGCGCCTTAAATTCTTTCCCCTGTTGACATAATTTTAGCAAAATATATGATCCTACCAATCCACTCCCTCCTGTAACAAATATCATAACACAAAGATACATTTAGTTAGTAGTTATCACTTATATGCAAACAGCTTTTAGCATATAAATCTAATAATTTTTCTATTTTTGAAAAAAATAAGCAATGAACTTTGTAGAAGAATTAAGATGGAGAGGAATGATACACGATATCATGCCAGGAACTGAGGAGCAATTTGCAAAAGAAATGACTTCTGCTTATATTGGTTTTGACCCTACATCTAACTCGCTTCATATTGGTAGTTTAGTACAGATTATGATATTAGTGCACTTACAAAAATCAGGGCACAAACCTTTTGCTTTAATTGGAGGTGCGACAGGAATGGTTGGCGACCCTTCAGGAAAAAATAAAGAAAGAAACCTCCTAGATGAAAAAATATTACATGATAATCTTGATTCTGTACAGAAACAATTAGAGAAATTCCTTGATTTTGATTGTGGTGAGAATTCTGCTGAAGTTGTAAATAACCACGATTGGATTAAACAAATTACATTTTTAAATTTTATTAGAGATGTTGGGAAGCATATCTCAATTAATTATATGTTAGCTAAAGATTCGGTCAAATCACGATTAGATACGGGAATGAGTTTTACCGAATTCTCATATCAATTAGTACAAGGATATGATTTTTACTGGCTTTGGAAGAACAAAAATTGCAAAGTGCAATTGGGAGGATCTGATCAGTGGGGAAATATTGTAACTGGAACAGAACTTATTAGACGTAAAGGAGAAGGGCAAGCATTTGCAGTTACCACTCCTCTTATTAAAAAAGCAGATGGTGGCAAGTTTGGAAAAACAGAAAGCGGAAATATTTGGCTTGATAAAACAAAAACTTCTTGCTATAAATTTTACCAATTCTGGCTAAATTCTTCTGATGAAGATGCTAAAAATTACATAAAGATTTTCACCCTTAAAAATCAAGAAGAAATTGCTAAGCTTACCTCAAAACATGAATCAGAGCCTCATTTAAGAATATTACAGAAAGAAATTGCTAAAGAAGTAACTATACGTGTACATAGTAAAGAAGATTTAGAAATGGTAATAAAAGCATCTTCTATACTATTTGGGAAATCAACTTCTAAAGATTTAAAAAGCTTAGATGAAAATACTTTCCTATCTGTATTTGAAGGAGTACCTCAGTTTCAAATAACTAAAGCAGATCTAAGATCAGGAATTTTAGATTTTCTTGCCGAAAAAACAAAAATCTTTGCAAGTAAAGGCGATGCAAGAAGAATGATTAAATCTAACGCTGTAAGTATTAATAAAGATAAGATTACAGAAAATTTTGAATTATCAGAAAATGATTTACTAAACGGAAAATATATTTTAGCACAAAAAGGTAAAAAGAACTATTTTCTGATTATTGTTTCTTAATTTTCCTCAAGGCTTTCTCCATTTCTTTATATCTCTGACTGCCAAAAATAATAGTTCGTCCATTTGACAGGAAGATTTTTAATCCTTTATTCCCACTTACAGTATATGACTTTCCTTGAAATCCATATTTTATTCCCCATCCCCCTTGATCAAAAGGGCTGTATTGGACAGTCTCTATGTTTTTGATTTGCTTTGCTTTTATCATATAAACTTTGAGATGAAATGGAAAAAATTGATAATACAGTCCCTCTGGATTTATTTTTATTCTTAATTCCAAAAGAAAAAATAAGAGGAGTATTAATAATATCATTAACACATAATTATAGCCTACAGGGTTATTATCAAAGAAGATCATAGGTGTAATTAGAGAAAATAATAAAATAAGCCACAGCCACCATTGTCTAAACTTTTGATTTTCTTCAAATAAATAATGCATCACTTCATTATTTTTTTGCATTAATAATATTTTACATAATTTGCAAAAAAGTGAGGAATTGTTTGGATCCCTTTTAAGTAGTTGAAGATCCCATAATGCTCATTTGGAGAATGGATTGCATCCGAATCTAATCCAAAACCAAGTAAGATAGATTTAACTTCTAATTCTTTCTCAAAAAGCGCTACAATAGGAATACTGCCTCCACTTCTAACAGGAACAGGTTTTTTTCCATAAGTAGTTTCCATAGCTTTGCTTGCTGCCAAATATGCAGGAATATCAGTTGGAGAAACATAAGGCTCTCCTCCATGATGAGGTCTTACCTTAACTCTTACTGAATCTGGAGCAATGCTCTTAAAATAGTTAGTAAATTTCTTTGTGATTTCTTCATCTGATTGATTAGGGACTAATCTCATAGAGATTTTTGCAAATGCTTTAGATGCAATAACTGTCTTAGCTCCTTCTCCAGTATATCCTCCCCATATACCATTAACATCTAAAGTTGGTCTTATTCCTGTCCTTTCCATTGTTGTAAAACCTTCTTCTCCATGAATATCTGAAAGATCAAGCTCTTTTTTATATTGATCTAAAGAGAAAGGAGCTCTTGCAATATCAGCTCTTTCATCTTCTGATAAATCTAGAACATCATCATAAAATCCAGGAATAGTAATGCGATTATCTTTATCTTTCATGCTTGCAATCATTTCACACAAAATATTAATAGGATTTGCAACTGCACCTCCATACAGCCCGGAATGTAAATCCCGATTAGGACCTGTAACTTCTACCTCAAGATAACTCAACCCTTTAAGTCCTGTAGTAATAGATGGCGTATCATTTGAAATAACTCCAGTATCTGAAATTAAAATAGTGTCCGATTTTAGTCTCTCTTTATTTTCTTTTACAAAAACTCCTAAGTTTTCTGATCCAACCTCTTCCTCTCCCTCAATCATAAATTTCACATTGCATGATAAGGTCCCAGTATTCATCATAGTTTCAAAAGCCTTTACATGAGAATAAAACTGCCCCTTATCATCACATGCCCCTCTGGCAAAAATTGCTCCATCAGGATGTTTATCTGTTTTTTTAATAACTGGTTCGAAAGGCCCACTATCCCATAATTCCAAAGGATCTGCAGGCTGAACATCATAGTGTCCATAAATTAATACTGTTGGCAAACTAGAATCAATAATCTTTTCTGCATAAACAATTGGATGTCCTGCAGTTTTACAAACCTCTACATTATCTGCCCCTGCATCAGTTAATGATTTTGCAACTGCATTAGCACAATTTGCTACTTCTTTAGTATATTCTGGATCTGCAGAAATAGAAGGAATTCTTAATAGTTCTATGAGTTCAGCAATAAACCTCTCTTTGTTTTCACTTATGTATTTGTTAATATGTTCCATTTTATTATCTTATTAATATCTTCCCAGTCATTTCTTCTGGGACTTCTAATTCCATTATTTTTAATATTGTAGGAGCAATATCTCCTAACTTTCCATTTTCAATCTTTTCAAAGCCTGTATTAATTGCAAAACAAGGGACAGGATTAATACTATGTGCAGTATTTGGTGACCCATCAGCATTTATTGCAAAATCAGCATTCCCATGATCTGAAATAATAAGAAGTGCATAGTTATTTTTCTTTCCTGATTCAACCACCGTTTTGACACATTTATCTACTGCTTCCACTGCGTTGATTATTGCATTATAATCTCCAGTATGCCCAACCATATCAGCATTTGCAAAATTTAGGCATATAAAATCTGCTTCCCTTTTTTCTAATTCTGACACAATATTTGAAGTAACTTCTAGTGCACTCATCTCAGGCTGTAAATCATAAGTTCTAACTTTTGGGGAATTTACCATTAAGCGCTTTTCACCAATAAATTCTTTTTCCCTTCCTCCTGAAAAGAAAAAAGTAACATGAGGATATTTTTCTGTTTCAGCAATTCGAATTTGATTTTTACTATTCTGCTCCAAAACCTCTCCTAAAGTATTTTTAATATTTTCCTTATCGTAAATTACATGTATATTTTTAAAATCTTCATCATAATTTGTAAGGGTAGTATAATGTAAATCCAACGTCTTCATTTCGAATTCTAGCATGTCTTTCTGCGTCAATACTACGGTAATTTCTCTGCATCTATCGGTTCTGAAATTAAAACAGATCACGGCATCACCTTCTTTTATTTTCGTAATTGGCTTATCGTTTTCATCAACTGAAATGATTGGCTTGATAAACTCATCTGTTACTCCATTATTATAAGATTTTTGAATAGATTCAGATAGATTCTTAGATTTTTCTCCCTCACCATTTACCATCAAATTAAAAGCTAATTTTATCCTTTCCCATCTTTTATCTCTGTCCATTGCATAATACCTGCCACAAACAGAAGCAATTTTTGCTCCAAATAAATTTCTCTCTAAATCTTTAATAAAATCTTTTCCACTTTTAGGGTCACAGTCTCTTCCATCTGTAAAGGCATGGATAAAAACATCTTTAACTCCAGCTTTATTTGCAAGTTCACATAATTTATAAAGATGATTTTGATGAGAATGAATTCCACCATCAGAAACTAAGCCAATTAAATGAAGGGGCTTATTCTTTTCTTTTGCATAAATAAAAGATTTTTTTAAATTTTCCATATCTGCGATAGAATTATCATCACAAGCAATATTAATCTTTTGTAAATCCTGATAGACAATTCTACCAGCACCAATATTAAGATGGCCTACTTCTGAATTTCCCATTTGCTCTTTAGGAAGCCCAACATCCTCTCCTGCTGTTAATAGTTCGCAATTAGGGTATTTATTATATAATGAATCGACAAAAGGAGTTCTGGCATTGTGTATGGCATCTGATTTTGTTTTATTGCCATGCCCCCAACCATCTAAAATAATAAGTACTGTTTTTTTACCCGCCATAGACGGACAAAGATAGAAAAAGTAGAGGCTTAATTAGTTAGAAATAGCACGGAAAAAACTAGAGCGCATCTGCTGATAAATTGCATTGTATTTTCCTAAGCGCTCAGGATGAAATTGGACCGCAATCATAAATGGATGAACAGAACTATTCATAACTACAGCCTCAGGCAAGCCATCATATGAACGTGCAATAATCCGTAAATCCTTAGAAATATCTTTAAGTCCTTGATGATGCCAAGAATTAACCATAAAATCATCTTTCCCATCTGGAAAAATCAAAGAAGATGTATCACAAAGTACAATCTCATGCATTACCTCTCCTTTATTACGATGAATAACTCCAGTTCCTAGCTGTGTTGGGATATCTCCATAAAGCGTTCCTCCCATTGCAACATTCATCATTTGCATCCCTCGGCAAACCCCTATAAGTGGTAATTTATTATTAAATGCAAAATCAAATAACTTTCTCTCTAATGTATCTCTTCTAAAATTAATTTTACCGCACAGCTTAATATTACTTGTATCATTATATTCAAGTGGATTTATATCTTCTCCCCCAGTTAAGATAATCCCATCTGCTAAGTCTAATATGCTATCGGTATTCTTAATAGTATAGGCGTCTAAAATAATTACATCTTCAGCTTCTATCCATTTTATATAATTTAAAGATGCTTTAGATAAAATTATTGTTGTTTTTTTTGGCTCTTCTTGGCATGAAGATAGAATAGTCAAGAAAAGTGATACAGCTAAAAATACATAAATTATTTTTTGCATAATACTATTTTTAAAAACAAACTTAAGATTTATTTACTTAAAAGAAGATATCTTTTTAAGATTTATCCTATTCAACATGTAAATATAGACCGCACATCTTATATCTGCTAATTATTATGTTTTTTATTGCAAAAAAGTGCATTTTATTGCAAAAAAGTGCATTTTATTGCAAAAAAATATCATATTTATCCCTTTTTGTATTCTTGTTAAATCACGAAATACACTTATATGCATTTTTACTAAATAATAAAAATCCATAAAATGCACTTTTTTGCAATAAAATGTAATAAAATTACACTAAAAGAAGCATTTTCTGCATTATTTCATCGCTTTCCCATATTTTTTTAATATTAGGAATGCTCATGATACTTTGCATAAGCTCTTCTTGCTTCATTCCAATTTCCCAAGCCTCGGAATAAGGTGTGTTTGTAAAACTAACCATAGAATAAAGAGGAACCCATTTATCTGGATATAGATTAGCAAATTTTTGCTCTATTTTTTTCTGTAATAAAAACTCAGGATCAGCAGTTTTATCCCTCATTACTACATAATTTTGAATTGACAAATCCTGAAGCCCGTCCCCATTAGGCTTTCTATTTTGAGAATATTCAACAAAGCATGATTTTAAATCTTCTCCATGCTTATCTAATAACTCGTCTAATATTCTACAATCTTCAAGACTTGCATTCATCCCTTGACCATAAAAAGGAACCGTTGCATGAGCAGCATCACCTATCAATACAGCCGTGTCATTTATATGCCAAGGATATGTTTTTACAATACCTAGCCCAGAAGTAGGGTTGTTAATCCACTGCTTATACAAATCAGGAACTAAGTCATAAAAATCAGGAAATATATTCCGAAAATAACTCTCCACTTCATTCTTAGAATTTAATCTTTCAAAAGATTTTTCGCCATTTTTTGGGGCAAATAATGTGCACGTAAAACTACCATCTAAATTTGCCAGTGCAATTAACATAAAATCTCCTCTTGGCCAAATATGAAGCGCATTCTTATCTAATAAAAAAGAATTCTTCGGTCCAGCTGCAATATGTAGCTCTTTATAATCATGATCAATTTTTAAATAATTAAATTCATGATCATGATGCTCAACCATTTGCTTCCTAACGGCAGAAAATGTTCCATCTCCACCAATCACTAAATCAGATTGAATTCTTTGTCTTTTATTTGTGATTGTATTTTCAAAAACAACACTTGACTCTTCTAGATCAGCTTCTATACACTTCTCATTAAAATTAAGAGCCGCCCCATTCTCCTCAGCTAACCTCATCATTAATACATTTAATTGAGCTCTAGAAATAGAATAAATAGCCTGTCCTTTATTGCCATATGGCTGTTCTGTTAAGTTTCCTTTTTGATCATGCATTACTCGCTTATACATAGGAATAGCAATTTTCATCACCTCAGCATCTACCCCTACTTTTTTCAATGCCGTCAATCCTCTCTTAGAAAGTGCTAAATTGATAGATTTTCCTGCAGTAATGATTTCTGATCTTAAATCTTTTCTTCTTTCAAAAATAGTAACCTTAAATCCTCTTTTAGTAAGATATAAAGCACACAAAGAGCCTGCCAATCCAGCCCCAACAATTGTAACGTCTTTTCTCATTTATAAAGCATCTTTCAATATAGTGTAAAATTTAAATACGTCCTCAAAGCTATTATAAAGAGGCACAGGCGCTATTCGGATTACATCAGGATCCCTCCAATCTGCAATCACTCCTTTTTCTGTAATAGATCCAAACAATTTCTTATTCCCATTTTCAACCCTAATTGAAAGCTGGCATCCTCTTTCTTTAGGAGTAATGATGCTAATTCTTTCACTATTAATTGTAGACAATAAAAAGAGAAGATAGCCTGTAAGTTCTTTTGATTTATCCAGCAACTTGTCCATTCCTACTTCATCAAAAATGGAAAGTGACGCTCTTATTGCTGCTAAGGATAAAATTGGCGGATTACTTAATTGCCAGCCCTCAGCTGTATTAATAGGAAGAAAACTATCGGGCATCTTAAATCTATCTTCTTTATTATGACCCCACCAACCTGCAAATCTGGGCAAATTACTATGATGATGCTTTTCATGAATAAAAGCTCCTGCAACTGATCCTGGGCCAGAATTTAAATACTTGTATGAGCACCACACTGCAAAATCAACCCCCCATTCATGCAATTCTAGTTTGATATTTCCAGCAGCATGAGCTAAATCAAAACCTACATTTATACCTTTACTGTGTGCTATTTTGGTGATTCTCTCAAAATCAAACACTTGGCCAGTATAATAGTTCACCCCCCCCAGCATTATTAAAGCTATTTCTCCTTCATCTTTTGCTATTATTTCAGCGATATCTTCTGTTCTTATTGAGGATTCCCCATCTCTTGATTTAAGTTTAATAAGCGAACTTGCAGCAGAGAACCCGTGATGCTCTATTTGAGATTCTACAGCATAAATATCTGATGGAAATGCATCTTCTTCAATTATAATTTTATGCTTTTTTGCAGTTGGTCGATAAAAAGAAACCATCATTAGATGAAGATTAACCGTTAATGTATTCATTGCCACTACTTCTGATTGTTTTGCTCCTACAATTCTAGCATAGCTTTCTGTTAAGAATTCATGATACGGCATCCATGGATTTTTAGCCTGAAAATGTCCTTCGACGCCAAAAGTAGCCCAATCATCTAGCTCTTGATTTAAAAAATCCTTTGTTATTTTAGGCTGCAATCCTAGAGAGTTTCCGCACATATAAATATGCTCCTCACCATTTCTCTGTAAAGGGATATGAAATTGATTTCTATAACCTTTTAATTCATCTTTTGCATCTAAATATAATGCAAAATCTAATGTCTCTTTATAGTCCATTGATCTTATAAATAATTGGCCTGCTTGGAGCAGCATCGGAAACAAATGGAGGTATCTGTAAGTTTAATATACAGCTACAATCCTCTAAAGAAGCAGGCGCAAAAATCATTTCTGTAATTGTTTTATTTTTAGTTTTTGCATTGAATTCCTTGTGTTCTGTTTGCCAGAATATATTGTGAGCTGAAAGATTCCCCTCATCTAACAATCTGTCTACAGAAGGAGTGTCAACTAACAAATGCTGGACCCCTAAACTTACAATGTAATGCATTGCATCAATACTAAAAAAAGGAGTAGATAAATTCATGTAATCTCTACTTTTCTTAATTTCAGAATTTGGCAAAGTGCGTATTATTAACCCTCTCAAAAAATGAACGTTTACACCCCTTAACTGACTCTCTAAATCTTCTTTTGTAATTACTAAATCTTCACTATTTAAACTAGGGATATATTTTTCATCCGTTGTTTTAGGGGTAATAGAAATAAGAGTAGAAGGTATCATTTCATCTCTTAAGGATGATAAAATATCAATTCGCTCATTGGTAATATGACCAATGCACTCAGTATGCGTCCCATTACAATGAGGAGTAAAACTATATGTTTCAAAATTGCAAGGCCCCCCTTTTCTAGTATCACCAAAAAATTGCCCATCTTGATATGGTTTTGAAACTGCCCTGTCTACTCCATAAGTATTAGGCTGCTCTCCATTAAATTTTAGGGGAATAGAAATGTCAACTCCTTTTGAAAAATCAATACTATATTGTCTATCACCCACTTCAATATCTGCTCTCATTATATTAAGTCTTCTTTTCTCATGCCTAACCAATCTAGCACATTTTTGTGCCAAATATCTTTTTCTTCCTGTTCGGAGAGAACTCCAATTTCCTTAGCATAATCTAAAACTCTGCCAGGATATGAGGTGCCAACACCTTCAATTTCTCCTAATGGAAATGGATCATCTAATCCGGTTATTATTTGACTAGCCCCAACACGCTTCTTTAATAAATCTAAAGTATGTGAGTCATGAACTAATGTGTCAAAATATAAATTTTTATGTCCCAATGTTTTTCTGGGATCTTGTAAGTTGTCAAATAGATCTGGCCGACCATCAAACCCTTGAATTCTTCTTCCGTAATTAGCAATAGCTAGCATTCCACCATGTGCAAAACAAGTCCTTAAGTTGGGATATCTATTTGGCAAATCTCTAAGAGTGAATATATGTAATGCATCAGCACATTGCGCCATCATCCAAACTAGATGAAATCTCCAGTATTGGTTTCTTAAAGCAATCATCTTCTCACCATCATAGGGGTGAATTTGAACTGCTAGGCTGTATTTATTGGCTAATTCAAATATGGGATCAACATTTACTTCTGCTATAGATAGCCAGTCTCCATTTGCATTTAAAAAATGGGTAGGCAAACAAAGCACCTTTAATTTAAGCTGATTTACACATCGGTCAATCTCCTTAAGAGCATGGTTCATGTATAATGGCTGAACTACAAAGCCACAAGTAAACTTTTCTGAATAATCAGCTTGAACAGAAGCATTGAAATCATTTTGAAACCGAATTGCATCAATACAATCTTTTTTTTCCCAACCATTACAATATAACTGTGATAAACATAACATAACACCATGATCAATATTATGCTGATTCATCCATTCTATTTTTTCTTTAACAAAAAATCCAGGCCCATTAATTGGCCTTGACCAATCTCCTTGCCTCATGAATTTCTTATCTTCATCAATAGAAAAGAGCTTCTTTTCTTTCATGAAATTAGGAATCTGAGAAGGCTCCGGAAGTATATGTCCATGTCCATTTATTCTCATGATTTAAGAATTACCTTTTTTTAAATTTACTTTCATTTTAAATACGACTCGTAAATTAATCATAATCTACTCATCTAAATATACTTTTCATCAGCGTCCATAACTTCGCCTGTTTTAGGACACGTTCTAAGTTTTTCATCAGAATAAAACCTCTTAAAGACTGGCAAGAAATCCTTTTCTACATTCGTTAAATGAAAATATTCTTCATATAATAACTCGTTGGCAGTATCAGAAAACCACATTAAACCATCCTTATGCTGATCTGTTCTTTTTCTTTCAATTACTAAACCAATAGATCCTTCTGATCTAACTGGAGAATGTGGAATTTTTTCGGGTAAGAGAAATATCTCCCCCTCCTTAATCTCATATTCAACCAATTTGCCTTTTTGCTGAGTTTTAACTATAATATCGCCTTCAATCTGATAGAATAGTTCTTCTGTCTCATTATAATGATAATCTTTTCTAGCATTTGGGCCTCCAACTATCATTACAATATAGTCGCCAGATTCTACGTACAAATTTTTATTTCCTACTGGTGGCTTTAATAAATGTCTATTTTCATCAATCCATTTATGTAAGCTAAAGGGAGCTTTTATTTTCATAATATTTATTTTTAAATTGTTGCTATTACTTTTAATTCTATTGCTATTGGAGTTGGCAAACTCTTTATTTCAATTGTTGTTCTACAAGGCTGATTATCTTTAAAATATTCAGCATATATTTTATTATA
>MDSW01091098.1_pt1 | contig 52837 bp, 49 predicted proteins | sample 811171 | NCBI WGS metagenome assembly MDSW01 (sample SAMN05326641, study PRJNA326480) | marine metagenome | isolation source: seawater | place: Atlantic Ocean: North West | collected 2012
ATTTTATAAGTTTTGTTACCACCAGTTTCTTTATGATCATCATTTCTTCCATGAAATGATAGGGTTTGGTTTTCATTAAACTTATAACCTGCATTTGCAAATACTCCGAGGTTACTTAAATGTCCTCTTGTTTGAGATGAAAATGTTGTTGTTTGGTAGTGCCCCCAATCATACTTATACTCACTTCCTAAGCCATATGATAATTTTTTATCAACAACAACCTCTCTTTCCGCTTTTGCAACCAGGGACTCACTGTAATATTTATCTTTTTTACCTTGCACATAATACTTTCTATCATAATTGTGATAATGAAACATGAGGTTGTCTAGAGAGTCTTTTGTTTTACGTTCAATCCCAGTTTGTAAAGCATACATTTTATTATCTGATGTAACAGACTCTTCTTTTGTATCAGATGAGTCATATTCAGATTTAGTATCCCTGTAATAGAAAGTATTTTTTAATTTTAGATTATCATTTATCCACTTATTCCCATTTAAATTTACTTGATAATTTTTTGTACCATCATACTCATGACCTTTAGCTTTCGCACTATCGGTCTTACTATGATTTGCAGCTCCTTTGAAATTTAAATGCCAACCATTGTTAGTGATTTTTGTAGTATTATAATCAGCTGATTTATTATCGTAATTAAAACCATTAATTGAATAACTGTTTGTATAATCAATATCTGTTACAAAATTAACGGCTCCACCAATAGCATCTGGACCAAAATGTGCACCATTTGATCCTTTGTAAACTTCAATTTGTTGAACAGTTTGAACAAAATCTTGTCCAAAATCATGAAGTCCATTAGTTGCAGATTGATCATTTATTGCTACACCATTTAACATAACAAGAGTATGATTAGATTCTGATCCTCTCATAAAAATAGCTGCTTGCTGTCCTTTTTGTCCTGTCTGATAATAATCTAATCCTGAAACTTTTTTTAATAAATCAACAGCAGTTGTAGCACCAGACTCAAGTATTTGTTGCTTGGTGAAAATAGTCTTATTTATACCATTAGAATTATATTTTGAAGTATTTGGTGTTTTTGTAATTGTTGTACAAGGCACACCCTTACTGTTGTTCCATTTACAATTTTCTAAAGCAGATACATTTGAAACTAAAATTGAAAATATTAATATTAAAAATAACTTTATCCTCATCGTTCATTATCCATTGTTAAGTTCCATAAAATTATGAAACTGATTAATATAATGCCGATGCTAATAATAATTAGAAGAATTAGACTTTTCCTGGCCTTCATTCAACAGCGGACTTTACTGGGTGGCGCTCCGACTTTACGGTTGCAGGTACAGCCAATGAATTTCACATTGATTTCCCACCATGCATTTCAGCAATAAGATATTACTTTTTATTAGATTTTACTCAACAAAATTGTTAATCCATATGTGAAAAATTAAGTTTAATTAAAATATGCCTAAACATAACAATGTTTTGATTGTTTCTCCTCACGCAGATGACGAAGTTATTGGCTGCGGGGGAGTTCTTTTAAATCATTCGCAGAATAAAGATAAAATTAGTTGGATACTTATGACTGATGTATCTCAAAATTTATCATTCAAAAAAAAAAGATTTAAAGAGATTAATTTAATAAAAAAAAAATTAAAAATAAAAAAATTTATCAATTTTTCTTTAGAGCCATCCTCATTAAAATATTCAATGGACGAATATATGGTTAATAAAATTAAAAATGAAATAAAAAAAATAAATCCAAATATTATTTATTTGCCACATATGTACGATATCCATACTGACCATTATTTTACAACAAGATATTTTCTTTCTTGTTTAAAGTGGTTTAGACAACAAAGTGTAAAGAAAATATTATGCTATGAAACTGTTTCTGAGACAAATTTAAATTTTAATTTAGGTGTCTTCAAACCAAATTATTATGTAGATATATCGAAAAATTTTAATAAAAAGTTACAATTAATAAAAGTTTATAGATCTGAAATTAAAAAACACCCATTTCCTAGAAGCATTGATTCTGTAACAGCTCTTAACAAAATAAGAGGTTCTGAGTCAGGGTATAAATTTGCAGAGTCTTTTGATTTAATTTACTCGAGGTAAATGTAATATTTATGTTCAAAAATAAAAAAATTTTAGGTTTAATTGTATGTAAAGCAAAATCAAAGGGTCTAAAAAATAAACACTTACTGAAAGTGAATAAAAAAGAATGTATTAATTGGACATTTGAAAGTTCTACTAAAAGTAGTTACCTTGATAAAATTGTTTTATCAACGGATTCAAAAAAAATAATTAATTTGTCAAAAAAATTTAAAAAAATTGATACACCATTTATTAGGCCAGCTTCTTTATGTAAAGATACAGCCTCAATTTCAGATGTAATAAATCATGCTTTAAAAAATGTTTTAAAAAAAAAAAAGAAATTTGATTATTTTGTGCTTTTGCAAGGTACATCACCTTTAAGAACATCTCAACATATTGATAAAGCTATCATGCATTACTTTAAAGAATCAAAAAATGACAATCAGTGTACACTTGTATCCTGTTCTAAACTTGATTTTAAATTCAATTGGATTTTATTAAGCAATAAGAAAAAAAGAATAAAATTTGTTTTAAAGCAAAAAAATATTAAAAATTTACAAAGGCAAAATTTAAACGATCTATATCTTCCAAATGGTGCAATTTATATAGCAAATATTAATAATTTTAAAAATACATTTTATGGAAATAAAACAATTCTTTTCGAAATGGATAAAAAAGATTCTGTTGACATAGATAATTTAGATGATTTAAATAAGGCTAATGAGTATTTTAAAAGGAAATTTTAAAACAAAAAATAAAATCAAATCAAAAAAGATTTCTAAAGAAGAAAAAGATGAAATTAATTTTGAAAAAGCTGCATCTAAAAGGCTAGGTGGGAGCATAACTTACGTTTCGAAGAAAAAAGTAAATTGGTCACTTAAAGATTAAGTGAAATCTATTTCTAAAAAAAAACTTTTTGACTCAAATTTTGTTCAAAAACAAACAAATAAAGATCTTAAAAAACATATTTATCATAATATTTTAAAAAATATTAAAAATTTCAAATATGGTAAATCCATTATTAAATTAAGAAATAAAAAAAAAAACAATAAGAATTCAATTATCATAGCTGCAGGACCATCAATAAAAAATAATGATCAAACAAAAATTTTAAAAAAATATAGAAAATATTATAATATTGTCGCCTGTGATAGCGCTTTATTTTATTTATTAAAAAATGATATCGTTCCAGATTTAGTTATTTCTTGTGACCCTGATGAAAAAAGAATTTTGAGGTGGTTTGGAGACAAGAATCTAACTGTAGAAGATCTCAAAAAGGATGATTATTTTGAAAGACAAGATTTAGACTCAGATTTTAAAGATCAAATAAAAAATAATAAAAAAGTAATAAAAAAATTAGATAAATATAAAGGTAAATTAAAGATAGCTCTATGTACATCAGTTTCTAAGAAAGTTTTTTTAAGAATAAAAGAATTAAAATTTAAAATTTTTTGGTGGAATCCATATCTTGATGATGAAAGTTCAAATTCTAGTTTGACAAAGAAAATTTATAAAATTAATAAATTTCCTCTTATAAATACAGGAGGAAATGTTGGAACTTCTTCATGGAATATAACTGATACTGTTTTAAATTCTTCAAAAAATGCCTTAGTGGGATTTGATTTTTCTTACTATATTGATTTACCTATCAAGAGCACACAATATTATGATAGCCTTAAATATCATTTTGGAAAAAAAGGCTTAAATAATTTTTACAAAAAAATCTATAATCCGATTATTAAAAAGCACTTCTATACAGACCATGTTTATCATTGGTATAAAAAATGTTTGATTGAAATGTTAGAATTTTCAGAAAATAAGACATTTAATTGCACTGGAGGTGGAATTCTATTTGAAGGAAGAATTATCTGGTCTTCTTTAAAAAATTTCTGTAAAAGTTTTAAAAATGGCTAAAGTTTTATTTATAAATCCTCTTGTCAGAGAAGAAGATGATCCTAAACATATTCCTATGGGTATAGCTCAGCTATGTTCGATAATAATTAAAAAAGGACATTTAGTTCAAGTTTTTGACCAAAATGCTTGGAGAGTTGACGATGAGACTATTGTTTCTGTTTTAAAATCAGACAATTGGGACATAGTCGCAATTGGAGGCATCACAACAGCATATTCTTCGATTAAAAAAATTATAAAATTAACTAGAAGTGTTTTAAAAAATACAGTTATAGCACTTGGTGGCGGTGTTCTTTCATCGATGCCAAAAGATATTTTGAAGTGGATACCAGAAATAGACATAGGGATAATAGGTGAAAGCTATGTAACTTTTCCAGAAGTTTTATCAATGATTGATAGTGGAAAAAAAAATTGGGAAAAAATTCCTGGAGTAATCTCCAGGTCAGAAAATGATTATATATTTTCTGAACAAAGAGACCTAATACATGATTTAGACTCTTTGCCATACCCAGCATATGAATTATTTCCAATCGAAGAGGTGTATTTTAAGAATAGCGCATTGATGTACTCTGAAGAAGGTATGAAAGCAACTAGAAGACTAGATATAAATGCAAGCATAGGATGTTCTTTAGTTTGTAAGTTTTGTTATCATTTAGGAATTGCTGGTGACATGAAGTATAAAAAGGATAGTGACGGTAAAGTTTTAAATGTAGAATTTGATACAAAAAATAATTACACAAGAAATATTAGATATAACACTCCGGAATATATAGTTAATTTAGTCTTATACTTGAAAAAAAAATATGATGTGAATTTTATAAATTTTTTAGATGAAAACTTAATGACAATGGATGTTTTTTCAAAAAGAACTTGGCTTAAAGAAATTTGTAGACTTTGGAAAGAAGCTGGATTGGTTCCAAAAAAAAATAAAGATGGAACATGGAAAGGAGTTCACTGGTCAGGTACAAGTCATGCCACACTCTGCAATAAAGAGGTTTTAAAAATGATGGCAGATCATGGATGTAGTCATTTAGTTTATGGATACGAGTCATTTGACGACAGAATATTAAAAACTATTGGTAAAGGTGCAACAGTTAAAACAAATCTAAGAAGTTTCTTTTGGACATTAGAATCTGGGATTAGACCTATACCTTGTCAAATGTTTGGATTTCCTGATGATGATTTTGAAAGCATTAGAAAAAATATGAGAGCTTGGGATGAGCTTGGTATAGTGGTTAAACCTACCTTTGCAACCGCATACCCAGGATCTGAATGGTATACAAAATATAAGGATAAAATTCTTGATCAATATAAAGGTGTAGGAAAAAAAATGGGATTAAGTGATGATTTAGAAGCTTACATCGTAGACTTAGGTGATGCAACTAGAGTTACTGGAGTAATTTCAAAAAATTTTAATTCTGTTGAACTAATCGGGCTCAGAGAAATGATGTTGCAAAAACAATATCACAAAGTAGATGAATATGAAGCGCAGTGGAATGAAAAAAATAAAAGTAAAAAAGTTTTAGAAAGTCAAAAAAGTCTTTCTGATGAAAATCAGACTAATATTTTGAATATCAATTAAATTTTATTTAGATAACTAAAATTAAATAATAATTACAAAAACAATTTAATTTTAAGCTATTTTAGTAAAAATTTCACTTTACTGTTCAAATTTTGAACGATATAATGTTCAAATACTGAACAAAATTATGTCTCAAGAAAATCAAGATGAATTTAATGTTTTAAGAAAAGTAAATAATAAACCAGACTCAACTCAAAGAGAATTAGCTAAGGAATTAGGTTTCAGCCTAGGAAAATTAAATTATTGTCTAAATGCTCTAAAAGAAAAAGGTTTAGTCAAAATTACTAATTTTAAGAATAATCCAAATAAGATTGGATATGTTTATGTCCTTACACCAAAAGGAATAAAAAAAAAGGCTGAGCTCACACTTAACTTTATGAAAAGAAAAATCAAAGAATACGATGAATTAAAAAAAGAAATTGAAAAAAAATAATGTGGATAATAGCAAAATATAAATTAAATGAATTAAATATTTTGAAAAAAAAATTTAAAGATATTTTAGGCGATGACCCTGAATATTTTACTCCTAAGATTAAATACACAAAGATAGTAAAAAAAAAATTTAAAACATTTCAAAAATCAATTTTAGAGGGTTATTTAATATGTTTTCACAAAAAGTTTCATTCAAAAGATATTCAAAATGTGCTCAAGTATACAAAAGGTTTAAGTTATATTTTAGAGGGATTTTATAATAATCAAAAAGATATATTAGATTTTATTAAAAGATGTAAAAATTTTGAAGATGAAGAGGGTTTTATTAAACAAGATTTTTTTAATTTTGATAATTTTACACGCGCTAAATTTGTATCAGGACCTTTTACAAATATATTTTTTGATATTTTGTCTAAACAATCAGACAAAATTGAAATATTAATAGGTAAATATAAAACAACAATTTCAAAGAGTTCAAAATTATTATATAGACCTATTTAATTAATATTATGTTAAATGAAATCTACAAAACTCAATGTAGGTAAGTGCGGAGCTTTGGCTATATTTTAAATATAAAATATTTGACACAACTTAATAATGTTTAAAAAATCTTTCAATTTCTTAATAAATGAGATGCTTAATAAATTTAAGATAAAATTTGTTTATCTATTTTTTTTACTTTTATTTGAAAGTTTTGTTTTAGCGTCGTCAGTTTTGACCATAGTACCATTAGCAGATTTTATAATCGATCCATCTTTAAGCAGTCCAAGTAAAATAACTACTTTTATAATATATTTATTATCACTTATAAATATTGATGCAGGTTATTTTATTTTTGCAACAATGTTTATCATAGCCAATATAGCAAGATCTTTTCTTGCTTTAGTTATTAAATACTCAATACTAAAAATTAAATACTCTATAATTAAATCTCTCACAGTTGGTTTATACAATGATATTTTTTCAGCTAAATGGAGTTTTTTTAGTAATCTTGGTCCAGGTAAACTTCTTAATACATTACGTGAAGAGTTATCAAAAGTTGGAGATGCCACAGGGCAAATAGCTTTAATGTTCGCGATGGTAGTACAGTTTTTCACTTATTTGATTATTCCTTTTGTAATAAACTTCAAATTTACAATTTATTCTCTTATCATCGCTTTTTTATTAGGATTACCTTTTCTTTTATTAAATGGTCTTAGCCATAGATTGGGTAAGTTAAATACATCAACAGCAAATAAAATGACCTCAGCTATGAATGAGACGATTCAAGCTGCTAAAGTAATCCTTGGATATGGAAATATAAAAAAGGCTATTTCAAGTAATGTAAATGCATTAGATAATCACATAGATGTTACAATAAAATCACAAGTTGTTGGGGTTATAGCTAATTTTTTCTTTAGGCCAATAGCATTATTAGCGGTGATAATTTCTTTAGCAATTTCTATTGATGTAGACAAAAATATCTCAGAATATGCAGCAATATTTTGGAGTTTGTGGGCAATAATACCTGTTCTTTCAAGTCTCATAAACTCTAATGTTGTAGTAAATAATCTCTTACCAAGTTATGAACAACTTCAATCTTTAAGAGAAAAAGCCCTTTTAAATATTGAAGTTTCAGGAGATAAAAAATTTTTAACTTTAAATAATAAAATAGTTTTTAAAGATGTATGTTTCAATTATCCTAATAAAAAAATATTAGTTAACAACTGTTCTTTTGAAATAAAAAAAAATCAAATAACAACAATCATTGGAAAGTCTGGAGCAGGTAAATCAACAATAATTGATTTACTTTTAGGATTACAAAAATCAACAAAAGGGCAAATAATTTTTGATAATACAGAATTAAATAATTTTGATTTAAACCTATATAGAAAAAAAGTTGGTTATGTTTCACAAGATCCTTTTTTATTCTATGATACAATAAGAAATAATTTGATATGGTCAAAAGAGAATGTCACAGACAACGAAATCTTTAAAAGTCTTGAATTAGCTAATGCTTATGAACTTGTAATGGGTTTACCATTAAAATTAGAGACTGTTGTTGGTGAAAGAGGCTTAGAACTTTCGGGTGGAGAGAGACAAAGAATTGTTTTAGCTAGAGCTATGATACGCAAACCAGAACTTTTGATACTTGATGAGGCAACAAGTTCTTTAGATCAAAACTCGGAAAAAATGATAAACGAGTCACTTAAAAAAATTTCTAAATTTACTACTATTTTAGTTGTGGCACATAGATCTTCTACAGTAAAAATAGCTCATAATATTTATGTTTTAAAAGATGGCAGAATAGTAGAAGATGGAATTTTTGAAAAACTAAGCAAAGGTGCGACAAATGAATTTTCAAAAATTATGTCTGAATAAAGTAAAAGATTGAATTATTTTTTATGATACCCTTATCTGTACCAAATCTTAAAGGAAATGAATTAAAGTATGTAAGTAATTGCATAAAGACGGAATGGATTTCTTCCTCTGGAAAATATGTTAGTATTTTTGAAAAAAAAATTTCTTCATATTTAAAATCAAGATTTGCAATCGCATGTATTAATGGAACCTCTGCGCTACAAGTTTCATTAAGAGTTTTGGGAGTTACCCAAGGTGATGAAGTAATAGTGCCAACTATAACTTTTGTTTCTCCAATAAATTCTGTAATTTATAATAATGCTAAACCTATTTTTATGGATGTTGATGATTTTTATAATTTAGATGTTAATAAAACAATTGAATTCATTAATCATGAAACAATTTATAAAAAAAAATTCACATATAATAAAAAAACTGGAAAAAAAATTGCTGCTATAATAGTAGTACATGTTTGGGGAAATGCGGTTGACTTAGAAAAATTAATATCACTTTGTAAAAAAAGAAATATTTCTATTATTGAGGATGCAGCTCAGAGTTTTGGAACAAAATATACAAAAGGAAAATTAAAAAATAAATTTACCGGAACGATAGGCAAATTAGGATGCTTGTCATTTAATGGAAATAAAACCTTAACCGCTGGTGGTGGTGGAATGATCGTTACTAATGATAAAAAATTGGCAAAAAAGGCTAGATATTTAGTAAATCAGGCAAAAGATGATAACTTCAAATATATTCACAACGATATTGGATATAATTTTAAACTAACTAACATTCATGCTGCGATAGGTTTGGCTCAATTAGAAAAAATAAAAAAGTTAATAGGTAAAAAAGATTTGATACATAATTTTTATAAAAAAGCATTTTCAAAAAAAAATGGATATAATATTTCTTTGACACCAGATTATGCAAAAAACACCAAATGGTTAAATATTTTAAAATTAGATTTTAGTATATTAAAAAAAGATACTTTAAATAAAATAATTAAAAGATTGAGAAAAAGTAATATCGAAACTAGATCAGTTTGGTATCCTAATCATATGCAAAAAAAATTTAAATCTTTTCAAAAATACAAAATAGTTAATGCTCAAAAACTAGTTAAAGCATCATTATGTTTGCCATCAAGTACAAATCTTAAAAAAAAAGAATTGCTTAAAATTGCTCAAACAATAAATGGATAAAATCATTTTAATTGGAGGGGGTGGTCATGCGTTAAGTTGTATAGATGTGATTGAAAGTAGGAATGATTTCAAAATTGCAGGTATAATTTTAAAAGATAAAAAAGATAAAAATAAAAACAATTTTAATGTTCTTGGATATGAAAAAGATTTGTTAAAATTAAGAAAAAAATATAAATATGCTCATATAGCAGTGGGTCAAATAAAAGATTATAAAATAAGATATGAATTATTTAAAAAATTAAAAAAGTTTAAGTATATTCTTCCATCTATAATTTCAAAATTTTCTTATGTATCGCCAAAAGCAAAAATAGAAGAGGGTGCAATTTTGATGAATGGCACAGTAGTAAACTCAAAAGCTCATATAGGTAAAAATTGTATAATAAATACTGGTGTCATAGTTGAACATGGTACAAAAATTGGAAATTTCAATCATATTTCTACAGGAGTAATAATTAATGGTGATGTGAAAATTGGTGAGAAAAATTTTATAGGATCTGGGACTATAATATATAACCAAGCAAAAGTAGGAAATAAAAAAATTATTCCATCACTAAGTAGAGTTAAAAAAGTGGGAAAGAATCCAATTTATGAATACTCAGTATCTTTTACAAAAAGAGCATCTAGATGAAAACAATGATCCGAAAAAAAAATGTTTTAAAACTTTATAATTTAAACAAAGATGTGTTTTATTGTAAAAAATGTACAATGTCTAATCAAAGACCAAGAATTACTTTTAACAGTGAAGGAGTTTGTAGTGCTTGCACATATGCTGACTATAAACAAAATAAAATTGATTGGAAAAAAAGAGACAAAGAACTTAAAAAATTATGTGATAAATTTAGAAAAAAAAATGGAGAATATGATGTAGTTGTCCCATGTAGTGGGGGTAAAGATGGAAGTTTTGTTGCACATCAACTTAAATTTAAATATGGAATGAACCCATTATGTGTAACATGGGCTCCATTAAAGAAAACTAATATTGGACAAATAAATTTAGAAGCATTTATACAATCAGGCTTCGCTCACATCATAGGAACTCCAGATCCAACTGTCACAAGAAAATTAACAAGACTATCTTTTTTAGAAATGGGAGATCCTTTTCAACCATTTATTTACGGCCAAAATAATTTTCCTTTAGATGTAGCAATCAAATATAATATAAGTTTAATAATGTATGGTGAAAATGGTGAAGTTGAATATGGTGGAGATATGAAAAATGCTAATAGACCTACTCAAGATATAGAAGATAGAAATAGACATTACTTTTCAAAAATACCACCTGGTTACTGGACAAAGCATGGTATAGAAAAAAAATTTCTCAAAGCTTTCGAGTGTCCTGATATTAGTTTAATTAAAAAGAATAAAACAGAAATTCATTTTTTTGGCTATTACAAGTATTGGGATCCACAGGAAAATTACTATTATGCAATGGCAAATACAAATTTTACCGCAAACAATGATAGAACAGAAGGGACATATTCTAAATATGCTAGTTTAGATGACCGGCTTGATGGTTTTCACTATTATTTATGTTTTATAAAATTTGGAATCGGCAGAGCAACAGCAGATAGTGCACATGAAATAAGAGATCGCAAAATAACTAGAGAAGAGGGTAAAGCTTTAATAAAAAAATTTGATGGAGAATTTCCTGAAAAATACTTCAAAGAATTTTTAGATTATTGCACAATTGATTATAAACAATTTCATCAAATCATCGATAGTTGGAGGTCGAGTCATATTTGGTACAAAGATAATGAAGATAACTGGAAATTAAAAAATCCAATTTGGAAATAATATTAATTATCAAAATTTTTGATGAAAAAAAAAAGAATTCAAAGAAAAAAAACTTTAATAATAGCTGAAGCGGGGGTAAATCATAATGGCGAATTTATAAAAGCCAAAAAATTAATAGATGCAGCATCAATGTCAGGAGCTGATGTAATTAAATTTCAGCATTTTAAAACAAGTTTATTATTTGCAAATAAATCTTTTAAAAGAAAAAAATTATTTGAAAAATTGAGAATTAAAAGCACCTTTAGAATGCTTAAAAAATATGAATTTAATTTAGACCAAATTAAAAAGTTAAACTTATATGCTAAGAAAAAAAAACTAATATTTATTGCCACACCTTTTGATATTTTGAGTGTCGATGAATTAGAAAAAATTAAAATTCCTTTTTATAAAATTTCATCTGGGGATTTAAATAATTTTTCACTACTTCAGTATGTTATAAAAAAAAATAAGCCGATTATATTATCAACAGGTAGATCTTCATTTTCTGAAATAAAAAGAACAATCTTATTTTTAAAAAAAAATAACTTCAATAAATATTCCATACTACATTGTGTGAGTATTTATCCAGCAGATGTTAAAATCTTAAACTTGAATTCAATTAAATTTTTAAAAAAAAAATTTAATTGTAAAATAGGATTTTCTGATCATTCAAAAGGTATCGAAGCTTCAATAGCTGCATTTGTTTTAGGAGCAGAGATTATTGAAAAACATATTACTTTAGATAATTTTGACAAAGGTCCAGATCATAAAGCATCTACAGAACCTGATGAATTTAAAAAAATGGTTCTTGCAATTAGAAACTTAGAGAAAGGAATTGGAATTGAAACAAAAAAAATTCTAAATGTTGAAAGATTAGGTAGAATTAAATCAAGTAGAGGTGTGTACGCAAAAAAAGATTTATTCAAAAATCATAAGATAAAGTACAATGATATAATCTGCAAAAGACCTGCTATTGGTATTAAGCCAGATGATTTTTTTAGATTAATTGGAAAAAAAATTAAAAAAAATATTAAAAAAGATGAACCTTTAACTTGGAAAAATATATTTTAAAAAATGAATATTTTAGTTACTGGAAGTAGTGGTTTCTTAGGAGCAAAATTAGTTGAAAATTTAATAAAAAAAAAACATTTCGTAACTGGTGTTGATATTTTAAAAAAAAAAATAAACTATAAAAATTATAAACACTACATTTTAGATATATCAAAATCTAATAATAAAAAAAAACTTTCAAAGTTAGTAAAAGGTAAAGATTTAATAATTCATACAGCAGCTAGACAGCCTCATAAAATCGAATTTGAAATAAATAAATATATGAGTGTAAATTTTATTGGGACTAAAAATGTCCTAGAAGCTGCTAGAAACTGCAAAATAAAAAAATTTATTTATTGTTCCAGTTTTAGTGTTTATGAAAATCAAAAAGGAACATTTAAGGAGAATGACGATCTTAATCCAAATAATACATACGGGCTTAGTAAAAAGATAACTGAGAGTTTAGTAAAATTTTACTCAATCAATTACAATATAAAAACGATTATTTTACGTTTTGATGGTATATTTGGCTTTCAACAAAATCTCCCTGGCTTTATTAAGATGTGTATGAGTGAAGTGATTTTAAGAAGAAATATAGTGTTATTCAATAAAGGAAAAATTAAAAGAGACTATTTGTACATTGATGATGCTGTTCAATCAATTATCCTATCAATTAAAAAAATAAATAATTTTCAATTTGAAATATTTAATATAGGTGGAGGTAATCCAACAACTTTATATAATATATTTAAAAAGATAAAAAAAATTTGTAATTCAAATTCTATAGTTATTAATAAAAAAACTAAGAAACAAGCATTTAAAAATATATTTATGAATATTAACAAAGCAGAAAAAATAATTAATTTTAAACCAAATAAATTAGAAAATAATTTAAAAAAATTATTCTATGATTTTAAAAAATAATAAAAAAACCTTCCACGTTGCTGGTCCTTATTTTAGTAAAAAGGATATAAATTGGATTCTAAAAGAAACAAAAAAAGTATTAAATGGTAAACTGAGCACAGGCCCCTACACGTTGAAATTTGAAAAATTATTTGCAAAATTCATTGGCGTGAAATATGCAGTTTTTTTAAATACTTGCACAAGTGCTCTAGAAATAGCTGTCCATTCTTTGAATTTAAAAAAAAATGATGAGGTCATTGTGCCTTGTGAAACTTTTATTGCTACTGGAATGGCAGTAACTTCTCAAGGAGGAAAAGTTGTTTTTGCAAACATAAATGAAAAAACTTTCTGTTTAGATCTAAATGAAATTAAAAAAAAATTTACAAAAAAAACGAAAGCTATAATGCTAGTGCATTTTGGTGGCTATATGCCTTTTGATGTTCTGAAAATAAGAAAATTTTGTAAAGAAAAAAAAATAAAACTCATAGAGGATTGTGCGCATGCAATAGGTTCTGAATTGAATGGTGTTAAGGCTGGATCTATTGGAGATATTGGGTGTTTCTCTTTTTTTGCAACAAAAACAATGACAACAGCTGAAGGAGGAATGTTTACAACAAATAATTCAAAACTTTACAAACACGCTCTTTCATTAAGGGAGAGGGGCAGAGATTGGAATAAAAAAGGAGAACTTTATGGAATAGGTTGGAGAAGCTGTAGAGTTCCTGAAATTTCAGCAGTAATTGGTTTAAGTCAATTTTCTAATATTAAAAAAATAATCTCACATAGAAATAAAATTTGTAAAATTTATAATAACGAAATAAAAAAATGCTCTTATTTAAACACACTGCCTATTTTGATGAATTCAAAACTCTCTATATGGAAACACATAACATTATTAAATCATCCTAAATTAGATAGACTAAAACTTCTCGAAATATTAAAAAAAAAATATAATATTTTTATCAATTGGGCTTATGATCCACCGCTTCATTTACAACCTGTCTATAAATCAAGATATCTTTCACAAAGAAATCAGTTTTTAAAAACAGAAAATTTAATGAAAAAACATTTTCACTTACCATTGACAATGATGATATCCTTAAATGATGCTAAAAAAATTGTTAAAACTTTAATTTACGAAGTAAATAATATTGTTAAAAGCTAAATGTACAATATTGTTATACATCAACCGGAATATTTACCGTGGATAAATTTGTTTTTGAAATTATCTAAATGTCAAAAATTCGTCTTTTTAGATAATGTGCAATATACAAGAAGAAGTTTTCAAAATAGAAATATAATTTCTAAAAATGGAAAGTTATATTATTTAACTGTACCATTACATTACTCCCCTAGAGAATCATTGATAAAAGATATGAAAATTGATTATACTCAAGATTGGATCGAGGATCATGTAAATAAAATGAAAGATTGTTACGCTCACGCTTTTTTTTTTGAAGATATCTTCAATATTATTTACGGAGAATATAAGAGAAAATATGAATATTTATGTGATCTCAATAAAGCCTTAATAAAAAAATTCTCAAAAAAAATGAACATCAAATGTGAATTTATCTCCTCAAGTGATTTAAATATTAAAGGAAGAAAATCTGATCTTATTTTAAATATTTGTGAATATTTAAATACCTCAAATTATATAACTGGACAGGGTTCTAAGGAATACTTAGATGAGGAAAAATTTAAAAAAAAAAAAATACAAATTTCATATTTAGAGCCAAATAAAATAAAATATGATCAAGTAAATAATGATAGGTTTGTTGGTAATTTATCAATAATTGACTATTTATTTAATATGGGTTTTGAGAAATTTAATAAATTAAAAATTTAATTTTGAAAAAAAAAATTTTATTTATAACCGGCTCAAGATCTGAATATTATATTCAGAAACCAATCCTAAATGAGTTGAAAAAATCTAAATTTTTAAAACCGCTTTTGATTGTTACGGGATCTCATTTTTCTAAAAAATTTGGAAATACCTACAAAGATATTCTTAAAGATAATTTTAAAATATCAGCTAAAATAAATAACTTATATGTTTCAGATAAGTTTTCTTCGAGATTAGAAAGTATGTCATTATTACTTACTCAATTGACTAAATATGTAAAAAAAATTAGACCAGATTGTTTAGTAGCTCCTTACGATAGAGAGGAATCAATAGCTATGGCTATTGTAGGTTCTTATATGAACATACCTGTTGCTCATTTAGGTGCTGGTGACAAAACAAGATATAATATAGACGGAGTTATTAGACATAGTGTAACAAAATTATCATCAATTCATTTTTGTTCTACCAAGAAAAATTATGATAGAGTCATTAAATTAGGTGAAGAAAAATGGAGAGTTTTTAACGTTGGTCACACTGCTGCAGATAGATACAAAAATTTTAAAAAAAAAACAAAAGCAGAATTATTAAGTTTATTAAATATGGATGTAGATGTAAAAGAACCGTTAATTTTATTTATTCAACATCCAGTTAGTAATTGGTTACACCATAGTAAAAAGAATATAAAAACTTCCTTAAATGCATTAGATAAAATAAATTTACCAACTATTATGATAAGATCTAATTCTGATCCGGGAACTATAACTTTTAAAAATGAAATTAAAAATTTCAAATTTTCCAACAAAAAAACAAAATATTTTGAAAATGTTGAGGAGAACCTATTTTTAAATATTGTTAATCATGCTTCAGTTTTGTTAGGAAATTCTAGTATGGGAGTATTAGAGTCTCCTTTAATTAATTTACCAGTCGTTAATGTAGGCTTAAGACAAAAAGACAGACAAAATGCAGGAAATATAATTTTTGTAAAACATAATGAAAAGAAAATTATTTCAGCATTAAATAAATGTATTTATGATAAAATATTTTTAAAAAAAATAAGAAATAACAAAAATCCGTACAAAAATATTGGTGCTTCAAAAAGAATTGTTAATATCCTGTCAAAAATTCTTTTAAAAAAAAATATTTTAAATAAAAAGATAACTTATTAATTATGCAAAGTATCTATATTTCAAATAATTCATTAAATGGATGTAATTTTTCTATCTTAGATAGATATTTAAAAAATCAAAATAACATAAAAATTAAAAATTATTTTTTAAAATTTTTTAGTTCAAAAAATAAAGAGTCAATTTTTAAGTTTAATGATGATTTTATTTGTAATTTAGGAGTTTTCATTTATAAAAATAATTTTAATAACCAAGCTTTAAATTTGTTCTTTAACGATTTAAATTCTGGTAAAAAACTTGAAGATTTATTATTATCTAATGATACAAGAGGACAATTTGTATTAATTATATATCATAACAAAAAATTAAAGATTATCACGGATCGCTTAGGTTACTATCCTTTGTATATTTTTAAAAAAGGCTCAGAAATATCTTTCTCGAATAGTATGCTTGCTTTAGGTAAAAATCATAAATGTTCCTTGAATATGATTGGAATTTCACAGTATTTATCTGAAAATTATAAATATTTGACTTACGCATGCTGTGATCAAACTTTATTTAACGAGGTTAGCTATTTAAAAGCAGGCACGATATATGATTTGGATGTTAATTTAAGTGAAAAAAATTACTTTGATTTATCACAAAATATTAAAATTGGTGTCTATAAATCCTTAGATGAAGTTGTGCAAAAGGCTGAAGATTTATTGACAGAAAACTTATCTTTCTTAAAGAATGTAGAAGGAAATATTCACTCAGATATAACAGGAGGAATAGACACAAGAGTAATAATAGCAATTTTATCAAAACTTGGAATAAATTTTGATGTAGGTCTGCAAGCAATTACTGAATATGATGATTTTTCAAACCATGGAAAATTTAGTGAAATAAATGTTGTAAAAAAAATTGTTGATCATAAAAAAATAAATTATGAATTATTTAGTGATGATAAATATGCAGTAAATAGCAAATTGATTGAAGATATTACTTTTTTTCACAGTAATAAACAAACATATAACAGAAGAACAGGATACTTTTATAATGTAAGGGAAAAAAATGCAGATATTATTATATCAGGCTTGAGTGGAACTGAATTACTAAGGTTATCTTATTTTAAATATTTTCAAAAAAATGAAAAACTCAATTTAGATAATTTTTTGCATGAGCATGTTGAACAAGTAGATATTTTACATGATAATTTAGTTAACGAGAAAGACTATTACAATCATTTGAAAAATTTCTATCATAATAATCTTAAAAATGTTGATTGTAAAAATGATAGAGATTTAGCATCATATATTGATTATTTTGCATTTTATAGAACTCATTTTTGCAGGTATTTAAGCTTAGCAAATAGTTTTTTACCTTTTTATACTCCTTATGGTGATTTTCCCTTTGCATCTTTTATGTACCAGGTTTCTTATGATTTAAAAGAAAAGTTTAGAATTCAAAGATACTTATTAAATAAATTAGATAAAAAATTAGCATCATTTTATTGTACGCGTGGCTTTCCATTAGAAAAAGTAAGTATTAAAAATTTCTATAAATACAAAAATATGTTAGGAAAAGATATTCCTCAACAATACTTTAGTTTAAATCAAAAATTTTCAAATTTTTATAGTAAGAACTTAATAAAATTTCTTTTTAACAATAAAAAAATTTACAAAACTTTTTTTAAAAATAAAAATAGAAATGATAAAGAAAAAAAAAAACTTATGGAATATGCCAAATAATACAAATATTATTGAGGATTTAGATGAATTAACAAAAAAAGATCTTCCAGTTTTTGATTTAGTAGATAAAAAAAAATTGATTAGATATGTGCAGAAAGATTGTAATTATGATGTTTATAACAGAGTTAATAATTTGAATAGAATCTTAGATTATATTAATTATTAATTTAATGAAAAAAATTCGTATAATCCCAAGATTAGATATAAAGGGACCAAATTTAATTAAAAGTATTCAATTCGAAGGTCTGAGGATAATAGGTGATCCAAATACTTTTGCAAAAAAATATTATAAAGAGGGGGCAGATGAGCTTTTATATATGGATGTTGTTGCAAGCTTGTATGGAAGAAATAGTTTAATGGATTTGATTTCGAATGCAGTAAAAGATGTTTTCATTCCAATAACTGTCGGTGGAGGTATCAGAAGTATTGAAAATGCAGGTGAAGTTTTAAGAAGTGGTGCTGATAAAGTTGCAGTTAATACAGCCGTTGTAAAAAATCCAAAACTTATAACCCAATTGAAAGATAAATTTGGTTCACAAAGCATAGTAGTGTCTATTGAAGCAAAAAAAATTGATAACGGCTGGGAAGCATATACTGAAAATGGTAGAGAAAAAACAGGTTTAGATGTAATTCACTGGGCCAAAAAATGTTCTAATATGGGTGCCGGAGAAATTTTGTTAACATCTGTTGATAGAGAAGGGACTAGAAAAGGATTTGATTTAGAACTTATTAACGAAGTTAAAAAACACATAAATATCCCTTTGATTGTAAGTGGTGGTATGTCTAGTCCAAAAGATATTACCAAAGTAGCTTCCGATGGTGGTGTTAGTGGAGTTTCTATGGCAGATATTCTTCATTATAAAAGATTTAAAATAAAACAAATAAAAGATTTTGCTAAAAAAAATAATCTTGACGTTAGATCCTCATAAAAAAAGAGTAAATCCAAATTATCTATGAAAAAAAAAGTTTGTATAATTGATTATGGTTCAGGAAATCTTTTAAGTATTAAAAGAGCATTTGAGGAAGTAGGTGCAGAGATAATAATTACAAATGATCAAAAGAAAATTCTAAAATCATCACATGTTGTTCTTCCTGGAGTTGGTGCTTTTAAAAATGCTATGACTTCAATCAATAAGTTAAATTTGACAGAACCAATTCATGAATTATTAGGTAAAAATATTCCTTTGCTAGGTATTTGTCTTGGAGCTCAATTGTTTCTAAGTGAAAGTGAGGAATTTGGTAGATCAAAGGGTCTCAATTTAATAGAAGGCAAAGTTAGATCAATAAAAAAAATTTTTTCGAAAAATAAAAATTTGAAAGTTCCACATATCGGCTGGTGTCAACTAGAATCGCATCAAAATAAGATTGATAGTGAAGATGTTATTTTCAGAGGATTGAATAGTGATGATCATTTTTATTTTGTTCATTCATTTATGATGAAGCCCGCTAAAGATGATATAATTTTATATAATACAAGATATGATAATTTGAATATTACTGCAATAATTGGAAAAAATAACTTATATGGTTTCCAATTTCATCCTGAGAAAAGCGGAAAATCTGGATTAAAACTTTTGAGTAATTTTTTAAATTTATAAATATTTATATGAAAAGATTTCTATTTTTATTTAAAAAAATTTTTAGTTTTTATTATTTAGTTAAAAATAAAAAAATTGTGATTCAATATTCAAACCCTAAAAAATCTAAGATTATACTCGTTGACCATGTTAGAGAAATTGAAGTTAAAAAAGCACTATTAAATGACATTGAATTTGAAACACTTGATACAAGGTTCAGTATGATTAATGAAATAGATAATTATACAAGAAAACCAAGAATTTTTTTTAGTTTGAAAATTATTCTTCTAATATTTTATTTTTTTTTTTTTAGAAAAACTAATTCGTTATTTAATTCTTATTGTTATGCAATTATCTATATAATTAAACCAAAGGTGGTATTAGATATTAGTCATTATGGATTTATTTTAGAAGGCGTTAGATTTTTTCCTAACACAAATTTTATCTTTCTTTTAGAAGGGTTATTTAAAAAAGGAGATGAGTCTTTTTCTTTTAAGATTGATAAAAATGTATTCCATTATTATTTATTAGATTTCTTAAAAAGAAATAAAAATCTAAATTTAGGTAATTTGTATTTAGGACTTCAAGGAGAAAGAGATATTGATATATTAAATGATTTAGGTTTGAAAAATTCAAAGAATGGCTTAAATCTTTTTTTATCTGGGTCGTATAAAGCTGATTATGTAAGAAAAAATATAACCAATGATTATAAAAAAAAATATGATATTTTGTTCATTTCTCAAACAAAGTCTGAATATATATTAAATCGTGAAAAAAATTCATTTATTGATTTATTGATAACAGAGACTGGCCGAATTTTAAAACTTCTTTCATATTATGTTATAAATAAAAATATTTCATGCCTCATTCAACTTAGAACATCTAATAGATTTGCTAAAATTGAAAAAGAATTTTTTAAATCATTTTTTAAAGATTATAAAAAACTGTATTTTGAAGATAGAAAGGACCCATTTAATGCTTATTATTCAATTTTGAAGTCTAATGTAACTATTTCTAATCATTCTGAATTGTCACGTGAAGCAATGGTATTAGGACAAAAATCAGTCTATATCCCTTTTAAAATTTATGACTTTTATATACAAAATCCAAATAAATTTGAATCATTTTCATCCATGTGGGATTGGCATATATCAAGTAATGATCAAAAAGAATTCGGAAAAAAAATTGATAAACTAATTAATCTTGATATAAAAAAATATCTGGAAGAGACATCAAATAAATCGAATTATTTTATAAAAAAAAATAGTACACTTAAAAAAATAATTTTAGAGATGATTTATAATTAATATGAAAAAGATCAAATTACTAATTAAATAAATGAAAATAAAATTATTTATTTTAATAATAAACTTATATAGATTTAAATAATGAACAAAGTATTAATAACTGGAGCTTGTGGATTTATTGGTTCTCATTTGGTTGAGTACTTTGTAAATAAAAGTATTAAAGTGTTAGCATATGATAAATATAATTTTTCCTCAAATATAGGTTGGCTGACAAATAACAAAAATATAAAAAATACAGAAATTATACTTGGTGATATAAATGATTATTCTTTGACAAATAAGCTAATTAGAGAGGTAGATTATGTAATTCATTTAGCTGCATTAATAAGTATACCTTACTCATATTTTTCTCCTGGATCATATGTAAAAACAAATGTTGAGGGAACGTACAACATCTTAGAAAGTGCAAGACTTAATCGTAAAAAAGTAATAGTCACTTCAACTAGTGAAGTTTATGGAACAGGTATTGAATTTCCAATGAGCGAGAAGCACAGAATTTTTGCGCAATCTCCTTATGCAGCAACTAAAATAGCTGCTGATAATCTGGCATTAAGTTATTTTAACAGTTTCAATTTACCTGTTAAAATTATAAGACCTTTCAATGCTTTTGGACCAAGACAATCAAACAGAGCTATAATACCATCAGTGATTTCTCAAATTTTGAGTAAAAGTAATCAAATTAAAGTTGGAAACATAAGCCCTAAAAGAGACTGGACGTATGTTACAGATTTATGTGAGGCTTACTATAATTTATATAAATCAAAAAGAGGATTTGGAAATATTTATAATGTAGGAACAGGCACTGATCGAAGCGTAAGAGAGATGATAAATATTTCTCAAAAAATATGTGGGACGAAAAAGAAATTAATATTTGAAACTAAAAGAAAAAGACCACTCAAGAGTGAAGTAAATAAACTTTTATGTAATCCAAAAAAATTTAAAAAAGAGATAGGTTGGAAATCAAAGATTAGTTTTCAAAAAGGATTAAAACAAACAATTAAATGGATTAAAGAGGATTTAAAAAATAGAACTCCTGAAAAGTACCATATTTGAATAAATTTATTTTAATTTTGTAAAATTTTTAACTATATAAAGTATGCAAAAAAATATTAAAAATTTAATTATTCTTAATAATGACACTATATCAAAAGCCGTGAGAAAACTTAATCTTACAGGAAAAAAATTTCTGGCTGTTGTTAATAAAAAAAAAAAGTACGTTGGATCACTTACTGACTCCGATATAAGGAGAAATATTCTAAATAATCTCAACTCAAGCTCAAATATATCAAAAATTTATAATACTAAAAGCAAATTTATATATGAAAAAAATTATTCTCAAAATACTTTAAGAAGTTTCTTTGATAGATATTATTTGGTAGATGCTGTTCCAATTCTGAATGAAGATAAAACAATTAATAGAATTATGTTTAGAAAAGAAATTTACTTAAAAAGAAATAAAAATAAATTTTCGTGTTTGATTCTTGCTGGAGGACTTGGCCAAAGACTACTTCCTATCACTACCAATACTCCTAAACCATTAATTAACTTCGAAAATGTTCCTTATATATGTAAATTAATAAAAAAACTTATATTTAACGATGTAGAGAAAATTTTTATTAGTATTTATTACAAAAAAAATGATTTGATAAATTCAATTAAGAAAAATTTTCCAAAAGAAGTAGCAAGTGCTAAAATTACTTTTCTTTCTGAAAAGAAACCACTTGGAACAGCTGGTTCAATTAAATTAATAAAAAAAAATATTGAAAAGTTACTAATAATTAATTCAGACGTAATTTTTAATTTTAAATTATCTAATCTATTTGATATTCATTTAAATTTTGAAAATTATCTTACTGTTGTTTGTAGTCAATTAGAGGAAAAAATTCCTTATGGAGTTTTGTATAATGATAAATTTAAACTTAAAAAAATTGTCGAAAAACCAGCTTTTACTTATTTGATTAATACTGGAATTTATTTAACTAGTACAAATGTAAAAAAATATATTCAGGCAAATACCAAAACCCAAATGACAGATTTAATGAATTTATTGTTAAAAAAAAGAAAAAAAGTTGGGCTTTTCCCTTTAAATGAGAATGTTATAGATTATGGAACTCATGAAAATTTAAAAGAAGCCAAAAAAAATTTTAGTAAATATTTTTATGAGTAAAATTCCATATTTTGTTCCAAATATAACTAAAGAGGATATCTTTAATGTTTCAAAAGTTCTAAAAAGCAGATGGATTGCTCCAGGAAAAATATTGAATAAATTAGAATCAAAATTTGCAAATATTTTAGGAGTAAACAAATCAAAGTGTGTTGGGGTCTCGAGTGGATATGCTGCATTATTTTTAGCAATAAGATTATTAAATTTAAAAAAAGATGATGTTGTTTTAATGCCTAATATAAATTTTGTTGCTTCATCAAATATAGTCAAATTTTTTAAAGGTAAAATTGTTTTAGTAGATTCCTCAGATAAAGATAATCCTAACATTTCTATAAAAGATTTAGAAAAAAAATTATCATCAAAAGTTAAGGCTGTAATTATTTGTCATTACGGAGGGTATCCATGTGATATGAAAAATATTATGAAGCTAAAAAAAAAATACAATTTTGTTTTAATTGAAGATGCATGCCATGCAATGTTTAGTAGATATGAAAAAAAAAAATATCTAGGAACCTATGGTGATTATGCAGCATTTAGTTTTTATGCTAATAAAAATTTAACAAGTGCTGAGGGTGGAATGCTGTATTGTAAAAAAAGTATTGATGCAAATAAAGCTAAAATTCTTAAAAATCATGGTTTAAATACAGATAGCTTTACACATAGTATAAATAGATATCATAAAAATTATGATGTTACCGAAGTCGGGTTTAATTTTAGATTAGATGACATAAGGTCTTCATTATTAATTAATCAAATAAACAAAATACATGAAAATAATTTTAAGAGACATAAAATTTTTTTAAAATATCTTAAATTACTTAAATTCAACAATAAATTAAAAGTCTTGTTTTCTAATTATAAAATCAATAACTATTCACGACATTTATTCGTGATTTTAACAGAAAATAAAAAAAAGATACAAAAAAAACTCAAACAAAATCAAATAAGTTTTAGCTGTCACTATAAACCAATAAGTAAATTAAAGGTTCACAGAAACAAAAAAAAATTTGATAATTCAAACTATTTATTTAAAAATATGATCTCATTACCGATTTATCCTGAACTTAAAAATTTTCACATTAAAAAGATATGTAAAGTTATAAATAGTTGTTAAAGGCTATTTCAAAATCTTTTCTCACTTTTTTTTTATCAAAATATTTACTAGATTTAGTCTTAACTTTTAGTTTTCTTAAATCATTAATTTGATGGATAAATTTTCTATTTTTTTTATATTTCAAAACAATTTTTTTTTTCTCAAAAAAAGTTGAATTATCTATTTCAACTTTATTTGATGGAAAAATTAAGCAGTTTTTTTTTCTCATTAACATTTCAAACATCGTATTACCTCCGTTAGTAATTATATTGAGACTAGTTTTAATCAATTTATCTAATGATTTTTCGTTATTTTTAAAAAAAAATATATTTTTTAGATTAGTTGGAAAATTTTTATTAACCCCAGGTCCAAGATAAAAATTAAAGTTAAAATAATTATTGATTTTTTCTTTTAAAATTAATCTTAAAATTTTGGATATATTATCTTTGATATCAGAACCACCTAAAAAAATTAAAATATTTTTTTTTTTTATTTTAGATTTTTTTTCATCTAAATTTAAAAATTTTAATAGTCTAAAATTATAAGAATTAAAAGTATAATTTCTAAATTCTCTTTTTGATAAGTTTGTTCTTAAAATCAAACAATTATTTTTATTCTTAAATCTATTATAATCATCAAAAATTATTTTTTTATAATATTTGAATGAATTTATTTCAAAATTAGTTAAAGAAAATTTATCAAAGACAAGTATGCTTTTATCTTTATAAATATCTTTTTTTTTGAATTTATTTGAATTTATAATTTTGAAATTAATTTTATCTAAATATTTTTTTACATATTTTGAATCCTTAATAACAAAAAAACACTTATATCCTTTTTTTTTAAGAAATTTTGCTGCCTCATAAGATCTAAAAAAGTGTCCGAAGGATATATTTTTAATTGGTCTTCCTTCAGTAAAAAAAAAATAATTTTTTTTCATAAATTAATTAGATATATACAGTAAATGCAAAAAAATATAGTCATTTGTATACAAGTTAGATCAAATTCTAAAAGATTAAGAAATAAATGTTTTAAAAAAATTAATAATAAATTTCTTTTAGAACACTGTTACTTAAGATTAAAAACAATTAAGTTGTCTATTCCGATCTATATTTTAACAACAAAATTGAAAGCAGATGATAAAATAATTTCGTTCTGTAAAAAGAATAAGATTAAATATTTTAGAGGTGATAATAATAATGTTTTAAAAAGATATGCCTCTTTTTTAAAAAAATTTAAATTTAAAAATGTAATTAGAGTAACGGCTGACAATATTTTTATTGATATAATTGATGCAAAAAAATTAATTAAATTACATCTGAAAGAAGAATATGATTTTTCTACCAGTCATTTGAGTTCTTTACCAAAGGGAACAGGTATTGATATTTTTAATACAAAATCTATTCTAGAATTAAACCAAATGAATTTGAAAAAAAGTTATAAAGAACATTTAAGTATGTTTTTTTTAAGTAAAAAAAATTTCTTTAGAATTTATAAAAAACCAAAAAAAAAAAAATAATAATTTAAATCTATCTATTGATAATTTGTCAGATTTAGACTTTATAAAAAGAAATTTTTTATATCTAAAAAAAATTAAAAATTTTAATAATATAAAAAAAAAGTTTTATTAAAAATTATCCATGCTTAAAATCATGACCAATCCAATCCATGTTTTCCAAATCCCAATCTTTAGGAACCCAACCAACACCTCTTTTAACCATCCCATGTCTACAATTTTTGCATCCATTACTTATTTCACATCTTCTATTATTTTTGTGAAGATTTCTGATTGAATTAAGTTTTTTACTATTCCAAGCCTCTTTTAATGACATTTCATTTAATTTTACCTCAATGAAATTTTTACCTTTTTTGATTACCTTTTTAGGTGCACCAAGATATCTTCCTATTAATAAACCATCTTCTTCATTGTGGGCCCCTGTGCACGGTAAAATAGCACCATTTGCTGATACAGTTAATCTTTGAAAAGGATATGAGCATGACCAGTTTTTTTTGATTTCTGATTCTTCAACTTCTTCAACTCTAAAATCTAAAATTTCATTTACCGTTACCCAATCGACACCAATTCCATGCATATAATCTCTATACTCCCTAGGATTTTTAAATATAGCTGGGAATATTGTATTAGTTTTTATTTGTGGCCTATTTGAATTTAATTTTTTTTTTACTTTGTTAAGTAATTTAATATTTTCCGAAACTTTTTTGAATGCATTATATTCTTTATCGTTTTTTTTATTTCTAGGAGTTCTAATTTTGTTGTACTCTTTCTCTAGACCATCTATAGAAAAGTTAATCCAATTTGGTTGTGCCTTCACAAGTTTTTCAGCGAAAGTTTCATCTATAGTTTGTCCATGGGTAAGACTTGTGGTTTCTAAGATTCCTTTCTTATTTGCATATTCTAGCACATCTGTAAAAGTGATTAAGTTACCATTTTCGTCCCTTGTTCTGTATAGAGTTGCTTCACCTCTCCAACTGAATAACATTGAGTAAACACCGATTTCACTACATTCATCAATTACATTTTTTACAATTTTCCATGGTAGCATTCTTGTAGCACCAACGACCCCATCTTGAAATTCATCAGTAATTGTGTAGCACATAGTACATCCTAAATTACACGTGCTAACTAATTCACAAGTGACAGCTAAGGGAGCTTCACCACAATCGAATTCTTTTCCTCTTCTGTACCATTCTTCCCTATAAAACTTAAATTTTTTTAAATCATCTTTATTAGAAAATTGATTCAAAACAAACTTTTTATGAATTTCCTCATCTCCAAAGCTATACTGAGACTCATTAACTGTTACATTATCGTTAACTTTATCCCACTTTTTTTTTAAACCTTCTTCTCTTGGAAAAATGCCTATTTCTTTGTAAGATCCAAATTGTTCACTCATTGTGATTAAACTGTAATTAAAATTGATTAGATTTAACACAAAGATCTTAGCGTGTATAGTTTAATTTATGAGTAAAATAAATTAAAAAGATGATATTTTAAAAAATATGAAAAAAAAAATTATTTTTTTTGCCGCTCATCATGATGACATTGAGCTTGGATGTGGAGGAACAGCTCTTAAATATAACAAAAAGGGATATGAAGTAAATTATGTTATATTTACAAAATCTGGCTATAAAGATGAAAAAGGTAAAATTGTAAGAGACTCAATTATAGCTCAAAAAGAAGCTCAAAAAGCTGCAAAGATTATTGGAGTTAAGAAAATCTTTAATCTAAATTTAGAAACAAATGATATAAAAATAAATGACAAGATTAAATCATCAATCATCAATATTTTAAAAAAAATTAAACCTTCTATAGTTTTTGTCCATTGGAGGTATGATGTACATTATGACCATAGAATAATAAGTGATTTAGTTTTAGGTCTTACAAAAAATATCGAAAATGTTTTTTTATACAGAAGTAATTTTTTAAAAAGTAATAAAGAGTTTGAAGGTAATTTTTATATAAATATATCTCAAGAATTTAATAAAAAGATTAAGGCTATAAAAGAGTTTAAAGGAGAATTAAAAAGAGTAAAAAATTCATGGATTAAGATAGTAAAAAATGAAAATAGACTCAATGGATTTCAAATTGGTACAGAGTACGCAGAAAGATTTGAAGTAGTGAGAATTTCATTAATTTAATCAGAATTTAAGAATGATAAAAAATAAAACTTTTATAATTGCTGAAATTGGCATCAATCACGATGGTTTTTTATCAAAAGCAAAAAAATTAATTGATTTAGCTAAAAAGGGGGGAGCGGATGCAGTAAAATTTCAATACTTTTTACCTGAGGATTTATATTTAAAAAATGATAAAAATTTTTCGGCTGCAAAAAAGTTTAGTTTAAATGGTAGTCAAATTAAGTTTCTAAGAGATTATGCTAAAAAAATTAAAATAAAGTTTCTTTGCACACCATTTGGAATAGATAAAGCTGTTTTTTTAAAAAAAATAAATGTGGATGGATTTAAAATTGCATCTATGGATTGTTTAAATACAAATTTAATAAAAAAATGTTTATCTTTTAAAAAACCAGTTTTTGTATCTACTGGTATGCTCAATCAAAGAGAAATGAAATATATTTTTAAAAAATATAAAAATGCTAAAAACATTTATTTTCTTCATTGTGTTTCTGAATACCCAACACAAAATGATAAAACTGGATTAGGTGTGTTAGACTTTTTAAAAAGTAACCTTGGTAATAAAGCATTATTTGGTTATTCAGATCATTCAATAAATAATAATAATGTTAAAATTGCAATCGCTAAAGGTGCAAAAATTATTGAAAAACATTTTACATTATCAAAGACCAAAAAATATGATCATATTCATTCGATGGATTTTAATGATCTAAAAGATATAGTTGAATTTTCAAATTTATTTTATGGTCAAAAAAGTGGTAAATATTTTTTAAAGAATAGAGGAGATCGTAAAAATGCAAAAATATTTAGAAGAGGTGTCTATTGTAAATCTCATATTAAGAAAAATGAGAAACTATCAATAAATAAGCTTAATTTTGTAAGACCACAAAAAAATCAAAAATATTTAGATTTATCAGATATAGAAAATAAAAAGTTAAATAGAAATTTAAAAATAAATTCGATTATTAAAAAAGAGTATATCAGATAAATGAGTATTAAAATTTTAAAAGGCTGTGTTTTATTTGACAGTAAAAATCCAATAAATGAGTTTTTTTTTGATAAAAAAAACTTTTTGAAAAGTATAAAAAAAAGTCAAATTAAAGTTTCATTTATAAAAAAAAAAAATGAAATCAGTAAATTTGATTTAATTTTATTAGTAGGTTTTACATCTAAAATAAAATTAAAAAAAAATAAAGATTTTTTTACTGTTCATGAAAGCGCATTACCATATGGAAGAGGCCATTCTCCAGTAAAGCATCAAATTTTGAAAAATAAAAATATTATCGATTGTTGTTTGATTAAATTAAATAAAAATATTGATAGCGGAAATATTATTTATAAGAAAAAATTAAAAATAAAACCCTATCATTTATTTGATGATATTAAAAAATTACAAATGAAAATTACATCGAGCTTATTTGTTAAATTAATCAATCAATATCCAAATTACCCAGAGATAAAACAAAAAGGTAAACCATCCTATTTTAAAAGATTAAAATCCAAAGATGATGAAATTGATATTAAAAAGTCATTAATATCTCAATTTAATAAAATACGATCAACAAATTATTATAAATATGATAACTATTTCTACTTTAAAAAAAAAAAATTTATAATTAGAATAAAAAATGAAAGCTCAAAAAATAAAAATTAAAGATTTTAAAGACTATCGTCAAAAATGGGATGGAGCGATCAATGCAAAATTCTTAAGTGATTTCCCAATACATATTGATCTTGAATTAACAAGTAATTGTAATTTGAAATGTGAAATGTGTTGGCAAAGCAAAGATCCAGATGCTTTTCCTAGAGGATTTATGTCAATGAAATTATTTAAAAAAATTATTGATGAGGGTGTTAAGAATGGACTCTGTGCAATCAAACTTCAAAGTAGAGGCGAGGCAATGATGCACCCAAAAATTTTTGAATTTTCAAGATATGCTAAAGATCAAGGAGTTATGGATATTCATTTAACTACTAACGGCACATTGTTCCATAAAAAAAACAAAATTAATGATTTATTCGATTCAGGTATTGATAAACTTATTTTTTCAATTGATGATGCGCATGATAAAAGTATTGAAGAAATCTATAAAACAAAAAAACCAAATATAAGAGAATACTTTAAAAAAATTGGCGAGATAAAGAAAAAAAGAAATTCGAAAAATCCATTTTTAGTAGTTCAAACATTTTGTGATCAAAAAGATAGTAAAGAAGAATTAAAATCAAAATTGAAAAATTTATATCCTCATGCTAATGATATTAATGTAAATTATCTTTGGGAGTCACTACCAGATAAAGAGTCACTAAAACATCTAAAGTATGATTATAAATATTTACCATGTGCATATTTATGGTCAAGAGTCCTTGTTTTTTGGGATGGCATGACAACAACTTGTTGTAGGGACTATTCCGGAAATAGTTTAAAATTAGGAGATGCGAATTATCAAACAATCAAAGAACTTTGGAATTCAAAAAAAATGAACGGTTATAGAAAATTACATTTAGAGGATAAGAGAAAAAATTTAGAAATTTGTGCCAATTGTGAAATTTCAACTGTTAAAGTCTCTAAATAGTTTTCCTAAAATTTAATTTTTTTATTTTAAAGTTGTTTATTTCGATACGTTAGCATAGAAACTATTATTTTATAAAATATTACAAAACTAAAATTTCAAATAATGAAAATACTTGGATTTAATTACGACTTATTTATTTCCTCTATGTGTTGTTTGGGCAATAATAATATTTTATTTGCTTCACCAGAAGAACGATTTTCTAGAGAAAAAAATAGTAGAAAATTTCCTCATCTTGCGCTTGATTATTATTTAAAAAAAAACAAAATAAAGATTGAACAAATAGATTATTTTGTATCCTCTCTTAATCCAGGAGTATATTTTAATAAGTTCAACCCTATTATTTCCAATCAGAGAAGACATTTTTCAGAACATTTAATTTCTTTACCAGACAATGTTTTGACTTATAAAAATGATAGACAATTTTTAACCTCAAATCTAACGTCTCAAAATTTTAAATTTGGTAAATTTGATTTAAAAACTTTTTTCGTAAATCATCATGAAGCACACGCAGCTAATGCTTTTTATTCCTCAGGATTTTCAAACGCATTAACATTTGTTGTTGATTTACAAGGTGAAATAGCAAGTACTTCAGTTTATTTTTGTAAAAAAAATTCATTTAAGAAAATACACCAAATAGATTATCCAAATTCTTTAGGTATGCTTTATGCTACTATTACAGAATTTCTTGGATACAAGGCAAATAGTGATGAATGGAAAGTTATGGCAATATCGAATCTCGCCAAAGCTAATAACGACTCACTTTACAAAAAATTTAGATCAGAAATTATTGATTATGATGCTAAAGGAAATTATCAACTTAACTTACAACTTTTTAATTCATATTATCCAATTAAGCCCAATTTATACAATGATGAGATTATAAAGATTTTAGGAAAACCTCTGAAATCATCAAATGTTCCAAATAAAAGACAAATAGAAATAGCGGGTGTTTTGCAACGTATAGTGGAGGAAATTATTGAAAAATTAATTCAAAAATTTATTAACAAATATAATTCAAAAAATATTTGTTTATCAGGTGGGGTATTTATGAATTGTTTGATGAATGGAAAATTAGAGAGAAAATTTAATAATAAAAATTTTTTCATTCCCTCTGCGCCCGATGATAGTGGAAATGCTATAGGTGCGGCTTTATTTTTAAAAAATAATATACTTAGGTCAAAGAGTAAAATTCAAAATATTAAAAATCCTTATTTAGGTATTAATTTTTCAAACCAAGAAATAGAGAAGGAATTGAAAAGATTTAAAATTAGATATAGCAAGATTAATAATCCGTCTAGAATTGCCGCAGAATTATTATACAAAAACTTTATAATTGGATGGTTTCAGGGAAACGCAGAGTTTGGTCAAAGAGCTTTAGGAAATAGATCTATTTTAGCAAATCCTTTACAAAAAGATATAAAGATTAAACTTAATAAAGTTATAAAATATAGAGAAAATTTTAGACCATTTGCTCCTGCAATTTTATCTGAAAAATTTATTGATTACTTTGAAATTAAAAAAAGGAATATTGATATCCAATATATGGAAAAAATATATTTCATTAAAAAAAAATATTTAAAAAGAATAGATTCAATAACTCATGTGGATGGGTCTGCAAGAGTTCAAACAGTCAATAAAAAAATTAACAAAAAATTTCACGATTTAATAAAAGAATTTGAAAAACTTTCTGACTTGCCAATAATTATTAATACTTCATTTAATATTAAAAATGAGCCAATTGTTAACTCACCAAGAGATGCGATAAAAACTTTTTACAATTCTGGTTTAGATAAATTGATAATTGGAAATTTTTTACTTTCAAAGTAATTAATTTAAGATGAATAAAAAAAAAATAGTACATTTTACTAATTTGAGTAGTCATATCAAATCTAGAAAACTTGAGAATTTTTTTTTAGGTAAATGGTGTAATTTATATTCTCAAGAAGAAAAATTATTCTTAAATTATAGATTTAATGAAAAAAAAAATTTTAAAGATATACAAAAAAAAAATTTTATTTTTTTATCAAACGAATTAAATAAATATCATAATACAAATTATTCTAAAAAATTTTGGAAAATTCTTTTATATCCATGGATCTATTCATTTTCATATATTGTGTCAGACAGGTTCGATATTATTCAAAAACTTAAAAAAATAAAAAAAACTCAGAGTTTTTTATTAACAAAAGATAAATCAAACTTAATTTTTGATGATTATTTACATTACATAAGAAATTATCAAACAGATATTTTTAATAATAACATTTTTAAGGATTTAGTTGGTTTTAAATTAAAAAAAGATATTCAAAACTTCAAAATTAAACAAAATTTGAATTTAAAACATAATAAAAAAAAAGTTTTAAAAAATAAAAAAGTTTTTTTTTCTTTACTGTCTAATAAGAAAGTAATTTTTTTTGACACAAATTTGTCATTGAAAAAAAACTATAATTTATATCTTAAATATTTCTTCTTTGAAAATGATTGTTCGGTTAATAAAAGAAAAAAAATTGATTTTAAATTTAGAAATAAATTTATGAATCGTAGATCATATAGCAATAATTTTCAAAATATCTTAAATTATATATCAATAAAGTATCTACCAAAATCATATTTAGAAGATTTTAAAAATTTTGTTTCAGCTTCAAAATTTAAAGCTCTAGATAAAAAACCTAAAATTATTATAACATCCCATTCTCATATCACTGACGATTTATTCAAAATTTGGTATGCAAATATTGTCGACAAAAAAAAAGATGTAAAATTATTTGTTTTACAAAAAGGGTCTGAATATTTTTTAAAAAATGAGTCAACTAGAAATTTATCTTATCAATTACTCGATAAAAAATTTACATGGGGATCATTTGCAGACAAAGAAAAAAAAAATATTTGTTTAGGTTATAATTTCAATTTTAATTATTTTTTAAAAAAAAGAAAAAAATTAAAAATTTTGTATGTATGTAATGAATTTCCTAAATACTTTTTTAAAAATAATTCCATAAGTCATGGACCAAATTTTTTAGATCACATACTTTTACATGAAACTTTTTTTAAGAATCTTAATTTTGAGGTAATTGATAAAATCGAAATAAAACCATATTTTGAAAATCTTGGCTGGAATGTTTTATCAAGATTAAAAAAAATAAATAAAAAAATAAAAATTGTAAAAGAAAACGATATTTCAAAATTATATAAATTATATGATATTGTTATCCCTGCGAGCCCATCTACTACTTTTTTAGAATGTATTTATTTAAATATTCCAGTTATTTTATTATTTAAAAAAGATGTTTGGAAGGTTAATGATGAAACAAAAAAATTTCTAAAAAAGTTTAAAAATAGAAAAATTTATTTTGATGACTCGATTAAAGCATCAAATTATTTAAATAAAAATTTAAATAATTTAAAAGTAAGTTGGCATTCAAAACCGACACAAAATATTTTAAATCAATTCAGAAAAAAATTTATTCTAAAAAATGAAAATTTCTCTTCAGATCTTGCTAAAATAATTGAGGATTATAACTAATTTATAATTGCTGATAATTTTTGAATAATCTTTGTTACTAATATTTAAAACTATTTGAAAAATTTTTTTAATCCTAGGCAGATAATCTTAATAATAAAATTCAAATCTTGATTGGTATTAGCGTTTGAAAAAAAAATTATTCCATTGTTTGGATAAATAATTCCTTTTTTCATCAAATAGGATTTGAAATTATTAACTTTTGAAATATTTTTTTTTTCGAAAAAATCTCTTGAAATTCTATCCTTTATTTTATTTCTACTGAAGACAATTCTTATTATTGTTTGAAATCTATATACTTTAGCATCAATATCTTCATTTAATAAAAATGAATTTATTTTATTCTGAAATTGAATAGAAAAATTTTCAAGCTTTTTGATAATTTTTTTGTTTTTGAGGATATAATTTGTAGTAGAATTCCCAACAAAACAAGACACTGCGTTTGCAGAAAAAGTTCCTCCAAAAAATATACTTAACTTTTTTTTTGTTATTAAATAATTAATTTTTTTGGAAATTCCTATTATTCCAATAGGAAAACCTCCTCCATAACATTTTCCAAATAAAGATATATCTGGTTTAATATTATAAAAATTTTGTACACTTCCATTTTTAGTTCTCAAACCAGTTATAATTTCATCAAAAATTAAAATACAATTATTTTTTTTTGAAAAATTTGAGAGAAATTTTAAATATTTTTTTATTTGTGGATCAGGTAAACAGCCTTGTATTGGTTCAATTATTATACAGGATATTCTATTTTTAAATTTATTTAAAACTTTTTTAGATTTTTCAACATCATTATAATCTATAATTTTTATATTTTTTCTATCAGTTTCATTTAAACCATCAGAGACTGGTAAAATTTGACCATTTCTTCTGTGAAATAATAATTTATCTGCAGAACCATGCCAACTACCAGTAACTGAAATGATGATATTTTTTCTAGATATAGCTTTAGCGATTCTTAAAGCTTTAAACACAGCTTCTGTTCCTGAGTTGCAAAAAATGAACTTTTCTAAATTCTTATTTATTTTTTTTAATGTTTGAGCAAATAGAGTGGCTTGACTATTTGGTTCTGAATAAAGTGAAATATTTTTCTTATTTATGTTATTTAATAATTTTTTAAAATAATTACTATTATGACCTAAGATTAAAGTTCCAGATCCATAGGATAAGTCAAAATATTTTTTACTTTCCAAATAAATATAAGGACCAACACCTTTTTTGATAAAAGATTTTCTGTTGTAACGCTCATTAAGAATATTGATTTTATTTTTTAAATACATCTCTTATATTGATTAGGTATCAATTCTTGTTTAATTTTTTTGTTCATCTGTTTAATTAAAAAATTTGGCTCTGATACAAATTTTCTACCAATACATATTAAATCAATATATTTATCTTTAATTAATTTATTTGCAAAATTTACACTGTTTATCATTCCCGAAGTTCTTACTATAATCTTACATTGCTTTTTAATTATTTTAGCGAGATCCACGTTAAAACCATTTTTAATTTTTAAATTTGTTTTTGGAATAATTCCTCCAGAAGAAACACATACATAATCAAAACCAATTTTTTTCAACTTTTTTGTTAAATATATCGCATCTTTAATATCATTCCCTTTTTTTAGTCTATCTGAACCAGTAATTCTTGCCCCTAATATTTTTTTTTTAGGCCATACTTTTCTGATTTCTTCAGAAATTTCAGTGAGTAATTTTGTTCTTTTCTCTAAATTTCCTCCATATTTATCAATTCTTTTATTTGATATTTTGGAAAAAAATTGATGTAGTAAATATCCATGTGCCATATGAATTTCTAAACAGTCAAAACCTATTCTATTAGCTCTTTTTGCAGCTATTAAAAATTCGTTCTTAATTTTTTTAATTTGAGTTAAATTTAACTCAGTTGGTATTGGCCAATGTTTATCTCGTCTAATTGCTGATGGAGCATATGTTTTCCATTTACCTTTATCTAATGGAAAATTTGATTTTATCCATGGAACAAAAGAGCTTCCTTTTCTCCCAGAATGAGATATTTGAATTCCTATTTTGATATCACTAAATTTTTTTAAAAAAATAATTAATTTTTTTAAATTTTTTTCATTTGTCTTATCTTTTAATGTAAGGTCTTTTACAGAAATTTTACCTTCTTCACTTACCGCAGTTGACTCTAACATCAAGGTACTTGCACCAGACATTGCTAACTTTGCTAAATGAAAATAATGCCAATCTGAAGGATTACCTTTGTTTGCTGAGTATTGACACATAGGAGAAACTACATACCTATTTTTTAAAACATGATTATTTATTTTAAGTTTTTTAAATGATATCATTTTTTACAAACAACAAACTCATTATGAGGATGAAATATTGCATGAGGATAAGACCAATATGTCTCGACAAAATATTTATTCAAAGCTTTACCTAGTTTAGGTAAATGGGGAACTCCATCGCTATCTATCATCGAATTAAAAGGTGTGGCAAATCTTAGCCATTCTCCAGTTTTTTGATTTTTATATGAAATTCTTGCTACAAGAGCCAGATCTAATGAAACTAACTCAAAATTTTTTTGTTTAATCTTTTTGTAAATATCTTTCAATTTTGTCGCTTTTTTAAAGCCTAAATCTTTTACTTTTATTCTATATAAAAAAACCTTTTTTTTATTTATAGGAAAATTATTGATATTATTTTTGATTATATCTTCAACCCATGGACTTATATGAATTTTTTCTTTTTTATTTTTTTTAAGGCAATCTTTTATAGATTTAAAGTTTTGAAGGTTAATTATTTTCCAAATTTTTTGTTTTTTCATTATCGCATTATTTTTATTTGAAATAAATATTTTGCCAACTTTTAGCATGGTTTTTGCCCAAGAGAGTACCATCGGCATTACAAGACTTGCAAGGACCAGAACAACGTTTTCCAGAAATTAAATTTTTTCTATAATCAGTCAGGGTCTTTCCTGTCCAAATATTAAAAATCGTTTCTTGCATTATATTGCCCATTGAAACTTTTCTTTGCCAATCTTGTGGACAGAGATATACGTTTCCATTCCAGTCAATAAGAAATTGATAGGTTGGATAAAAGCAAGTTGTATATTTACCAACTTTTTCTTGTTCACCTGTTTTCACTGTTCCAGCTCTGTTGGTAAGTTTGACACCGAAGTCATTATACTGATCATACCATCTATCTCTCAAAATAACTAAGTCTTCTGGGACGTTTGCTTTTTTTGTCATTTCAGTAAATTTTTTTACCTGTTCAGGACCATCGTACATGCTGACTAAAACTTTACTCGCATTTGATATATATAAATCTTGCAACCTTTTTGCAGACAAGACATCTCCATTTGTAATTATTTCAACTTTCGATACGTTAGATAATTTTTTTACTATATATGAAATATCTTTATGTAATAATGGTTCACCATAGCCACACAAAGAGATTGTACCTTCAAAATGTATTTCTAATAATTGATCGTGTATCTCATCAATAATTTTTTTGTTCATTTTTTGAAAAGTATCTGGAGCTACTTTTTCATCAGACTTTGGACAAAAAGTACATTTTCTATTACATACATCAATCAAACTTAATTCAACCCATGTTGGCATAGGCACACCTTCGTGTACAGGTACAATGTCTACAAATTTCGATCTTCTTTTTAAATTTTTTTTTATTGTTTCTTTCGGATCCATAAATGGTTCTTATCTGTTTAATTTGTCTTTTTTGTGTTGTCTTTATTATCTATCATTTGTATTTATTAGCTTATAGCTCAATGACAAATCGCTGCAACTCAATAATTTTAAATTTAAATGAACATTCATCAAACTATCCGAAATTTTTTAAGGATGTTTACGACAAAAACTGCCTTAATAAAAAAAAAATCTATATCAATTGGATTGATAAAATTTCAAAAAAATATGAGCATAATATTTTTTGGTGGTCCTTAGGACATGTAAATAAAAATAACTATTTAAATAATATTTTTCATTATTTTGTTATTCTGGAAACACTGAACCAGTTAAGAAATTCTAAAAAATTTGATTGTTTAATTATTGATGATATTATTCAAAACAATATTGAGAAAATTAAATTTAGATATAAAAAAAAAATAATTTATAAAAAAACAAAAAAAAGGAAAAGAAATTTTTTTCAAATATTTAAATTTTTTATATATGAATTTTTATCAATACTTACTCTAAAACTATTTAAGAAAGACTATCCTAAGAAAAAAAAATTTGAGTTGATTGATTGTTTTATAACAGATCACAATAATTATCAGACATCTATAATGAAAAAGATAAAAAAAAGTTTTTGTAATAAGAATGGAGTATTTGTTCCGACCTATGCATACATTGGTTATTTTCAGAGATTGTTGTTAAATATTAAGTTAGTTAAAAGAAATGATTATATAATTAAAGAACAATTTTTGAATTTTTTTGATCTCTTAAAATTATTTCAAATTTTAATATTTCCATTTTTACATAATAAAAAATTTTCAACTATTTTAAAATGGGATTTCGATAAAATTGTAAGAAGTGAGATGTTTAATTTTTCTCAATATGAAAGTATTCTCACTTCAACACTAAATTATTATTTTGTAAAAAGAATACATGATGAATCATTAAATGTATGTAAAGCAATAAACTATTTTGAAAATCAAAATATTGATAAAGGTTGGAATTTAGGCTTTAAAATATTTTATAATCAAGAAATATGTTTTGGATATCAAGCCTTTAATTATTTGCCAGAAGCTTTTAATACATCTCCATCAAAATTAGAATATGTGTCAGGAGTTTGTCCAAAAAATATTATTCTCAAAGGAAAAGGTTTCAAAAAAATAATTTCAGAAAATTGTAAGGAATTTAAGTTTTTAATCGGTTCAAGTTTTAAAAAGTTTAAATTATTTAATAATAAAAAAAAAATTGATTATTTATTTATTTTTACTGGTATTCCGGATGAGGATAAGAAATTAATTGAAAATGTTCTTCTATTTAAAAAGACAGTTACAAAAAAAAAGATTGGTGTTAAATTTCACCCAATTTCCAAAGTATCGAGACAAACTTTAAAACTTTTAAGTAATGAAAAAATTCAAATTTTTGATGGTAATATTAATAGATTTATAATTTTATCAGATTTTGTAGTTTCAACTGGTTTATCTACTTCTTTGTTAGAAGCATTGATAAGTAATTGTAAAATTATTCTTTTAAGTAATTCTCCATATGATAAATTTTTCTTTAAAAATTTAAATATTCCTCAAAAATCTTATATTTTTTTAAATGACACAAGCAAAATTAAAAACTTAAAGTTATTTAGACTAAATAAAAATGAAAAAAGAAAAATAATCAGCAATTATTTTTAACAATTACTAAATATTTTATGAAAATTTTTTATTTTTTGACCAATAATTTTTTAGAAATTCTAAATCTCTAGGTGTGTCCATGCATGCCCAAAATTTATTATGTTTAAATGCAAAAAACCTGTTTTTATTGGCTACTTTCTCAAAAGCTTCTCTTTCCAATATAGATTTGTCATTTGAAATGTATTTTAATATTTTTTGATTTACAACAAAGAAACCTCCACTGATCCATTTATCCCTGAATTTAGGTTTTTCCTCAAATTTTCTCACTTTTTGATTTTTAGTAATTTCTAAAAGACCATATTTTGTATCAGGGTTCACTGCAGTAACGGTTACGATAGCTTTATTGAATTTATGTAATTTTAACAATTTATTTAAATCAACGTTAGATACTGCATCTCCATAAGTTAAAAAAAAATCTTCATTTTGTCCTAAAATCTTTTGAATTCTTTTTAATCTTCCACCAGTAAAAGTTTTAAGTCCAGTAAAAATTACATTCACTTTTTTATCATTTTTAAAATACTTTTTAACAACGTTATGTTTATATCCACTCAAAACGAAGAATTCATCAAAACCAAAATTTTTATAATGATCCATTATATGTGATATAATTGGTCTAGCACTTACTTTCACTAAAGGTTTTGGAGTTTTTTTTGTTGCTTTTCCGAGTCTAGTTCCGAAACCGCCTGCTAATATAATTACTTTCACAAAAAAATTGTTACAATATTATTTTAATTTTATATAAGACTTAACATGTATAAAAAATTTTATCAAAATAAAAAAGTTTTAGTAACCGGTGCTACTGGATTTAAAGGTTCTTGGTTGTGTCTTTGGTTAAATATGCTTGGGGCTAAAGTATATGGAGTAGGTTACAATCCAAATAATAATAAAAATTTATTTTATCAACTTCAATTAAATAAAAAGATTAAAGTTATACATTGTGATATTAAAAATTTAAAAAAATTGAGTAAAATTATAAAAAAAATAAAACCAACAATTGTTTTTCATATGGCGGCTCAGCCTTTAATATTTGAAGGATATAAAAAACCGTATGAGACATATATGGTAAATGCAATGGGTACTTTAAATATTTTAGATATAATTAAAAATTGCAATTTTGTAAGATCAGCAGTTTTTATTACATCAGATAAGTGTTATCAAAGTAACAACTCAACAAAAGGATTTGTCGAAAATGATAAATTGGGTGGAGAAGACCCTTACAGTGGATCAAAAGCATCAGCTGAAATTATGATTAATACATATATAAAAAGTTTTTTTGATAATAAAAAAAACATTGGGCTTGCCTCAGCTAGAGCGGGAAATGTGATTGGTGGTGGAGATTGGTCCCAAAATAGACTAGTTCCAGATTGTATTAAATCTTTAAATAAAAATAAAACCATTTTTCTTCGAAATCCTAATTTTAATAGACCATGGCAACACGTTTTAGAACCATTAAATGGTTATTTAATTTTAGGAATGAAATTATTTAATTCACCAAAAAAATTTTCAGGATCATGGAATTTCGGATCAAAAAGAAACACTGTTACAAATGTATTAACAATTGTAAAACAAATAATTAAGATTTGGGGTAGAGGAAAATTAAAATATATTAAAAAAAAAAAATATTACGAACAAACTAATCTTCAATTGAATATATTAAAAGCAAATAAATTATTAAAATGGTACCCTAAATTATCAATAGCAAATAGTGTAAAAATAACTGTAGATTGGTATAAATTGGTAATGCTAAAAAAAAATAATCCAGATGAAGTCACAAAAAAACAAATCATTGATTATATGAATGAAAAGTAAAAAACTTAAAATTCATAATTTAAAAGTTATAAAAAATTTCAAAGGGGATATTAAGAAATATTTAGATTTTAAAATTATCAAAAAATTTAAAATTTCTGAGATATATTTTTCAGAAATTAAAAAAAATCAGATTAAAGGATGGAATCTACACATGAAAGCAACTTGTTTTTTAAGTGTTGCTTATGGAAGTGTAAAGTTTCAGATAAAAAATAAAAACTTTAAATTAATTAAAAATATTATAATAAATAAAAAAAATCATAAATGTATTGAAATTCCACCAGGAATGTGGTTTTCATTTAAAGCAGTGGGTCGAGATTCTGTAGTAATAAATTCAATTAATCTTAAACATCAGATTAATGAAACAAGAAAAAAACCGATTTAACTATAAAATTTAAATGGATTTATATATAAAAACCTATTTTGATGAGGAAATAAGAAATTTCTGGCAAGAACAAGATAAAATTCAAAATTTAAACTTATTTCAGTCGTATATATGGAATTCTAAAATTTTGGAATATTTTTATAATGATCAAAAAAATCAAATTCAGATATTCGTTATTAAAGAAAAGAATGAAGTGATAGCAATACTTCCTTTTTTTAAAAAAAAAAAATTTTGGATTTAATATTTTGTCACTAATTGGAGATGGTTTTACAGATTACAATTTTATATTATTAAAAAAAAATATTGTTTCAAATAAAAAAAAAATTGAAGAAATTTTCTTAAAATTGAAACTTTATAAAAACAATTTTGATTTAATTCATTTTAAAAATCAGATTCAAAATGAAAATTGTTATCCAGTTAATATTTTATCAAAGTTTTTTAATTCGAAAAAAAGTAATAAAAATTATGGAATTAAGATTTCGGGTAATTGGGATGATTTTTTAAAAGAAAAAAATTTATTTAAATTTGAAAAAGATATTAATTACTCACTAAGGAAATTAAAAGTTAATAAAAATGAAAATTTTTTCATTATAAATGATGTTCAAAAAAAAAAACAAATTATTTTAAAAACAATAGAAAATAAAAAAAAATTTCCTTCTTTTTATACCTTAGAAAAAACAAAAAAATTTTTCTTAGATGATCAAATATTAAAAAGAGTCCATTGCAGTGCTATTTTTGATAAAACAAATGAATTACTAGCATCAAATATTGGTATTTTGGAAAAGAAAAAATTTATTTATTATTATCCCTCATATACTTTATCTAGAGAAAAAAACAAATATTCTCCGGGGTCCATTTTACTTTATTTCTTAGTCAAATTTTTTTTTGAAAATAAAATAGAGTTGTTTGATTTTGGAATAGGAGATGAGAGTTATAAAAAAAAATGGTCTAATATAAATTTTGATACATTTGAATATATGTATACACATAATCTCAAAGGAAAAATTTATAAAATTATCAAAAATTTTTATTAATGAACTTTTTAAAAAAAATAAAAAATTATTTTGGTGACTCCAAATTATGCCAAAATATAACCTCCTATTTATCAGGTGAAGTAACTATATTTTGTTATCATAAAGTTACCAATTTAAAAGCCGATAAACTGGCAGGAACGCCTGATGAAGATTTATCTATCAATATCGAAATCTTTGAAAATCAAATTAAATATCTGTCAAATAATTTTAATATTATAGATCCATTTGAACTTATGGATATTGAAAAATTAAAATCCACAAAAGAAAAAAAAGTATTAATAACTTTTGATGATGGATATATGGATAATTTAGAGAATGCTTTGCCAATCTTAAAAAAATATAAAACTAATGCAATAATATTTATTACTACGAATTTTATAGATGATAATGAGACACCTTGGTGGGATTTGTTATGGGAAATAATTACTAAAAAAGATATTTTTATTTTAGATAGTAAGAAAATCAATACATCAGAAAATTTTAAAGATAAAAAAAAAATTTTTGAATATTTAAAAAGTAAATTCTTTCTTTTAAAAAGAAAAGAACAAACTGATTTAATAAAAAAAATTTTTTATGAAAACAAAATTCAATTTCCACCAAAAACGAAAGGTAGATTTTTAAATAAAGAAAATATTAAATATCTTTCAAAAGAAAATCATATTTATATAGGTGCACATACACATTATCATCAAAATTTAGGTGTATTAAATGATAGTGAGACACAAGAAGAAATATCTAGTTCAAAAAAAATCTTAGAAGATCTGACACAAACCTCAATTAATTTTTTTGCATATCCCTATGGGACAAAAAGTTCGTATAAGAAATCAGATTATAAAATTTTAAAAGATAATAATTTTAAATTAGCTTTTACGACGGAATTTAATAATTATAAACTAGGTTCGCATTCACCTTTTTTAATTCCAAGAATGGGATTAGGTAATTATAACGACAATAAATCAATCCGAGATAAAGTTTTTGGCTTAGACTCGCTAATTAAGAAAATTTATTAACTAATAATTATGGTAAAAAAGCCTTTTTTTTCTATTGTTTTACCAACTTACAATCAATCAGAATTTTTAGGAAAATGTATAAATTCTATTTTATCTCAAACATTTAATAATTGGGAACTCATAATAATTAATAATAATTCAACAGATAGCACTTTAAATCTAATAAAAAAATTTAAAGATAAAAGGATTAAAACTTTTAACATTAATAATCGAGGAATTTTAGCAAGATCGCGAAATTTGGGTATAAGAAAATCAAAATCTGAATGGATTTGTTTTATAGATACAGATGATAAGTGGTATCCAAAAAAACTAGAAATGATTAAAATTTATATTGAGAATAATGATGGAGAATTATTTTATCATGATCTAGAATTTGAAAACAAGAAATTTTTATTTTTTAAAAAAAAAATTAAAGATAAATCAAACACAATAACTAAACCAATAATTAAATATTTTGTTGAAAATGGTAATCCTATAGGGCAATCAAGTGTTGTTGTTAAAAAAAAAACTCTAAAAAAAATTAATTTCTTATCTGAAAAGAAAGATAAATTTTCTTGGGAAGACTTTGACTTATGGATTAGAATTGCGAATGTGACAGAAAATTTTGTAAGAGTTCCAAAAATTTTAGGTTCAATATGGGTCGGATCAGAAAACTTAAGTAGTCTAGATAGACAAGTTACAAATAATCAAAACATAAAAAGATATTATAGTAAATTATTTTATAAGTTTGTTGAAAAAAAAAATAAGACTAAGAATTTATGGTGGCTTGAATACCCGTCAATATTAAAAGAGTTCAGAAATCGAAATATTAGAAATTTTAATAAATTAATTGATAAAATCTCAACACCACCAATTAAATTTTATATTTTCATCAAATTAGCTAAATATTTCTTAACTATTATTAAAATAGCAGCATTTCTTAAAAAGTTTTTTTCAATTATTATTTTTTATAAAAAAAATACTAAAAATTTAACTAATATTAAACTCAAAGAAAATTACAAAATCGTAAGCAGTTCTAAAGTCTTGAAAAAATTAAAATTTAAAAATTTTAAAATTCCTGAATATTTTTTAGAGAGAATAGATAAAAATAATAATTTTCACCTTATTTATAAAAATAACAATATAATATCATATGGGTGGAGTTCAAAAAGCAAAAAATTTTTCATTACTGAAATTAACTCTGAAATAATAAATAATAATAATGTTATTTTTTTTGATTTTCGTACTTTAGAAAATTTCCGTAAAAAGGGTTTTTATCAAAAATTACTCAAGAAAATGTTAGTAAGTTTTAGGTCTAAAGATTGTTTTATTTATACGACAATTTTTAATATAAAAAGTTTAAAAGCAATAAATAAATCAAATTTTGAATTTGTAAATTTTTTTTCTATTTTCAAAAAAAAAATTGATTTAAATTAAATGAGTAAAAAAGAATATATTTTTCTTTCGACTGGATATGCTGGTGGAGCATCAAGGTTTATTTATGATCATTTAAATTATTTAACAAAAAAAAATAAAAACACAGTATTAGTTGACGATCAACCACTCAAAACTTTTTCAAAAATTCCACAAAAAACTTCCATAAAAAAAATTAGTATCAATAAATTTAATTCTTCTTCTAATAAAAAATTAAGGAAACTATTTTTTAAAGAAAAAAATAAAAAAATAGTTTTTTTAACAAATTATGCTTTTATAATAAGGTATTTAGATATAATCAATGAATTGAATAACAAAAAAATCAAAATTGTTCTTACTATTCATAGTGGATTATTGGACTTGTCCATTAAAAAATATTTTGCTGGTCTCTTATTTTCTTTTATTTATAAAAAAATAGATTATCTATACTTCGGTTCTACTTCAGCAAAAGAGTGGTGGCTAAAATTTTATCCATGGATGAAGATTAAGAATAATTTAGTTCATTTTAATGGTGTAGAATTACAAAAAAAAATTAAACAAAAAAAAAAAAGCAATAAATTATCTATTTCATTTGTTGGAAGACTTGAAAAAGAGAATAATCCAAAATTTTTTTTAAAAATTGCCAATGAATATTTAGAAGATTCTAGTAATGCTATATTTAATATATATGGGGCAGGTACCATGAATAACCACTTGAGAAATATTTCAAAGCATAGTTCAATTAAATTTCATGGATGGACGGATAAAAAGAAAATTTATAAAAACTCGGATATCATAATAATAACAAGTAAAGTGAATAATTTTCCATATGTTGCTTTAGAGGCTAAGAGTTATGGAATACCAGTAATTTCATCTAGCAAAGGTGATATAAAAAAAATCATTAAGAATGATTTCGATGGCTATATCCATTATACCAATTCATCAAAAGTAATTATAGATTTGATAAATAGAATTTCTAAAAAATACTCGAAATTTTCTAAGAATTCTGTTCAAAGATCAAAGTTATTTGAAATAAACAAAGCGTGTAAAAAATTTTGGAATAATATTTTATGATAAAAACATATATTATTGGTTCTGGATATCTATCAAAAGAATTATTTAAAGAAATTCCAAATTCCGAAATTTTAAATGCAAAGACTTTTATAAAAATAACAAGTATAATTAACCAATCAAATAAGAAAATTAATCTAATAATTAACTCATTTTACTCATCTAGGAAACTTAACAATCTTTATTCTTACAAAATATTTGTAGAAAAATCTTTATCAGAAATTGCAGAAATTTTAGACAAAATTGATCCAAAAAAAATAAAAAAAATTTTATATACAAGTAGTTCTTCTGTTTACGGATCTATAAATGATAATATAAAAATATCTGATCAAAATAATAGATATATTTATTCATCAATAAAACTTTCATGTGAAATGCTGTTAAAAAACTTTGCTAATAAGTCAAATATCGATATAGACATATGTAGAGTATTTAACCTTTATGGAAAAGACGATAATTTTTCAATTATCTCAAAATTAAAATCTGTTTTAAAAAATAAAAAAGAAAAAATAACTATTTTTAATAATGGTCAATCAGTAAGAGATTATATTCATATTAGTGACGTAGCAAAGATTTATAGAAAACTTCTATTAAAAAAAGGATCTGAAATTATTGATATTGGTTCAGGTAAAGGCTTAAAAATAATTGATTTGTTAAAAAGTTTAAAGATTCCTAAAAATAAAATTATTTTAAACAATAAATTTACAAGTGAAATTTCAAACTCTGTTGCAAATCAAAAAAAACTTTCAAAAAAAATTAAATTATTTAAATTTAAAAAGATCGAAAGTTTTTTTAATATCAAAAAACAATTACACTATTATTCGATAAATACTCAAAATCTTATTGAAAATACCTTACCAGGATCAATAATTTTTGGAGCAGGTTTCTCAGGTACTATATTGTCAAAACAATTAATTGATTTTAATGCGGAGAAGATATCTTATTTCGTAGATGATGACCCGAAAAAAATAGGAAAAATTATTAATAATATCAATGTAATATCATTTGAAGAACTTAAAAAATTAAGTCACAAAACCAATATAAAAAACATAATTATAGCAATACCATCTTTATCTGAAAAAAATAAAGAACAACTCATTAAAAGACTATTACCCATCTCGTCTTCCATAAGTAGTTTGCCAGAGAAAAAATTTTATAAAGAAAATAAAATTAATTTTTATGACTTAAGAAATATATCATTGGACGAAATTTTAAATAAAAAAAAAAGTAATTTAAATTTACCAGACTTAAAAAACTTTAATGATAAAAAAATTTTGGTAACAGGTGGTGCAGGTAGCATTGGTACTGAAATTTCAAGACAACTTTTAAATTATAATCCACGGAAAGTTATAATTCTAGACCATTCTGAGTTTAATATTTATAGATTTAATAAAAAAATTGGAGACAAAAAAATTAAGTTAATTTTAGGAGATATAAAAGATACCGACTTAATAGAAAAAATTATATCAAAAAATAAAATTGATTATATTTTTCATGCCGCAGCTTACAAACATGTAAAATTTTTAGAGGAAAATATTTTAAGTGCAGTACAGAATAACATATTAGGTACAAATTCAATTTTAAAAGCAATAAAAGGAAAGAAAATAAAATTAGTATTTATTTCAACAGACAAAGCAGTTAAACCTAAGAATATTTTAGGTTTAACCAAAAGAATAGGAGAATTGCTAATACACTTCACTTTTTTAGATAAAGATTATCAAAAATCAAAATATTTCATTGTAAGATTCGGTAATGTGATAGGCAGTGATGGATCAGCATTACCTTATTTTTTAGATCAGATTAAAAAAGATTTACCTATCGAATTAACTGATAGAAAAATGCAAAGATATTTCATGTCAATTAAAGAAGCATGTAATTTAGTTTTGCATTGCTCAAATTTAAAAAATAAGAATAGTATTTTTTTCTTAGACATGGGCAAACCAGTTAAGATATTGGATATCATTAAAAAAATGTTTGATATTTACAAGCAACCTGGTCAAAAACTTAAAGTAAAAATATCCGGCAATAAATTTAATGAAAAAATATCAGAAAAATTGACGCTAGATAATAAAATTAAAAGAACAAAAATTAATAAAATATTTTTTATTAAAGATAAATTGCCGAAGAAAACTTACTTTTATGATTATTATAAAAAAATTTTACTGACAAAAAATTCAGTCTATTTAAATGAATTGTTAAAAAAGATAGTAATTAATTGATGATATATGGTATTCAAAATATTTCTTTAGTTTCACCATTTTCATTACTGATATCAATCATTCTTTTTTTTGGAGTTGTTTTAGTTGGTGATATTTTTCAAAAATTTTTTCTAAAAAAAATAAAGAAATATGAATTTTTGAATTATGATATTTTTTTTTCTCCAATAATTGGAATATATTTACTAATATTCCCTTTATACATTCTCATAATTTTTGAATTTTATTCAATTTTTTTGATCAAATTTTTTTCATATTTGACTCTTTTTTTCGGAGTCATAAATTTTTATTTTAATAAAAATTTATATTTGCAATTGATAAAAAGATTTAGATTAAAACTATCCCCAGTAATTCATTTAATAATAATTTTATATACACTCTTATTTTTTGTTTCTGCCTCGCCTATAACGCATGCAGATTCATTAGATTATCATTTCTTCGGTGCCTTAAATTTAATTAATAACGGCCATTTTCAAAAAGAAATATTACCTATGCATACAAATTTAGTCTCACTTGGTGAGATTCCTATGGCTTTAGGTTTATCTATAGGAGCTGAGCAATTTGGAGGTATTATTCAATTTTCCTCATTACTATCTTTAATACCTATTTTTTTTAAAAAAAAAAATAATAGAATATTTTTATTGGCTATTTTAGCTTGCCCAGTAACTTTTTTTCTTGTCAGTTCTCCAAAACCACAATTATTATTTTGTATTACTACATTATTAATTTTTGTTTTTTTAGTAAAAAATTTTTTTAAGTTAAAAGATAAAGACATAAAGTTATTTTTTTTTATTGGATTAATTTTGTTGTCAATAATTTTCTTAGCTAAATATTCTTTTATATTATCTGCAAGTTTATTGTTCGTTTATGGTTATATAATTCAATTAAGAAAAAAAATTATTTTTTCTCCGTTAATTATTGGATTAATAGTTTTTATAGTGGTAATTCTACCATATTGGATATTTAGATACCAAAATTTTGATACAAATATAATTTATTTGTTAACTAGTCCCTTACCTCTGAATATTTATGGTTACGGAAGTTTGCAAAATTTATTAAGTGGTGGGTCTATTAATTTATTAAATGTTGTCTTTTTAAAAAGTTTAGTAGATTTCTCCTCGTTCTTTGGGCCTTTATTCATAATTCTATTTTTTATGCTTAATAAAAAAATTCTTAAATTTAAATTTCCATTATTAACTATTATTATTTTTATTTTATCTGTAATTATTTTTGGAAGTAATTTAAATAGATTTCTATATGAGGGATATATTTGGTTAATTTTTTTGATAAGTTTAATTTTTTCAAAAAACTCAAAAATATATAATTTTTTTTCAAAAATAGTTTTAATACAATCATTTCTTATATCGTTAATTTGTTTATATTTTGTAATTACAATATTCCCAGGTTCAATAAATGAAAATTTCAAAAAAAAAGTAATGATAAATAATGCTAATGGATATGAATTAGCAGAATGGACTAATAAAAATTTAAACAAAGATGATATTTTAATTTCTACACATAGGTCGATCTCATTATTTGATGTTAAAACATTCTCAAGTATTTTTACATGGCACATTGAACCACAAAATAAACTGTCTTTGAAATATGCAAATTATTTAAAATCAAAAAAAATTAATAGGATAGTTTTTTATGGAAATAAATTACAAACAAAACCATTTGAAAAATGTTTGGGAAAAAAATTGTTTTATAAAGAAAATGTTGGTAGACATGTTGGTAGAAATCCCTTTACTGAGAAAAAATATTATAATGGTTGGATTTATGAATTTAAAAATGATTATCTACCCAACTGTCTTATTAATTAATGTTAAATAAAAAAATATAAAAACTGTGAAAATCTTTATTGTAAGTTCTGAAAAAAGAAATAAATTTGGAATATCAAAGGTCATAGATCATTTAAAAAAAAGGTTTAAAAAATCTAATAAAGTTGAATATTCTAATAACTTTATTAATTTTATTTTATCAAAACCAGACGTCTTACATATACATGGTTGTTGGAAAATAAGACTTTTAACATTTTTTTTTAATAGCAAAAATCACCGGTGTTAAAGTCGTAATTTCCCCACATGGTATGATGGATCAAAATTCATTAAATCAAAAAAAATTAAAAAAAAAAATCGCTTTAATTTTATATCAAAAATTGATCTTTAAAAATTCTGATTTAGTTATTCTAAATTCAGAAATCGAAAAAAGAAATTTTCTTAAACAAATTCCTGGAATTAAAAAAGTTAAAGTAATTCATCACGGAATCGCTATTGATAAAAATTTTTATCCTAAAAAAAATTTTGACAAGAGTCTAAAATTTGTTTTCTTTTCAAAAATTCACGAGTCAAAAAATTTATTATTATTAGTGAAATTATGGAAAAAAAGTATTTTTTTAAAAAAATTTAATTTATATATATTTGGCGAAATCGACAACAAACAATACTTTTCGAAGATTGCAAAATTAATTCTAAAAAATAAGAATATTAAGTATTTAGGATTTTTAGATAAAAAAATTCAAAATAGATTGTCCAAGTATGATGTTTTTATTCATCCCTCAAATTCTGAAAATTTTGGTTTAGTAATTTATGAAGCTCTTTCTTCTGGTTTATTTTTAATACTGAATAAAAGGTTAAAAAAAATTGATTTAGAACAAAAATCTTTTTCAAAGAATATTAATTTTAACTTAAAATCGCTAAATTATACCGTTAAAAAAATTTCTCAAAATAAAAAAAAAATTAAAAGTTTAGTCTATAAAAAAAGATGCTTAAATTACATAAAGAAAAATTTTAATTGGGAAAAAATATATAAATATTATTTAAATGAATATTTGATTGTTATCAAAAATAATAAATCTAAAATTTAAATTTTTCTAGATAAGTAAACAAAGAAAAAGTAGGGTGTGAACTCCAAATTAGTGTTACAATTATAATAAATAAAGAAATAAATTTATTAATTCTAAATTTTTTTGAATTTAAAATAAAATATATTAATATTCCAGGATAAGCTAAATTACATAATCGGATTATATTTTTTCCGCTAACTTCAACACCTTGTAAAATTGGTTGAATTATAATTAATATCGAAAAAATAAATATAAACAAATTTAAATCATAGTTTTCTTTTTTAAATAAAAGATTGTTTTTAATTAATAATAGAAAATAAATTATTAATGGCCCGTAACTTAAAAAAGGCCATGTAAAATAAATCAGTAATTCTCTAAAACTTTTATTTTCAATAAATAAACCAAAAATAGTAATAAAATATTGCTCACTTCTAGAGCCTTCAATTGGAATATTTGAAGAATATAAGTATCCCATAAAATATATTAATAAAAAAATAAAATATGAGATAAAAATATCTGATGATTTTAAAAAAAATTTTTTTTTATTTAAAATTTTTAAACATAATATACTTAAGCAAATCGCAGCAGCACTTTGTCTTGCAAAAGATGATAAAATTAGACCAAGAAAAAATTGTTTTTTATTTTTCTCTGATAAACTGTGGATACAAATTATACTTCCCAAAATAAATATTAAATCGTTCAAAATTAATGGTACGGCGATATAAAATCTTGTGAAATATGGATTTAGATTTAATACTAATAATGTTAAGAAAATAAAATGATTACTTTTATTTAGTTGTAGTAAAAAATCTATGATGTACTTATTTATGAATATTATTAAAAAAAAAACTATAATTCTATTTAATATATAAATTTCAATAAAAAAAATTTTTGAGAATATTCCAATTAAATATGAAAAGAAAAATCTTTCTGCGTGGATTGGCTGTATAGCTTCTTTTGATAAATAAGGTGAATGTTTTGAGATATCAAAATATGATTTACCATCTGCACCACCAAAAATTAGACTTTCATCAAAATTAAAGTAGGAATTAGAAAAAAAAATGAAAATCAAAATTATAGATAAGTAGACAAATGAAATATTTTTTTTAGAGTTCATTCTTATCGAGTAATCCTTTAATCCAATATTTCAAAATAATGTACCAATCTAATATAGGTTTAATCTTTGAGTAATCTTTCTCTTGAGGATAATTCATACTTACAGCTATTTCACAAGACTTAATATTTTTAGATTGTAATATTTTACCATAGCTAAAATATTCATAACCGTAAGTGTAAAGTTCTTTTTTAAAAAAATTTTTTTTAAAATTTCTAAAAATTCTAACTTTAAACGCTCTAAAACCACATGTGGTATCACTTATTTTTTTTTTAAAAATTAACTTTAGAAAAATACTAAAACTTTTAATTAAGAATAGCCTTATTATAGGATTGTTTTTTCTTGACGACCCTTCTAAAAACCTACTACCGGACACAAAATCGTATTTTTTATCAATAACTAAATCTAAAAATCTGTCTATTTCACTTGGATCCATTTTTCCATTTCCAGCTAAGTGAATTAAAATATCAAATTTGTATTTTTTTGCGTAGAAGAAACCCATCATTAAAGCATAGCCAACACCTTTATTTTTTTTCACATTCAAATATTTGATACCGCTATTTTTAAGTAAATTGAGTGAATTGTCTGAAGAACCATTATTTATAAATAGATATTGTAAATTAAAAATCTCAAATTTATTTTTTTTTATTTGATCTATAAGCTTACTAAGTTTATTATATTCATTAAAAACAGGAATAACGCATAAAGTTTTCATAACCCATCAGTACATTATATTGAAAAATAATCAA
>MDSW01009689.1_pt1 | contig 52814 bp, 52 predicted proteins | sample 811171 | NCBI WGS metagenome assembly MDSW01 (sample SAMN05326641, study PRJNA326480) | marine metagenome | isolation source: seawater | place: Atlantic Ocean: North West | collected 2012
AGGAGCTATCCTTTCCTGTTCCGTTTTCTTTTTCTGTATCTACTTTTATTATTATGTTTCTTTTTTGGTGTTTTATGTTTTAACGGTAAAGCATGTACTGGCTCAAATCCATTTATCTCAACTCTTTCAAGTTTATGATTAAGTATTTTTTCTATATCTTGTAAATAATTAAACTCATCAGCGCTAACTAAAGAAATAGCTTTACCTTTTTCACCGGCCCTTCCGGTCCTTCCAATCCTATGGATATAATCTTTTGCTACAGTAGGTAAGTCAAAATTTATGACTTGAGACATGTTTTTTATGTCAATCCCTCTAGCAGCAACATCTGTTGCAACAAGAATATTAATTTTATTATTTTTAAATGCTTCTAACGCTTTCATTCTATTATTTTGAGTTTTATTTCCATGAATGGCTAAAGCTTTAATGTTCACTTTATCTAAACCCTTTTTTAATCGATCAGCCCCATGTTTTGTTCTTGTGAATACTAATGCCTGTTCCCATTTTTCTTTTTGTATTAGCTCAATAAGTAACTCTGTTTTTCTTGATTTATCTACAGGATGAACATAATGTTCAATATTATGTCCAGTCTCATTATCACTTGTTACTGAAATTTCTATTGCCTTATCTGCTACTGATAGAGCTAAGGATCTAAATGAATTAGAAAAAGTTGCAGAAAACATTAAATTCTGCCTTCTCTCTGGAAGCAACTTAATTATTTTTTTAATATCATGGATGAAGCCCATGTCCAACATTTGATCAGCTTCATCTAAAACAAGTATTTCAATATTTTTAAAATTAACTGATTTCTGATTATATAAATCTAATAATCTTCCAGGTGTAGCCACCAATATATCAATTCCTTTTCTTAACTTTAATTTTTGGTTATGTATTCTAGCTCCCCCGTAAACTGCTGCTGAACGTATGTTTAAGTATTTGCTATATGTATTAACATTCTCTCTTACTTGAGCTGCAAGCTCCCTTGTAGGAGTAAGTATTAAGGTTCTTAACTGGTGTCCTTTATCATTATTTTTAGGATGAGATAATTTACTTAGAATTGGTAATACAAATGCTGCAGTTTTTCCAGTTCCAGTTTGAGCTGAGGCCATTACATCGCTATTATTTAATATAGCCGGTATTACTTCTGCTTGAATGGGTGTGGGTTTTATATAATTTTGATCTTTTAATGATCTAATTATTTTCTCTGATAAATCGAGATCATTGAAATTCATAATTTATATTAATGTTTATCGCGACAGATTACACCTCTAATGAAATTAGAGCAATATTTATAAAGAATGGAACTCTTAAGTTGAAATACGCAAAGCAAATTATCCCAGCAAGAGCTTTAAAGAAAAGCCTAGTTTAATCTATAACCATTAAATCTTGAGCAATGACTGTCTTACCGTTAAAGTTTTTTTGAATATCCTTTAATAAAGATTCTTCAGTAGCACCCCAAAATAATATATGACTTAGTACTAATTTATCTGGTTTAAGTTCATTGGCAATCATTCCTACTTCTATTGATGAGGTGTGATGTGCTTGATGGTAGACTTGCCAGTCTTCAGACTTGTTTACAAAAGTTTCACTAGAAAAAACCTCATGAACAAGAATATCGAGATTTTTACCATATTTCTTTAAATTTTTGCTAACTGCAGTGTCGCCAGAGAATAAAATTCTTTTATCTTTTGTTATAAATAAAAAACCAAATGAGTGTTTAAAATCGCCGTGAGCATTTTTAAATGCAATAACTTCAACATTGTTATCTTTGTAAATAGTTCCATCGTCAGATATTTCAGTAACTTTTGTTGTAAAACCTAATTTATTTGCTGGTTGTGATCCATATAAACGATAATTTATATCATCAATATAAGCTTTTGTTATATTTTCTGACATCGCCTTTAATCCCATAGGTCCATAAAGATTTAACGGTTCTGCCCTACCCATAATCCAAGGAGTAAGAATTAAGTCTGCCAAAGCCCCACTATGATCTGAATGTATATGTGTTAAAAATGCTGTATTTATGTTTGTCAATTCCATTGAGGGGTAATCACCTCCCCAAGTTGGTGACATGGCTGATATCCTTCTAACAATTCCAGGGCCAAAATCAACAATGTAGGAACTACCATTAACAATAACAGCATACCCTGAACCATACCTATCAGGATCAGGATTTGGAGTACCAGAACCAAGAATGATTAATTTTGTTTCAGAAAAAAGATTAAATGAGATTAGTAATGTACAAAAAAGTAGAAATGAGGTCTTTATCTTAAACAGATTTAAGACGTTGCTCAGGGATTTTGTTCTTAATATTTGTAACATTATTGTCTTTATCAAAATAAACTAAAGTAGGCTCATGTAATTTAGCCTCTGATTCATTATAAGAACCATATGTACAGATTATAACAATATCATCAAGAGAGACTTTGTGAGCTGCCGCTCCATTGACAGATAAAGTCTTAGAACCTGCCTCAGCAAGAATTAGATAAGTGGAAAACCTTTCACCATTAGTTACGTTATAAACATCAACTTTTTCATATTCTTGCATACCAGCTAGATCTAGGAAATCTTTGTCGATAGCGCATGAACCCTCATAGTCTAGCTCAACTTGAGTAACATTAATGCGATGTAACTTTGATTTAAGTAATGTTTTTTTCATAGGGCCAAAATTATAGTTAAATATTGTAAATTATTAAAGTTTAGTCAGTACTATATTATCTATAAGCCTTACTTCTCCAAGCTTAGCTGCAACGGCAACCAATATATCACTTTCATCAATATTAAAGCATTCTTCAAGGGTATCTTTATGACATGCCATTAAATAATCTACTGTAAAACCAACTTTCTCAAGGTATTCAATCTTTGTATTTAATAACTCTATACTTAAATCTTTTTTATTTATTTTAATATCATTTAAAACTTCAAAGAGTTTTGGTGCTTTAGGTTTATCTTCGCTTGTTAATAGACAGTTTCGAGAAGAAAGCGCTAAACCATTACTTTCTCTGATAGTATCTTCTCCAAGAATATTAATCCTTAGGTTTCTTTCTTTTATAAAATCTTTTATCAAAATTAGTTGTTGATAATCTTTTTTTCCAAAGATAGCAGTATGAGGTCTGATAATCTTAAAAAACTGGTTTAATATCGTTAATACTCCATCAAAATGCCCTGGCCTACTTAACCCGCATAACTTATTAGATTTAACTGGAGCTTTAATTATTTCAATATTATCCAGAATTGATTTATCAGGAATAAGAAGATGGTCACATCCGTGATCTGATAGTAGCTCAATATCTTTATCTAAAGTTTTAGGATAATTTATAAAATCATTCTCATCATTAAATTGAAGTTTGTTTATATAAATTGTTGAGATAACTTCTCTATCATATTGTTTAGCAATATCAATTAAAGAGGTGTGGCCTTTATGAAGATTACCCATTGTTGGCACGAAAGATAGTTTAGAAAGAGTATCTTTTATTAGATTAAATTCATTGATAGATGAGTATATCTTCAATCTTATTTAAAGGTATGTTCGTCTGATGGAAATTTGAGACCTTTGACATCGCTTACATATTTTTTTATTGCTTCTTGAATTGATGAAGATTCTTCCATGAAGTTTTTAACAAATTTCGGTAACTTATCAAGGCATGAGATACCTAATAAATCATGAATAACCATTATCTGGCCATCGGTGTGAATTCCAGCCCCAATTCCGATAACCGGTATTTTTAATTCGTCTGTTATAACTTTAGCTAGATCTCCTGGAACGCACTCTAAAAGCAACATTGAGGCACCAGCTTTTTCTAATGTCTTAGCTTCATTAATAATTTTTTCTTTTTGAGAGGGGTCTCTTCCTTGAACGTTATGCCCTCCTATTCTATTTATAGTTTGAGGTGTTAAGCCCATATGTGCGCATACTGGAATTCCTCTATCAGATAAAACTTGAGCCATTTTTGAAATCCACTCACCGCCTTCAATTTTTATAGAATTAGCTCCTGCTTGCATTAATCTTTTAGCATTTTCCAGCCCTAAATCATCAGTTGAGTAACTCATAAATGGCATATCTGCCATGATGTGTGAACCTTTATTTCCATTTACTACACATTCAAGATGATAAACCAATTGATCCATTGTTACTGGAAGAGTACTGTCATGGCCTTGGATAACCATACCAAGGCTATCGCCAACTAAAATTACATCGACTCCACACTCGCTAATTACCGAGGCTAAAGTTGATTCATAAGCTGTTAAACAAGTAAATTTTTCTGAATTTTCTTTATATCTATTTAAACTTGATAACGTTATAGATTTTTTATTTGATTGAGTTGACATAATTATTTATTAATATTTGAAGCAATAATTTTTAAGATCTCACGTGCTATTCTAATCTTTTTATCCTTTTTAAGAAAAATAGTTTCGTCATTAGTTATGACATTTACCTCATTTTCATCAACATCAAAACCAATAGATTTATCTGAAACATCATTAGAAATAATCATATTCAAATTCTTTGATACAAGCTTTTTCATCGCATTATTATTAACATCAGATGTTTCTGCAGCAAATCCAACTACATATGATTGTGGAAAATTGTTTGAAACATGGCTTAATATATCTTCATTCTTTTTAAGCATAATATCTAAATTATTAGAACCTTCTTTTTTTATTTTTTTATCAGAATAATCAGAGGGCTTAAAATCTGAAACTGCAGCACACCCAATAAAGATATCTGAATCATTCATGCATTTGATTACTTTATCAAGCATCTCGCTTGCAGAGTTAATTTTGTATAAATTAATTGATTTGTCTGCATTTAAAGAAACGGGTCCGCTAACTAAATTAACAGATGCGCCAGCTTCGATAGCTGCTTCCGCTATTGAATAGCCCATTTTTCCTGAGCTATTATTAGAAATAAACCTGACGGGATCAATTTGTTCTCTCGTTGGGCCTGCTGTAATAGTTAATGTTTTGCCAACTAATGGACCTGATTTTAGAGATGATGATATAAGGTCTATGATATTTTTAGGTTCTACCATTCGGCCTGGGCCAATATCACCACATGCCTGCTCACCCTCAGCAGGGCCAATAAGAGTGATACCTCTGGATGATAATGTTGCACAGTTATCTTGAGTGCACTTATCTAACCACATATTCATATTCATTGCAGGTGCGATATATACATCAGCCTGTGATGCTAAAATGAGAGCACCTAAAAGATCATCTGCTCTTCCATGAGTAATTTTTGAGATGGTTTCTGCAGTACATGGCGCTATCAGAATAATATCAGACCATTTAGCTAATTCTATATGTCCCATGGCTGCTTCGGCATTAACATCTAACAAAGAATCATGAATATTATTTCCAGAAACTGCTTGAAGGGTTAAAGGTGTAATAAATTCTTTTGCTGATTCTGTCATCACCACCCTTACATCAGCTCCTTCTTTTTTAAAAAGACGAATTATTTCAGCTGACTTGTATGCAGCAATGCCTCCTGTAACACCAAGGAGTATATTTTTATTTGAAAAATTTAACATTACATTGTTTATTCTGTAACTATTTAAAGAATAATACCAAGTACTCGGTCTATAAACCAATAAAAACCAAGCCCACCTATGCACAAACTTGCTACCATTTTTAAATTGTCCAAGAGATTATATTTTTTTGATAAATAAATTAAAAATAATGGAATTGGTATTAGTGCTATTTGAGCTATTTCAATTCCAATATTAAAAAATAATAATGAGAAAAATACATTATTATTAGCTATACCAATATCCATCAATGCGCTTGCAAAACCCAGTCCATGCAATAACCCAAAACTAAATGCCATTATCCAAGGAGATCTTATATCTCCCTTTTTCCGAGTAATCTCCAAGGCAAGATAAACTATAGTAAGTGCAATTACTGCCTCTACTGTACCTTGTGGTAATGAAATAATATCAAACACTGTCAAACCTAAAGTAATACTATGAGCTATCGTAAAAGCCGTGATAGTTTTTAATATATTTATAAAACCTGTTATACAAAACAGGAGTCCGAATATAAATAAAATATGATCTAACCCGTCAAATAAATGGGAAATACCTAGATTTAAATAGGATGATGGGTAATATTGGTTCTCTGTAGGTATTTCTATAATATTCTTTTGAACATTCACCAAACCTTCGAATGTATCTTCAATAAAATTAATGGTAACAAGGGCATCGGTCAAAACACTTAAGTTCTTTACTTCTATTGATAAGCCTTTTAATGAGGTTGAGCATTTTAAAATTATCTTTTCATTGATATATTTACCTTGATAATATAAATCGCTAGATTCAGTAACACACTCATCTGGAAAAATAATTTCACCCCTCAAGCCAATATTCTTAAAAGGATACATCCATGTAGCTTCATAGATATTTTGATTATCTTCTAATTGATTAACAACTAGGTGTGCAGGATTAAATTCGTGAGAATTGATGTTGAATATAGATAATACAAATAAAGTAAATAAAAATTTCTTCATTAAATTTGGAGATTGGGATTTATATAGACTTTGTACTCAGTTTTTATTTCATCAATGTATTCCTTTACAGCTTGATCCCTTCTATCTTGCAATAAATCAATTTCTACTTGTTTAAGAACCACTCTTATATCAGGGTAATACCCGATATCTTGACTTGATACAAAAATAATATGATGCCCAAAAGATGACTCTATTGGACCTATCCATTCATTTAAAGAAATGTTGGAAAATGAAAGGCTAAATTTTTTACCAAAATCACTTTCTATATTTTTTAAAGTTACATTAACAAAATTCTTTCCTAAGAAAAAAGGATCGGATGAAATTTCACGGTCGTTTAACAAGTCCTTATAACTAATTTTAGATCTTTCATCTGAATTATTATCCGTTGAGAAAAAGTAATGAGTAAATGTATAGGTGCTTTCAATAAAGTATTTTTCTTTATTTAGTTTATAGTAATTCATAAGCTCATCATTAGTCGGTTTATTAGGAATAGATTCTTGCTTAAGAAATGATATCTTTTGTGCGAGTCTTCTTTTAATGATTCTATCTTCTTTATCCAAACCAAGTATTATTGCTTCCCTGTAAAGTATTTCTTCTTCAACTAAATTATTGATGATTCTTGCAATTTCGTCGTCATTTGGATTTCTTCCAACTTGTGATTTCCATGCGCTAACTAAACTAATAATCTCTTCATCACTTATATAAATCTCTTTTTCATCATATGAATTTAACCCTATATCAATAAGATATATCAATAATCCAATAAAAAAGAAGATTGTTATTTTGTAATTCAATTTAAAAAATATTTTTATTTTTTAATCAAGATTTCTAAGGCGTATAGTTCCACCTAAAGGGATAACCTCAACATCGGATTCATAGGGTGTATACCAGATAGGTGACGACCATGCTCTCTCTTGAATTGTTTCATGTAGATCTTCACGTGGTTTATAACCAGCTTTAATTGCATCCCATGTACTCCATCTACATGTTGGGTTCTCTAAAACTCTTACATAATAAAAAGCTTTATTTAATGGATCAAATTCCGGATCGCTCCACAAGGTCTTTAACTCAGATGAGCCAACGTTAGTGCTTATTGAACAATCTACAATATTCACTCTTGCTCCATTATCTGGACATCTGTTAGTTATGGGATCAACTACTTGACCATCTGAACATGCAACATCATAAACTTTTTCTTTTGGACGCCCACTATTTGTATCAATCCAGCCTTTAATGATCTGTATCCTTTGTAGAGGTGCTCCATTTTTATCTCGTTGAGCCCAGACAAGAAAATCGGGATTCTTATTGTCTTGTTGCATTAGGTCTGCACCCATAGTTACACCTTTTTCATAAGCTTCGCTTACTAAAGTGTCTGAATTCAAATCTATTGAAGATAGATCATAGCCAGCAAAAAACCTAACAGCAATTCTTGTTCCAGTTGTAGCAAATGTTTCTTTTCGTTTAAATGCTTTAAAGATTGAGTCTCTTGTGTTCTCTTCAGCCCATGCCACAGCAAGACCCGATGCTCCCCATTGAGTAAAGCCTGTATTGGCATACTCACCCTGCTCTAAATTAATTGTGCTTATAGGTTGATTAAATGCTCTCATGTATTCCTCTAATCTTTCAACATTTTCTTCAGCCAAAGGTACGGAACCTCTATTTTCTGGATCTCCATCAAGCAATCCGACTTTAGACCAATAATTTGATTCATCAAACGCACCTCCGCCTGTATGAGTATCAGAAGAACCTATTAAACCAAATTTATATGGATTGCCTTGCTTAGTAAATTCTAAGGTAAGTCCATTCTGATAGGCTTCCCTTACATATGAACCTGATGGCTTACTATATGTTGGAGGTCTGCTACCAACCCTCACATCCATTATTTCAAAATCAGCCCATTCGTCATCAGGAGATAACAAAGGATGGGTATCTGATGTACCTTTAACTTGAGTTATCTCAACAACAGGCTCATTTCTCATTCTTTTTTCAGAATATTCTCTGTCAATTGCGTTGCCCTTAAAAGTTTCCATTTCAAACATCTGACCATTAGAGCCATTTGAGTTATGAGGCATTGATATTGTATCAACACCCATATCTCTTAAATTATCTTGCCAAGTCCATAAATCCTCAGGATTAATAGAGTCTATTCTTGTCCATGGTCTAATTGATGCTTTTGATGAGTTAAAAATTACATTTCTATGAAGGTTTCCACCCTCAATATCTGTAGAAGTTGTAAATTCATAACCTATAAATGTAGTGAAATTTCCAGGATCGTTATGTTCATTAGCAGATCTTGCTATATCTGCCCAAGCAGATTTATGAATTGGATAATCAAATGACTTTAAAGCAAGTTGAGTATTTTTTGTTAACCATGCTTTAAGCAGTTTTGGGTGCCAATCAGGATAGGGTTGAATTATTGTTGCGCCTAATACTGAACTAAAAATATTAGATCTTTGTCCAGCTGATTCAACTGTTAAATTTTCCTTTCTGTTTAAGTTGTGGAAAGGCTCAGCAAAATCATTTTGTGAAATATCTGTTGATGTATCTGCGTATGCCTGAATCATTCCCATATAAAAACCATGATCTGTTACTGAGTAAAAATCCAAAGGCTCTCTTAATTTCATTTCATACCCTAAAGGATGCATTATCCCCTCACCTTTTGCGTATTTGTATGCATCATCTGGAGATGCTGTTACTCCAAAAACATATGCATCAAAGGAATATTTAGTATGTACATGTAAATCACCATAATAAGCATTCCTATCTTTATTTGGAGCTGGTGTAGATTTTTCGACTTGAGGTTTTTCTACGGAAAAGTCTACAACTTCAAGAGATGAATCAGATTGGATATTTTTAAATAAGTTTATAATTGGTCTACTGTCATAAACATCAACATAAACTAATCCGAGTGTTAATATATAAAGAACAGGAATTGCTATTAATAATTTCTTAAGTATGCTTTTGAATTTCATAAATCCCCTAATATTTAACTAGATAATATCATATGAAAATAGTTTATTAAGTAAAAATTTTATGATTAAATTCTTCCATCCTTTTATAATCAATTAATGCGCCTGTAGCTCAGTTGGACAGAGTACTTGGCTTCGAACCAAGGGGTCGGGAGTTCGAATCTTCCCGGGCGCGCCATTTTTAAAACAAAAAAAGGGAACTTAATAGCTCCCTTTTATATAACTTATAAATATTAAAACATATAGTTAACAGTCAACCCATAAGATCTATATGCATTTGGGTAACCAAAGAATGTGGATGATGTAGGATCTGCAACAGCTGGAAATGCTGATATCAAATACTTATCATCATTAATATTTTTACCCCAAAACATTATTGAAAGATTTTCTTTCTCAAGACCGGCAGAGAAATTAAGTGTATCTTGAGTTTTTATACCATTACCTGCAGCTTCTAAAATAGCTTGCCATGCTGGATTCTCAAGTAATTTTGCTTCACTAGCGTATAGGTGACTTAATCTAAAGTACCCGTCCCAATTAGTTGAATTCCAATTCCAGGTAACAGTAGATGAAATTGTGTCTTCTGATATGTTTGATGGCATAGTACCTGTTAAATCTCCAGCACTTGAATTAGGAAAAGAATCATAGATAGGATCCATGAATAAACCACTTATAGCTAGATCTATAGATTCTGTTGGCGACATAACTAAATCAAACTCATAACCTTCAGTTGATTGTGACCCGGCATTAGCAAGAACAAAACCAGTTCCAATAAATGTATTAGACTGGAAACCTTCTATTTTTTGGTCAAACATTGCTATATTTAAATATCCAGAAGGTAGCTTTATTTTTGCACCCAATTCAAAAACCTCTGACTCTTCAGGATCAGCATATCTTCTCCCTAATCCCGTGTTAGGGCCGACAGGAGTTCCAGCAGCGGCTAAAGCTGCTGTTTCAGTTGCATTGGGTAATGAGTTTCTTGAAATATTCCATGCTGTAGCTTTAAAACCAGTAGATACACCTCCGTAAATACTTGTAACCTCATTCAAAGCATAGGAAAGTTTGAATGTGTAATCTATATTGTCGTCTTTAGTTTTTCCATCCTGTGCAGAGTTAGGATAATTTACAAATTGTGGTAAAAACTGAAGTGCCTGTAAAGGAAGTAATGCATTATATGCAGGATCTGTTGCTAATACTGCTGCTTGGGCTGGTGGAAATCCTGCAGCTATTAAACCAAGAGTACCTGCACCAACAAAATCTAGATTTGAAAATACATCCGTATTAACTTGGTTGTATGAAACAGTCTTCTCATCTTCTATATAGCTAGCACCTATTAATGCATTAAGCTTATCTGATATTTGAATATCTGCTTGAGCAAAAATTGATTTAGTAGTGTTATCTTGAGTAGCAACTTCAGTTGTACCCTGACCTGCACCAAACAATAAGCTATCTGGAATACCAAATGCTGCAGCTACGCCTGATAGAGCTCCAGGCACAAAAGCATCAATGTATGGACGCCATAATGTTCCAAAATAAACTGATTCGTTAAAAACCATATCTTCTTGATAATAATATGCGCCTAGTAACCAATTAAAATTCTCATTATCTTCTGAAAAGATTCTCAGTTCTTGTGTTATGGCTTCTAGATCTTTTGATATTGGGCTAGGAGCAACCAAATCTACTGAATCAAAATCAATATCTTGAACTTCATAATTATATGAATCTCTGTGAGATGTAATGCTTTCGATTCTAAAATTATCTAGGTTCTTTTCTATGTAAATAGATAAACCTGAGTTATCTCCATCGGATATGGGATTAAAATCAAAAAAAGCTTTTTCAGTATAAGGATTGTTAGGAATGATAGTTGCACCAAAAAGAGCTGGTATTGCGTTTGCAGGTCCATAGCTAGTACTACCAACAGCACAACATATCTCATCATACTCATCATAATCAGCAGTTATTCTCACTGAAAGATCATCATCAGATGACACATATAATAGCTCTGCTCTAATACCAGATCTATCTCTATCATTTGTTGCATTTCCGGTTACAGGGTTAGATGAATGGCCATCTCTCTTATTTAAATTAGCACTAAAGCTATATGCCATATTGTTATTTAAGGGTCCAGTTGTGTATAACTTAGCTACTTTAGAATTATTATTACCAAAACCAATTGATACTTTTCCATTTTTTTCAAATGAAGGTTTTTTAGTAACAATATTAATAACACCAGCAGAAGCATTTTTACCAAAAAGAGTACTTTGTGGTCCTCGAAGAACTTCGATTCTTTCAACCATTGGCAAATCTGTAATTTGTGATTGAGTTTTTGATCTGTAAACACCATCTACAAAAACAGCAACAGATGGTTCTATACCTGGATTGTTTGAACCATTACCAAAACCTCTTATAAAAAAAGTTGCGTTAATCGTTGATTGATATTGTCTTGTATCTAATGATGGAATAACTGCCTTAAGATCAAACATATCCATTACATTAGCTTTCTCAATAGTATCTGAAGTTACAACAGAAACAGCAACAGGAACTTCTTGGAGTGTTCTTTCTGTTTTAGTTGCTGTAACAATAACCTCTTCAACGTTATTATTTTGAGATAGAATAAAATTAGAAGATAAAGTCAGCACTGCAGTTAATACTAAAATTTGTTTTTTCATTTTTGCTCCCTAACGATATTTTTAGTGAATTATACTCGAATTATAATGATGCTTGTATCTCGCCACCATTTTCTACCCATTCATTATATCCACCGAGATTATATACATTATTAAATCCTAAATCTTTAATTGTTTTAGCAGCTAGAGCTGATCTATAACCCCCAGCACAATAAACTAAGATATTTGTATTATCAGTTATTTTTACAGGATTTTTTAATGAATTTGGAGATAATGTAAACTCTATTAAACCTCTTGGTATATGCACAGCATTTTTAATAATGCCTGTATTGTATACTTCAGATTCTTCCCTAACATCAATTATTACTACTTCTTTATTGTTAATTAACGATGACGATTCATTAAAAGACAATCTTTTAATTTCTTTATTTGCAATTTCAAGAAGTGATTCTAAGTTATTATGTTCCATGAGGTTGTCCTTCTATTTTTTTAATCTTTTTTGAAGTAGCTAAGAAAACCCCAACTAATATTGTAAGACATCCAATAATAATGCTTGGCGTTATAACTTCATCAAGAAATATATAGCCCCAGATAATACCAAATATAGGAAGAAAATAAGCAACAGTTGAAGTTTTAACAGCACCAATTTTTTCTATTAACCTTACATATCCTAAGAATGCTAAACCTGTTGATACTCCTCCAAGCCATAAAACAGATAAAAATGCATCAGCAGACGGCAGGTTATCAGGTAAATATAACAGCGTCATAGGTATCATTAAAAAAGCGCTAAATATAATTGACCAGCCTATTAAAACAAGTTTATTTGTTTTGGCAGAATTTTTTTGAATAAATACTGTTGAAAATGAATAACAAGCTGCTCCCATAAGACAGAATATAGCTGATAATATTGATGTTGAAGATGATTCAGGATTTACAAGTATTATCACTCCAATAAAACCAAGAATTAATCCCGTTAACTGTTTAAAACTTACATCTTCTTTTAACCAAAAATAAGCAATAATCATTGTGTTAAAAGCGGTAGTTGCATTTAATATAGCTAACATGTTTGATTCAGATCCGAAGCTAGCAAGAGAAAACATAGTAAAAGGTATTGCGTTATTTGTGATAGCTAAAAGAAGAGAATGTTTCCAAATAGGCTTTAATAGTAATAGATATTTTTTTCTAAGAAGAATAGGAACAAAAATTAGCGACGCTATAATTAATCTTGCCTGAACTAAAGGAATTGCTCCAAATTCTGGAGCTGCAACTTTTATAAAAATAAAAGCACTACCCCAGATTGCCCCTAGAAGTATAAGTAGACCCCAATATCTTATTTCCATAATCTTTAAATAAAAAACCCTCAAATAAATTTGAGGGTTATAAACTAAAAATAACTATAAGTTATATTTAGTCGGAAGTTAGAGTTAAAACTCTGTCAAAAGGCAAACCCTCCGCTTCCTGAGTTTGTATAAATACTAATAGGACCACCTCCATGTTCAGGGTAGTAATAAAATGTTTAAAAATCCCCTTAAAAAATCTTTAAACAAGACTCCTATACAAATTATATACGGTATAGGGACTAAATAAAGATCTTAAATTAAATTAAAATGAGAATTCTAATTGAGACTTTGGAGCAAGATTGTTCTTATTAATTTTTTTAATGTTCTTAGTCTTGTTATTTGTATTATTTTTATCTAAATACTCATTTAACAAAGCTAAATTATTATTAAAATATTTAAAAGCTATCATTTTTTTAGCAGATGGCTTATCAATAGAATTATCAAGTTCAACCAATATTGGATCTTTTTTTATGTAAATAATGTTACTCATAATTATAATTATACTGTATATTTATACAGTAGTAAAGAATCAATTATCGTTACTGACTATAAGCCTTGTATCCGTTATAGTTGAAAAAATTATCCACATAGAAATTAATACTGCTGTAGCACCTAAAAGATCTCCAACCATGAACCTAAGAACAGTTAATACATCAATTGTAATTGATGAATTGATATAAGAAATAATGGAGTTGCATAATAAACCACTCAATAAAGATGAAATTATAATAACCAATATTAAGAATTTATAATTTTTAAAATTTACAGGTTGTAATAATGAGATCTTACCCTCTGTCACTCTTGACCATTTAATTATTTCAACAGCAAGAACAACTGATGCTATACACGCAATTGATCCAAAATTGGAACCATCTACAGATGTCATCATGGATTCATCATAATTAATGATTGATGGTCCTGTAATTTCAGCTAAACATAAAGCAGGAAGTGAATAATATCTAAAGAAGCAGATCATTAACACTCTTGCCCCATGTGGTAAGTAACAAAGCGATCCAGCCCATTGATCATGAATTCTTAGATTAGCAAAATCTTGTATTGATAGAAAATACCATAAGGCATATAAGAACATATAAAAAATATATACCGTCAAAGATACTTTTATAAAATAATGCATTTTATTTAAAGTTATTTATAATTCTTAATGTTATATCTCTGCAGCAAGTACTAGATTAAACTCTCTTTTGTCAACTATAGATTGCTTAAGATAAAGTAAATCAGCTGTTTCAAATTTTTTAATAGTTTTATAAATCGTAGATCTAGAAAATCCAGAATCTTTTATTACATCAGAAATATTACATGTTCCTGTGGATGATATTTTTTGGGCAATAGTATAATAAACTTTCTTTTCAGTTTCGTTGTAGTTAATAAGGTTTAAATCTTTCTCAATATTAGATAACATTTCAAGAATATTGATTAAATCTTTTTTATAGTTGCTCATAGTTTGATGATACATAACAATAATAATATAACAAGTTTGTGTATACCCTTATAATGAGTTTTTAGGAGAGGTGTCAGAGTGGTCTATTGTGCATCCTTGGAAAGGATGTGTACTGAAAAGTACCGGGAGTTCGAATCTCCCTCTCTCCGCCAAGTTTGAACAGAATTATTGATTAAATTCTCTAAAATTAGAAAATAAAAGTTTTTCTGAAGTGCTTCTAATTGGATTTATATCAATCCCACCCCTTCTTTGAAAACGTCCACATATTTGAAGAACTGGGGCTTTACATTTTTTTCTTATATCTACAAAAATATTGTTTATACACTCTTCATGGAATCCACCATGATTATGATATGAGATTAAATAATCTACTAACCATTTGGTATCAATTGAGATATCAGAGTATATATAGATATTAGCGAAATCAGGCTGTGATGTTACTGGGCAAATGGATCTAAACCCATTAAATTTTAATACGGTATTTGGTTTAGACTTCTTGTCGGTAATTGTATTTAGTAATATATTATTTGGTTCATCGTAAAACTTATTTATTAGCTTTATGCTTACCCTTGATTCAACCAGTTCTTCGATATCATTTTTTATATCCTTTATTAAATCTGAATCTTTTCTATATGATTTATCATGATAATCATTTAAATAAAGTTTCATTGATTTTGATTCAATTGTGAAAGTTGATGATGCTGGGATTAATATTTCTAGAACTTTTAGTGTTGGTATCTTATTTTTATCAAGGTATAAAAAATCATATACATTCCAAATATCAACACCATAAGCAATATTGAATTTTTTTCTTTTAATTTTATCTAAAAGTTTTTTTCCTTTTAGATTTAAATCAAGTGCATTCTTGCCTAGCGCTTTTGTAATCAATCTCTAATACCAACACCTTTTTTTAATAGGTACAAAGAGAGAGAGGTTAAAGTAAATATAAATATAATTATCATAATTAAAGAGAAAGAGATGGATACGTCACTTGTTCCAAGCATACCCTCTCTAAAGGTATTAACAACATAAAGCATTGGGTTTGCTTTTGATATTGACTGCCAGACTGGTGGCAGCATGTTTATCGAATAAAATACTCCCCCTAGATAAATAAGTGGTGTTAAAACAAATGCTGGTATTACTGATATATCATCAAAGCTATCTGCAAAAACTGCATTTATAAAACCCATTAAAGAAAATAGTATTGATGTTAAGAAAAGTACTGAAATAGTTAAAATAGGATTGGCTACTTCAAAGTCTGGATAGAAGAATAAGCTCACACAAAATACAATAATACCTACCAATATACCTCTGCAAACTCCGCCAATAACAAAGCCTAATAGTATTGCCCAATTAGGCATAGGAGAAATAAGTAGCTCCTCAATCGATTTCTGAAATTTAACAGAATAAAATGAAGATACAACATTTGCATATGAATTAGTTATTACAGACATCATTATTAAGCCAGGAATCATATACTGAACATATTGAAAACCATCTGTTACTTTTTGAATATTAATATTCGGTCCAATTAGTGATCCAAAAATAACAAAATATAAGGACATTGTTACTGCAGGCGGAACTAGAGTCTGAACCCAAATTCTCATAAACCTTCTTACTTCTTTATATGCTAGAGTCCATAATGTTATAGATATATTTATATCATTTATTTTTTTCATACTATTTCTTTATTAATTCAATAAATAACTCTTCTAATCTATTTGATTCATTTCTCATTGATTTTACCTTAATACCTAGGTTATTAAGTTCCTCAAAAAGACTATTAATGCTCGTATCTTTATTTACAGCTGTAACAAGAGTAAATGGGTCTTCCAATTTAAGATCAAACCCATCAATCTTTGGCTCTTCCTCAAGAGCACTCTCAAGATCAAGAACAAAACCTTGAACGTCTAGCTTTCTAAGTAAATCTTTCATACTTGTATCTGCAACTATTTCTCCACAATCAATTATTCCAATATTTCTGCACAATTGTTCTGCCTCTTCTAGATAATGAGTTGTTAGGATAATTGTTGTACCTTTTTTATTAATTTCTTTTAAGAAACTCCACATTTCTCTTCTGAGTTCGATGTCAACACCAGCAGTAGGCTCATCAAGGATTAATAGTTTTGGTTCATGTATTAAAGCTTTTGCAATCATCAGTCTTCTTTTGTAGCCTCCTGAAAGTGTTCTTGCCTGATCATCTTTTTTATCCCACAATCCAAGGCGCTTTAGCATCTTTTCAACTTTTGGTTTCGCAATTGATTTGCTGATTCCGTAAAAGCCAGCTTGTGTAGTTACAATATCTATTACTTTTTCAAATTGTGAAAAATTAATTTCTTGTGAAACTACGCCCAACATAGATTTTGCTATAGCTACATCTTTATCAATATCAATATCAAAAATTTTTACAGTACCCGAAGTTTTAGTTACCAATGTTCCAATAATACCTATCGTTGATGACTTGCCTGCTCCATTTGGACCTAGAAGAGCATAAAAATCTCCCTCCTTAACACTTAATGAAATTCCATTTAGAGCTTTTGTTCCTCCTGCATAAACTTTTTTAAGATCTTTTATTTCTAATGCGTAATTCATAATATTAGTTATTATTTCGCTGATCTTTACCAACAACTAAAAAACTTAAAATGATGCCTACCAAGAGTCCAAGCCACACATACTGCCCAGTAAAGGCTATTAATAGTGCTATTAATAGTGCCGAAGACATCTCAGCATTTGTTTTTGGTATGGCGAGCGCTACATAAGCACAAGCAAAGCCAGTAAGAACTAAAGTTAAATTTAATGCGATATTAACCAAAGGTTCCATAAGGGTTACAAAAGGTAAAGTTACATATAAAAATGGTAATGCCATTAAGTAATAGGAGCCCAGACCATCAAATAGCGACGGCATTTCATTAGGACCTTTCTTCCATCTTTCAGCTACAACTACGTGAACACCTGTCCATAAAGCACCTTGAGTTGGAAAATTTGGATTAAAGATGAGACCTATAAGATTTCGTATAGCTATTGATAAATGAAACTTATTTGAATTAATATTAATTGGTTCATCAGGTCTATTTTTTTGTGCATCATTAAGAATCTCTTGTCCAGTAATAATATCTCCAAACAATAAAATATAACCAATAATTACCAAAGGTAATGCATCAACGTACATGCCAAAGGAAGGAAAGCCTATAGATAAAGGAGATGTTCTTTCGAACAATGTAACAACATCTGGGAAAGCAAAACCCCATGTTATATCTAAAGTTGCCTCACCCACTAGATAAGCCACAATGCCAGCAATTAAAAAACCTGGAAGAAGCCCTAGAGATGCAATTTTTTGAAAAATTATATTCTTTGCAGCCAACCTTTTAAATGGATCTGAGAAGGTAGTTAAAATACATAAAACCAAAGCTACTGTCATTGCTATAGGCTGCTCCATGTACTTAGCATCAAATTCTTTAAAAAATACTTGATAAAAGGCAGCAATTGCTGCTCCTAGAATAATTCCAGATTTTAAAGTGTTAGGAATATTGTTTACTATTTTTTCACTTAGACCGGTCATACCTAAGAAAGCAACTAATAATGTAAATTCAATACATATTGCTGACATAAACTGAAATGTTTCAACTTGATATTCAGCACCTGGTGGTGATGGAAGGTAATAACCCATTGTCGCAAATACACCAATAACAATCGGATATGCTGGGGTTACCCAACCAGGTGCAAATGGCACGCCAAAGATAATTGGTCCCGATGCGATAAGAGTTCCAGCAATAAATGATAATGCTACGCCTTCTTCAAATGTTAAGCCCATTCCCGTAGCAATTGGGATACCAGCAAAAGCGGTTGCTCCAGATATAACTAGTCCTTGGAGAAATTCAGCACTTCTAAATTTAATATGAATAAAAGGAATTCTTAGTCTAAAAGGACCCCATTTAATTCCGTTAACTTTTGCTGTTTCGTTATTCATTTTGATAACTCTGCCATCCCATCTTCTAAACCCTTCAACGTAAGAGGATACATCCTATTATCAAATAAGTCTTTAAGAATACAAATTGATGATGTGTAATCCCAGTGATCATCTGGTATAGGATTTAACCAAGCAATATTATCAAAGTGATCTGCTAGTCTTTTAATCCATATATGGCCAGCTTCTTCATTCCAATGCTCAATAGATCCGCCAGCATTGGTAATCTCATAAGGGGCCATGGTGGCGTCGCCAACAACAATAACTTTATAGTCAGCAGAGAATTTATTAATAATATCCTGAACAAGAAATCTTTCTTGAGATCTTCTTCTGTTATCTTTCCAAACAGATTCGTATATACAATTATGGAAGTAAAAATATTCTAAATTTTTAAATTCTGTTTTAATGGCTGAAAAAAGTTCCTCACAAAGCCTCACATAGGGATCCATAGAGCCACCAACATCAAATAAAACAATTACTTTGACGGAATTTAGACGCTCAGGAACCATCTTAATATCTAAAAATCCTGCGTTTTTAGCAGTAGACTTGATAGTATCATCCATATCTAATTCAAGTTCATTTCCTTGTCGTGCAAATTTTCTTAGACGGCGTAAAGCCATTTTGATATCTCTTGTGCCTATAATGACAGAATCATCTAAATTTGAATATTGTCTTTGCTCCCATACCTTTACAGCCTTCTTTTGACCGCCGGGTCCGCCGATTCTAATACCTTCAGGATTTTGACCACCATGACCATATGGTGAAGTTCCGTTTGTTCCAACCCATTTATTACCACCCTCATGACGATCTTTTTGCTCTTCTAATCTTTTTTTAAATTCTTCTAATAGTTTCTCTAGTCCACCAAGTGATTTAATTTTTTTTAATTCTTCAGGGTCTAACTCTTTTTCAAATGCTTTTCTTAACCAATCTTCAGGAATAAGGGCTTGGAAGATATCTTCCATTTTTTCGATTCCTTTAAAATATATATCAAAAGCTTTGTCAAATTTATCAAAATGTTTCTCATCTTTTACTAATATTGTTCTTGATAAGTAATAGAAGTCATCAATATTTGCATAAACAAGTTGGTTTTCTAAAGCACCTAATAAATCTAATAGTTCCCTTAGGGTGCATGGAACTCCAGAAGATCTAATTGTTTGAAATAAATTAATTAGCATTTATTTTGAATTAGCTTCCCTTCTGGACATAAAAGCCAATCTCTCTAATAACTGAACATCTTGTTCATTCTTTAACAGGGCTCCATAAAGAGGTGGAATAGCTTTAGAAGAATCTGCATTCTTTAGAATTTCATCTGGCATATCGTCTGATAACAATAACTTTAGCCAATCTATTAACTCTGAGGTCGATGGTTTCTTTTTTAAACCAGGAATTTTTCTTAAATCAAAGAATATCTCTAATGCTTCGCTAACAAGTTTCTTTTTAATCTTTGGATAATGAACAGATACTATTTTATTCATAGTATCTCTATCAGGAAATTGTATGTAATGAAAAAAACATCTTCTTAAAAATGCATCAGGAAGCTCTTTCTCATTATTAGATGTCATTATAATTAGTGGTCTATGTTTGGCTCTAATAGTCTCTCCAGTTTCATAGCAAAAAAATTCCATCCTATCTAGTTCTTGTAATAAATCATTTGGAAATTCAATATCAGCTTTATCAATTTCATCAATTAATAAAACAACTTGTTTTTCTGAGGTAAATGCATCCCATAATTTACCTTTTTTTATATAGTTTGCTATGTCTTTTACTCTTTCATCACCTAATTGAGAGTCTCTCAATCTTGTTACAGCATCATATTCATATAAGCCTTGAGAAGCTTTAGTTGTAGATTTTATATGCCATTCAATTAATTCCATATTTAGAGCATCTGCAACTTCAATAGCTAGAAGTGTCTTACCTGTTCCAGGTTCGCCTTTAACTAATAAGGGTCTTTCTAGTGATTTGGCTGCATTAACTGCCATGCTTAAATCTTCTGTTGATATATAGTTTTTTGTACCTTTGAATTGCATTAGCTTTCCTTTTGTTTAAATTTTAAGATAATTTTTCTTCTGACTTTAGTATTCTAGTTAGTTGACGGCTCGAAGCAACTAAATTTCCATCTAAATCCCATATATTACAATCTTGTTCAAAATAACCTTTGTTAAGATCCGAGGCTATAAAATCAGCATATAAAACAGATGTTGTTGGCATTCTTCTTATATGAGTTGTTAAAGTAATTGTAGGGATCCATCCAAGTGGTCCATATTTGTTACAGACAACAGGAGGAAGAATGTCAGAATAAAAAGATAAGCAGAATTGATCTGGTACTCCCCCTTCCATTTCTAAAAAAGCTGAACATCTTGCTTCATTATTTTTATTATCAAGATTCGATGCCCTATTCCACCAAGCATGATCTGGATGAATTGAACATTCAAGCTGTTGAATAAATGCGGGAGTGAATCCTTTCGAAATTTTATCGTAATTCATTTGAACATAATCTTTCTTATCCTTATCTTTAAATATCTCGGGTAAAGGCTTTTGAAGATCGTCATATCCTTTCATAAATTCAAAATCAGAACATGTTCCAGTAAAAGTTGTGCAGATTCTATCATCTTGTTTTAATTTAACTATCCCCGATGAGCTGCCTCTGCTGGTTTTAAAAGTTTCTACCTCTAATTCAAAGGGTTCTGCATTAATTCTATCTAAATATTGAACAGAAGAGCTGATAGCTGTTGAATGAGGTAAAATGCTTATAAGAGCTTTATGCATAATCGCCATTAAATAACCTCCATGCGGAGTATTGCCAACAAAGTAATTTGTATCTGGATTAACTAAAAATACATTATCTTCTATATTCTTTAATTTAAGAGCGGCTTGAAATCTTTGAAATTGATTCATGATAGGTTAATTTTAGTTCATAATTTATATTATTAGAAATTAATAAATATATATATGAATGAAATAGCTGACATAGCATGTAACTTTACAAGCGAAAGGTTTGATGATGATCTAAATGAGGTTATTAATAGGGCTATAACAAATAAAATTACTAAATTTGGTCTTATATGCAGCAGATTGATGGATTTAGATAAATTATTAAAAATATACAGTCGCTACTCTAAGGATATGTTCTTCACAATTGGTGTTCACCCTCATCATGCAAATGAAATCAATGATAGATATTTAAAAAACCTTAAAGAAGTAATAAATATTAACAATCCCCATGCTATTGGTGAAACAGGATTAGATTTCTTCAGAAATTTATCAACCTACGAAGAACAAATATATGCATTTGAAGAGCAAATCAAAATTGCTATTGAAACAGATAAACCTCTTTTTTTACATCAAAGAGATTCACATGATGACTTTATAAAAATCTTAAAAAAATATTCATCTAATTTAAATAAGTCTGTAGTGCATTGCTTTACAGGCAATATGGCACAGTTAGAAGATTATTTAAATTTAGATTGTTATATCGGTGTTACTGGATGGATATGTGATGAAAAAAGAAATGTTGAACTTCGTAAAACTATAAAGAATATACCTCCTTCAAAATTAATGATAGAAACAGATTGTCCCTATTTAATTCCAAAGAACCTTCGCAATAAACCAAAAAATAACAGAAATGAACCAAGCAGCTTAAATCATATAGTTAGTGAGATTGCCATAGTTATGGAGATTGATGAAGACGTATTAAGACAGCAAACATTTAAAAATACTAAAAACTTTTTTAATATTTAATTTTTGATACTATTATTTTATGAAGAATTTTCAATCATTATGTTTAATACTGTTTTTATCTGTTAGTTGTACTTTTTTAACAGAACCTAGTGGTGTGATATTAGATGATGATATAACACCGTCAATTAAAAATTATATAAGAAACAATATTTCTGATGAAATTGTTGACGAAGGTTTGTTAGCATACTTTGATGCCACCATCTCTTTAGATAAATCTCAATTATATTTTTTAACTAATAAAACTTTAGTTATTTATTGTAAGGGTTTTAAAGATTCTGACATAAGGGGGCTTTTAGATTGCATAGGAACAGCTCCGCATACTACCAATATAATACCATTAAAAAATATTAATAAGATTTATAAAACAGATCAGTATTTTGATGGAACAAGTTGCAGCCCTTTTCTTGAATTATGCTTTTACGTCAATACTCGGTCAGGTGGTGAGTATTTTTTTTCTATGCCATGGCTTAATGACGGTGATCTTTTTTATAACAAATTGATAGTCGCTTGGGAAGCTGAAACAAGATACTAGAACACGGTTGAATGGATGATTGTTAGATCTTTATTTAAGTTTTTAAAACGCCTTTCTAGTTAGATTAAATTCATTACAAATGTCATCTAAATCTGATCCAATTGTTTTAGCGTTATGTTTAATTGATGGTTTGGTTTTAGAATATCTTGGAGATGCATTAGGTTGATTAAAGCCATCAATATTTATAAAAGCCTTTCTTGCAATATTATGAGGATGTTCTTGAGCTTCATCCATATTTAGTACTGGTGAAACACATGCATCACTTTCTGAAAATATTTCAATCCATTCAGATCTTGATTTTAATTTAATTTTTGAAGCCATTTTTTCTTTTAATTCTGGCCAAGACTTTTTATTGTGTTGATCTGAGAACTTTTCATCATCTATTTGTAATTTTTCTAAAAGCTCATTATAAAATTGAGGCTCTATCGACCCTACTGCTATAAATTTTTTGTCTAAACATTCATATGTATCATAAAAATGCGCAAAACCATCTAATAAGTTAGATTCTCTTTTATCTTCCCAATGACCCATTTCTTTTAAAGAATAAAAGAAAGACATTAATGAAAGAGAACCATCTACCATTGCTGAATCAACAATTTGACCTTCCCCTGTCTTAAGAGAATGAATTAATCCAGAAACTATTCCAAATGCTAGATGCATTCCTCCACCACCATAGTCGCCAATTAGATTTAATGGTGGAATAGGGTTTGAATCTTTACGGCCAATTGCATTCAGTGCTCCAGATAAGCCTATATAGTTAATATCGTGGCCTGCAAGTTGCGACATTGGCCCTTCTTGGCCCCAACCAGTCATTCTTCCATAGACAAGCTTAGGATTTCTCTCTAAACATACATCGGGCCCAAGGCCTAACTTTTCCATAACACCAGGTCTGTAACCTTCAAAAACTACATCTACTTGATCTATTAATTTAAGCATTTCTTTAATTGTATTTTGATTTTTTAGATTAGCAGTTATTGATCTTTTTGATCTATTATGAATATCAAATTTATTTTCAAATCCTTCTAGCTCCTTTCTACCAACTCTAATTACATTAGCTCCCATATCAGCTAATAACATTCCACAATAAGGCCCAGGGCCTAAACCTGAAAATTCTAAAATATTAATATCTTTTAATGGTCCCATTTATATTATGTTATTGAAAAACTTTAAATTTTACTAATAGATTTGGTAATAATGTTAATGAACTTACAAAAGCTAGAATCATTGCAATAGATGTAAATATACCAAATAAAATAGTTGGGAAGAAATTAGATAGAGATAGGATACAAAAACCAGCAGCAATTGTTGTTGCTGTATAAAAAATTGCTCTACCAGTTGTAGCATGTGCTTCTTTTAAAGCAATTTCGACTGATTTATTAACCTTTAATTCTTTTTTATATCTATAAATATAATGAATAGTATTGTCTACGGCCATGCCTACACTAATAGCAGCAACAGTAATAGTCATAATGTCTAAAGGGATATTAAGTAGCCCTAATAAACCCATAACTGAAGATGCTACAAAGATATTTGGGACGAGTCCTATAATCATAATTTTTACTGACTTAAAAATTAAAAGCAGCATTACTGATATTATTGCAAAGACTATAAGCAGTGACCCTATCTGAGATTTAAATAAAGATTGAAGCATATTGTTATATAACACTGCTAACCCTGTGATCTCATACTGTGACGGTTTTAGATCAAACTTATTTTGTAAATCATTATTTATTTTAGTCAGTAAATCATTTCTATTTAAATTAGACGCTGATTCATTCACACGAGTGGATATCCTTACAACTGAATCATCTTTATTAATATATGAATACAACAATGACTCCTTAATCTCTTCAGGCAAAACCGATCTTAGCAAAGCTAATTCAAGATCATTTAAATCCTCTCCATCATTTATTTTTCTTGCTAATTTAACTCCGCTTGCAACACTCAATACTTTTCCAATTTCAGGAATTGAGTCTAGATAATCATGAATTTCTTCTAGTTTATTTAATGAATAAGCATTCCACCAATAACCTGAAGCATTGCTTGAGAGATCTTCAAATAAGTCATCTTCAAATAAGTCATCAAATGTAAAATCATTTGCTTTAATAGCAATATTGGTAACAATATTTTTTATTTTTGAATTTTCATTGTTTGCATCTTTAACTTGAGGCTCATTAATAATAATATCTAATGTTGCTGTTCCACCAAGCTTTGAATCTATCAACATCATCCCTTTATATATCTCAGTTTCTTCGTCAAAGTAATCAATAAATCTATTTTCAACTTCTAATTTTGAAATACCAAAGCAAAGAACTATAAAAAATGTTGCAAATGATATTGATATTGCTCGTCTATTATTTCTTGAAAACGATAATAAAAAACTTGTAATCTTGTGAAGCGATAATCTATCTTTAGTATTAGCATTACTTAATATATATAGAGCGGATGGTAAAAAGGTAAAAGTTAAAATAAAAGCAATTGATATTCCAAAAGCCATCATTTTTCCAAATTCTATAACGGGCTTGAGATCGCCTGAAGTTAATGACAGAAATGCGACTGCAGTTGTAAGTGCTGCAAAGAAACATGGTGCAAACATTTGCTCACATCCTTGAATAATAGAATCTTTTAAAGAACTAACTTTTTTTAATTCATTAATTTTCACAAGCAAATGCACTGCTAAAGATATGGTTAAAATTAATAATAAAGCAATAAAATTTGAGGAAACCACGCTTATTTTCCAATCCATATAGCCTAAAAAACCAGCAGTAATCAATGTTGCTAAAAATGCATTCATTAACGGAAGTAATACAAATTTAATTGAGCCGAAGAAGATATATAGCATTAGCGCAAAAATTAAAGCAACTGAGGTACCAAATATTATTAAATCTGATTCTATAAATCCCATCATGTCTGTTGCAATCATTGATGGGCCGCCTAAATAGATAACTGCATCATCTTTATAATTATCTAGTGTTTCTCTTATTTGATTTATAAGATTTTTATTAAAATCTGATTCTTGGTTATTTAGATCGCTAATTCTTGAATTAATGTTATCTAACTCTTCAAGAAGATCGTTTTTTGTTTTATTAGTAACGGGCTCATTGGATGATAGTTTTTCAAGGAGAACATACCTACTATTAATTAACTCATCATATTCATCATTCCCTTTAAGGACAACTTGCATTGCTGTAATATTTCCATCTTTGCTTATTATTAGCTCTTCATATATAGGGTTATTGATGATTTCATCTTTAGCGAGCTTTAAATCAATTTCATCATGAGTTAAATATTTTAAATTATCAGATACCTCTGATAGTCCAACTTTTGGTTGAAAAAATATTGGTGCATCTAAAATTGATAATACTGATTTGACTCCATCTATATTATTTAAGTCATTTTCCAAGGATTCAATTTTTGAAATGGAGTATTCTGAAAAAATGTCTTGTTCTGGTTCATAGGTAATTATTAAGAAGCTTGAATCACCAAACTCATCTTCAGTTTCTCGGTATGTCTTTAGGGATTCATCTGTTTCTAACACCAAAGCATCAGAAGAAGCATCTAATTTAAAATTAGAGAGACCAAATCCTGCTATTAATGTAATTGTAAGAGTACACAGCAAAACAATTAAGTACTTATCTAACAGTTTTTTGATAACATTATTTAAATTTACTCTCATGATTTTTTATTTGCACAATTGGGTGAATCAATAATATAGGGATTTTTTTTATATTCTTGCTCATCAAAAGGATGGATTGAAAGAGCATGAATAGATTTAATAATATCCTCTAAAGCTGAATAAATAGCTTTATGTCTTTTTATTATAGATATATCTTTAAAGCTGTCAGTTACTATCACTAATTTAAAATGGCTTTCAGCACCTTCAGGGACATTATGCATATAGCTTTCATTTAAAATATTGAGAACGGTAGGATTAAACTTTAAAAGTAGTAAATCTTCAATTCTGCTTTCTATAGTATTCATATTTTTATTTTATAAATAAAAAATTGTTATTATCGTTTCCATACCTTGTTATAAAGTGCAGCAAAGATAATTATAAATATTGCACCTACAGCAACCGGCATTATAACGAATTCAAATGATTTTGCTCCAAGGATCGCTATTACTGGATTAGCTCCAGCTGGAGGATGAATGGTCTTTGTTAATTGCATAATTAATATCGCAAGAGATAACCCTAAAGCTATTGATAATGGAGAAGTTCCAAGAAAGTAAAAAATTAATACTCCTGATGATGCTGAAAAAACATGACCAAAAAAAACATTTCTTGGCTTTGCTAGAGGGCTATCATGAACAGCCATTACAAGAACTAAGCTTGCTCCAAAAGGTGGGATAAGCCAGATATTAGTTACATCAATGGAGTTGATATATGCTATAAAAAACATACATAAAAAAGCTCCAAGTGACGAAATTAATATATTTTTTATATTTTTTGAAAGGAAATCTAAATTCATATTAAATAGATTAACCTATTTATAAATAAAACTAAATTTTAAGAATCTAAATCAGGCTTAACATTGTAAGATTCAATGATTTTAATTATCTTTTCCCACCTAACCCACTCATCTTGGTTATTACCAGCCGCAAATTCTGCAGCACGCATCATTGCTATTACAGAAGCCTCATCACCATATTGAGAGATCATTGTTTTAGCAATTTGATTTAAGTCTTCTTTCATAATTAAGCACTAATTTTTATATAAAAATTAAAATAACCATATCTGAACATGTTTATTTTGTATACTTCATTACAGTTTATAGTTTATGCATAAGGAATGCTGAAACATGCAAGAGCATAAAAATAGACTTATAATTTTTCATATAGCATTATTTAATGTGAATATTTGATTAATAAATTCAATACAGAGATTTATGGAAGTTTTATGGATTAAAGATGGCAATATTGGCCATGAAAAACAAGTTAAAGTTTTGCTTGATGAGCTGTCTAAAACCCTAACTTTAAATATTGACTCTAGAGAAATAAAAGGAATTTTTCCTATCTTTACTTACCTGGAAGATGTTCAAGAGAAATATTATGATCTAATAATTGGAGCTGGTCATAAAACATACTCTTCTTTATTAGATACTAAGAAATACCAAAAGGAAGGATGTATAACTCTAGCAGTTCTATCACCAACTTTTAAAAGGAACGAATTTGATATTATCTGCGCCCCACTTCATGACAAGAGTAAGTTAAAGCATCTGAATAACGTTATCTATTTTGAAGGATCTCTTGCAAGGGTTTGCGATGATGATCCAGATCAAAACATTGTCATGGTTGGCCTTGGAGGTAAAAATAAACATTATCACTTTAATGAAGAGCACATAATTGCTCAAATAAGTTATTTTATTTCATTACAGCCTAACAAAAAATGTTATGTTTTTAATTCAAGGAGAACGCCTAACAGTATGAATAAAAGGCTTGAAAGACTCTTTTATGACAATGAAAGTGTTGTTTTTATAGATTTTAATAATAAATCAGTTTCATTTGAATCAATTTTACATATCGCATCATCAAAACTTATTACCAGAGATAGCGTAAACATGGTTTACGAAAGCCTCTCTTCTAGAGGGAATACGTACCTTATAGACATGAAAAATTATAAAACTAATAAAGTTGTTGAGGTGATTAATACTCTAATAGCTGACAAACAAATTGGTTATATAGATTGTAATGACATTATTAATGGTATTTCAAAAATGCAGTTGAGAAAACAGAATAAACATAATCAAGTTTATGCAGAAGTTGAGAAGGTAGCATTTAAAATTTCTAAACTGCTATGAAAGTAGTGCATTTTGTTTTAAGTGAAAGCTTTGCTGGTATTGAGCAACATGTAGATGAGTTGATTTCACACAATATAAAGCAATCTTCAAAAAATAATAATAAATTATCAAATAAACTTATTTTGATATGTAATAACTCAATTGCACATTATTTTAATAAAAATATAGAAATGTATTCTATTAAAAACATTGGAAGAAGGTCTATATATGGAAAATATAAGCTTAGTAAATTACTGAAACAGATAAATCCAGATATTATCCACACACATGGAAGTAAGACTACATCAATAATTAATTCAATAAATAGAAATAAATTTAAGCATGTAGCTACAGTTCATGGAATTAAGAAAAATAAAAAAGTTTACGAAAAAGCTGATTTAGTTATTGGTGTAAGTAACAAAGCAATTGATGGAATTAATAACAACACTACTGTAATTACTAACTGGTGGCATCCTAAATTAAATAAAATAGATTTTGGTATAAAAGAATTTGTTTTAGCAGTCGGTCGACTTGAAAAGGTAAAAGGATTTGATCTGCTAATATCATCATGGAAAAATATTCAATCTAATCTTTTAATAGTTGGCTCTGGAAGAGAGAAAAGTTCTCTTTTGAAATTAATTGATGAAGAGAATCTTTCTAATAAAATAAAAATAATAGATGATGTGAAACGAGATGAGTTACAAAAATTTTATCAGAAAGCATCATTGTTAATAATCTCTTCTAGAGATGAGGGCGGCCCAAGAGTAGCTCTAGAGGCTTTATACCTTGGTGTGCCTGTTATATCTACCAATGTAGGTCATATGGACCAGATATTACCAAATGAGCTGTTAGCTAAAAAAGATAGTTTAGATTCTTTAAAGAGACTAATTGAAAGATATGTAGACGATATTAATGATATTAATCAGGAGGCTGTATTTCAATTTATTGAGGATGAGTTCTCAATTCAGGCTAAAGTTTCAGAGATAATAGATGCTTATCAAACTATTACTGTTGATTCAGAAGTTGATAATATAGATTAATTGTTTCTTCTGTCATTCTCTTAGATGTGAAAGTATTTTCTTTTGGGGTAATAAAATCTTTATTAGATATTTTAAGAACCTTTTCTTTTAATTTATCAATATTCTCTAATTCCACAAGACCATCTTGAAATAGATCTTCAAGAATTTCCTTAGTCCCACCATGATCCCATCCTATTACTTTTGAACCACAACTAATTGCCTCTATTGTGGTTCTTCCAAAAGGCTCTGGATCAATAGATAAATTAAAAACAATATCAGAAATTTTGTATAAATCAGCTATATCGTTTCTTGACCCAGTAAATGTGATTTTATTATTTAAACTTAATGAAGATACCTTTTTTAGTAAGGATCTAAAGTATTTTTCTTTTGACTTAGATGTAGGGCCAACAACCAAACCATGAAAGCTATTATCAAGTTTAGCTAATAGATCAATAAAGCTATCTACACCTTTCCACTTAGATATTCTTGTAGGTAGCATTAGGATTGTCTTATTTTGTGTCTGTGGATTTTCTTTATACCATTTTGAGACCCAATCACTAGACAAAGGATCTTTGTTAAAAGTATTAGTATCACAGCCCCTTGGGATTGTTGTAATCTTTCCATCATCCACTTTATATGTGTCAATAATATATTTTTTTACAGTTCTTGATATCGCAATTATGTGATCAACCTTTGACATCACTTGGCTATAAATAGGAGTGCTGTACAAGCCATGAAAGGTAGAAATGAGTAATGGTTTTTTTGAAAGTTTTTTAAAAGCATAGTAATTGATCCATGCAGGCATTCTTGATCTTATATGGACAATATCAGGCTTTTCTTCAAGATAAATTTTTCTTAATTCTTTTGATAAAAAAAATGAAAATAAACTCTTTTTATGTATGGGGAGTTTTATATGTTTTCCACCATCCTTAACGATCTCATCTTCAAAAATTCCACCATTAGATATAACAATCGATTCATGACCATTTTCAACCAAGCTTTTGGAGAAATCTTTAGTACCTCTTTCAACACCGCCAATATTTAATTCAGGTAATAATTGTATTACTTTTAATTTATTCATACCTTAAGGAAACAGCTGGGTCTAATTTAGCTGCTCTTTTAGCAGGCCAAATTCCAAAAAATACACCCACTAAGGCTGAAAAAGTAATTGAACCAATAATGGCACTAAATGGAAGCGCATAAGGCCAATCATTTAAAGATGAAAATAAGAATAAGATTGAAACACCAATCATAATTCCTATTAATCCACCGATAATACACAACAAAATAGCTTCAACCATAAACTGCATCATAATCACTCTCTGGGTCGCGCCAAGTGCTTTTCTTAAACCTATTTCTCTTGTTCGCTCAGTAACAGATACAAGCATAATATTCATAACACCAATACCACCAACAATTAGGCTTATTCCTGCTATTCCAGCAATTAAAGCTGTAAATATTCCTGTTGCTTGTCTTCGAAGATCAGCGAATTGACTATAATCACTAATTCTAAAATCATTATCTTCTCCTGGACCAATATCATGTTTAGCTCTAATTACTTGTTCAATGCTCATCATCACTGCATCAATATTGTCTTCATTGGAAATACCTACGTTGATTGAATCAAGTTTATCAGTTCCAAAAAGTCTTTGAGCACCAGTAAGAAGCGGCACGTAAAGTTCATCATCAGGATTTTGCCATCCTGTTGAGCCTTCTTCTTTTAAGATTCCAATTACTTTATATGAAACACCGGCAATTAGTATTTCATTATTTAGAATATTTTTAACATTTGTTTTAAGTTCACCAGGAACATCAGAACCAATAACAACAACTCTTTTTCTTCCAAGATTTTCTTCTTCAGTAAAAAGTCGACCATGCTCTATATCATAACCTCTAACATTAAAATGGATTGGCAGATATGCTCCTACTCTTTGATTAATATTAGCGTTGTTTAACTTAATTTGGCGATTCCTAGTTATAGTAGGAGATATACGCCAATTGTGTTCAGTATTCTTTGCTAATGCTTCTGAGTCTTTTATATCTAAAGGTATAAGTCCTTTTGTTACAGCCCCTCTTCTATTTTGACCAGGACTGACATAAAGGGTTCTTCCACCAAGATCATCAATGCTTTGCTCTAGAGCTTTCTCAGCACTTGAACCAAGACCAATAACAGCAATAACAGCTGCTGTGCCAATAATGATTGCAAGAGAGGTCAAAAAAGATCTAGTTGCATTAGACTTAATTGAAGAAATCGCAGATATTAATGATTCTTTAAATAACATTATCCAAAACTAAAGGAAGCCTCAACTCTCTCTCTGAATCTTCTTTGATAATCAACTAAACTTTTACTAGGCAGAATATAAACAGTATCACCGCTCTCTAAACCGTTTAATATTTGCACGTTTGATAAATCTGATAGGCCTATTTTTACCCATGTTAATGCAGGGCCGTCTCCTGAATCTTTTATCACAATAAACTTATTAAAGTTTTCACCAGATATTTTATCTTCCAAAAACTTATCAACTGTTTCTGTAGGTATATTCACAATTGAAGCGGCTGAATATATATCCTTTCTAGTTCTTAATGACATAGATGGAACACTTAGTGATACTTCTGTATTTAAGATTTCAATTACAACATCTGTATTCATCCCAAGTAAAAGAAGATTATCATCATTATTGATATCTATTAGAACAGGAAATGTTGTGACATTTTGTTCAATCCTTGCCAAAGGCTCTACTTTAGCAACAACCCCAAAAAATTCTTTATCCCTATATGCTGCCACTTTAATAGATACAGACTGGCCGATTGAAACCTTACCAACATCAATTTCATCTACTAAAGCTCTTACTCGAACTTTAGAAAGATCAGCCATCGTCATTAAAAGAGTTCCACCACCAACTGCTGATGTGGGAGAAGATATAACCTGTCCAACTTCTACAGGTCTAGAAATTATTGTGCCACTAACAGGAGATCTCACAACCGTATCATCTAGTGCAATTTTTGCATTCTCAAAAGTAACTTGAGTTCTTACTAAAGTTGATTTAGCTTGAATAAAATTTTCTTGGATGTCTTCAAACTCTTTATCAGAAATATTTCCATTCGTATGAAGCTGTTTGCCTCTGTCATATTGAGATTCAGCATTTGTCAGTCTTACCTTTGCAGCATCTAAATCTGATTTGGACTGATCTAAAATATTAGTTGGAGTTCTTTGATCTATTTGACCTAAAACAAACCCTTTATCAATGAAATCTCCAACTTCAGCACCTAAGAATAATATTTCTCCTGATGCTTTTGATTTAATTTCTACAGATGAGATTGCTTCAATAATTCCAGATGCTTCAATAGACAATTCTAGCTTTTGGGTTTGTGTATCTTGTTTTTTATAAAATTGTTCAGCTTTATTTGATTCATCACTTGAGCCACAACCATATATAAACAATATGGCTATAAGTGATAGTGTGCTTTTATATAATTTCATAATTTAGTTCCTATTATCTGATTTTATCAGACCATCCATAATTGTAATAATTCTATTAGATTGTTCAGCCACGCTATCTTCATGAGTAATCAATATTATTGTTTGACCATTTCTATTAAGTTCCTTGAATATATTCATCACATCTTTGCCTGTTTTAGAATCAAGGTTACCAGTAGGTTCGTCTGCAAAAAGAATGCTTGGATTATTTACTAATGCTCTGGCAATAGCAACTCTTTGTTGTTGTCCTCCTGAAAGTTCAGAAGGAGAATGATTTTTTCTATCTGAGAGACCAACTTTCTCAAGAGCTTCATTAGATCGTTCCATTGCTTCACTCTCCTTACATCCAGCATATTTAAGTGGAAGCATTACATTGCTTAGAGCAGAGTTCCTAGCTAATAAATGAAATGATTGAAAAACAAAACCAATTTCTTTATTCCTAATTCTTGCAAGATCATTATCAGATAATTTGTTAACTGGATTGTTATTTAAGTTATAAATACCATCAGTAGGAGTATCTAAACAACCAATGATATTCATTAATGTTGTTTTGCCTGAGCCTGAGGGACCCATAATGGAAATAAACTCACCTTTTTCAACAGAAAGATTTATTCCATTTAAAGCTTTTACAGATTGAGATCCAACCTGATATTCTTTAATTAAATTATTAGTTTCTATCATCATATTAATTTATGAATTATCTTGATATGGTTATTTTGATAATTCATCTATATAAGTAAGCCAGCCCTCTGCTGAGATTTTACTATCTTCAAAATCCAAAGCGTTAGTAAAAAAAGATCTAGCCTTGGGATAATCATTAAGTTCATATAATGAAATTCCCATTAAAATATCTAATCTTCCAGGATATTTATCATAACCTAAATTCTTCGCTTCAAGTAAATATGTAAAAGCTGTTTTCCAATCTTCTTCCTCAAATGCAAATCTTCCAATTTTGTATGCTGTATTAGGATCCTTTTCAATTTCTAATGATTTTATAAGATAATCTATTCCTTTAAATCTATCTTTAAGAATAAAATATGAATCAGCTAATAACTCATAATTGGCTTTATTTTCATTAACAATTCCAGCATCCATACCATACTTAATTGCTTTAATAGCTTTTTGAGGTAAATTTTTATATAAATAGTATCTACTTAAATCTAGATATTCTTTTTCTTTAGACAGAGTATTTCTTTCATAAGCTAATTCAAGGCCTGCAAGAGACTCATCATCATCATCTTGAGTGTAATAAAGACCGCTTAATTGCTTCCAATATTCTTTCTTATCAGGATTAACGAAAATAAGTAGTTGAGCTACCTCAACTGCTCTCTTGTATTTCTCTAACTGAATTGCTAAAGATAATTCATATCCAAGCCAGTCCTCTTTATAGGTTGTGGAAAGTTCATTAGCTTTTGAAATATTTTCGTAGGCTGTTAGATAATCATCTTGTTGAAAATATGAAATACCAAGCATAATTCTATAAGTTGGGGGAAATAATAAACGTCTTTTTTCAGCAATGGCTTTGTATTCTTCAAGAATTTTTATAGTATTCTTATAGTCGCTCATTTGAAAATAACACTGAGAGAGACCTACTCTTACTTGAAGACCAGTAACAAGCGGCATTTTCTTAAACTTTAACGATTTTTCATACCACGGTATTGCAGCTTCATAGTCTCCTTGAATAGCATGGAAATTTCCATAGAGCTGGTTAATTAATGCTCTTTCATAACTTTGTTCATTTACAAAATATCTTCTGACAAAAATATCCAGCTCTCTTTGAGCATCTTCGTATTTTTCATCATCAATAAAATCATTAATTCGCTTTAAGTAACCGTACACAAACTGACTTATTGCATCATCAGAGGAATATGAATTTAAAGGAAGAAATAAAAAGATTATTAAAAATAAATATTTAAACATTGCAGCTAAACTCCACTTCTAATTGACCCTTTTGATCTACCGCAACACCATCAATTGTTTTAGGTTTGAATTGCCATCTTTTTACAGCTTTAATAGCCTCAGAATTAAAAACTCTTGATGGTTTAAATGACTGAATTACTATATTTTTAACCCTGCCTGCTTCAGAAATAGTTAATAACATCTGCACAGATCCATTAATTCCATTAATTTGTGCCTCTCTAGGGCATCTTGGCGCAACTTTAACAATTGGAATAAGTTGACTTATTCCACTACCCATAGATTCCAAATTACTTAAGAAGGCTCCTGAAAAATCTGTTGGAAGTGAAAAGTCTGGCATTTCAAAATCTAATTTGGCAACTGGAGGTGGTTTATTTACATCTAATTCTATTTGTGGTTGTGGAGGCCTTTTGGGTGTTGGTGGTTTATCTGGAATAGTTCTCTTTCTTTCTTGAAGAGTATCATCCTGTTTGACTCTTATAAAATCAACATAATTTGGATTATTCCGATCTTTTTCAATACCAGAGCCTTGAGTAATTAATGATTGAATAATTAAAAAAATAACTACCGTTGCAACTATAGGAGCAATTATTTTAATCCAATAACTATAGTCCTTAATCATCGTTTTTTGCTGCAATTGAAATATTCTGAACGCCTGCAAGTCTTATTTGATCCATTGTTTCAACCAATAGTCCGGATCTTGCTTCTTTGTCAGCTTGAATAATTACTGATCCTTCAGGATATTCAATCTTAAGCCTTTCAATATTAGCTCTTACAGCCTTTAAATCAATTCTTCTTTTATCAATCCAAATTTCATTATTTTGAGTAATTGCAACTAGAATATTGCCTTTCTCGTCTCTTTCAGCTGTTTCTGCATTCGGTCTATTAATATCAACACCAGTTTCTTTAACAAATGATGTTGTAACAATAAAAAAGATTAGCATAATAAAAACAATATCCATCATTGGAGTTAAATCTAATCCTTGTTCTTCAGGCTTTCTTCTATTTCTTCTTCTCAATATGAGTAACCTCTAGTCTTTATTAAATTTTTAATTTCATTATTAGATTTTTCAAGTCTTGCACCGATATCTTGTCTAAAATACAAACCAAATAAAGTTATAACCATGCTTGCCATTGTTGGTATGGTTGCTTTGGCAACACCGGATGACATAGCTCTTGGATTTCCAGTTCCAAGAAAAGAGAGAACTTCAAAAACTTCAATCATTCCATAAACAGTTCCTAGCAGTCCAATCATAGGACACATACCTATAAGGCCATCTAATAATTTAATATTTTGATATGAATTTCTATTAAATTCAGATAAAAATGTTTTTTCAACGTGTATTAGGTTAACTGAGCTAGGAGGGTTTGAATTAATAAAATTATCCAATTTTACAGATAGCCATTCCTTTTTTTCAACATAAACAAAGAAATATTTATTAAAAACAATATAAAAAATTATTAGAGTAAGAATGAATAAAAGATAAAGAACCGGTCCTCCTCTGGTAATAAGCTCACTTAAAAACATATTAATTCTTAGACAGCAAATAAGATGCTTTTTCTTCTACTATTTGGAGAATAGATGAAGTCTTTTCAGATATATATGTATACATCCCTAAAAGAGGAGCTGCCACTATCAAACCAAGCATTGTCGTTACAAGAGCTTGTGAAATACCACCAGCCATTTGCTTTGGATCACCGGTTCCAAATAATGTAATTGCCTGAAATGTTTCTATCATTCCTATAACTGTCCCTAAAAGACCAAGCAAAGGTGCAACCGCTGCAAAGAATTTAATCCAGTTACTACCCCACTCTATAGTTCCCGTATAGTTAATAATCATTTCATCAATAATATTTTCTTTGGATTCCCTTGAGCTATTCGAGGTAACTGATTCTGTCATTTTAGATATAACACCAGAAGAATCATTCATTACTTCATCGGTATACTCTCGTAATTTATATATTTTAAATATGCTGAAAGCTGTTCCAATAATTCCGATAAGGATGATAATAAATCCTATTACCTTTCCCTGAGCAATTCTTTGAAACCAACCAGGTTTATCTAAATAAAGTGAAAGCAAAAATCCTCTAGTTGGATCAATTGCAACTGTCTTATAGTCATCTGCTCTTGCATGTCTTTTAAGTGATCTTGTGATATTTGATTCAGGCTGTTTTGCAAGAAGTTTAAAAGAATTTAATGATGAGGCTGGCGTAACAAACTTATTATCATGAGCTGCAGAGAACAAGCCATAACGAATAACAGACCCTTCAAAACTTTCTCCATCTGGGTCTGTAATCACAGTGTCTATTTTTTTTATTTCACTTCCAGCAACTATTTCATCAAAGTATGCTATCCAAAGCTGCTCTAACTCATCTAAATTATGAACTTTTATTTTACTTATTTCCTTTAAGACTTCTAGCCTATTAGGAAATTCATAAAACACTACTGAATTTTCTGAAGATGCAGCGAGCTCTCCAGCAAATTGACGAGTCACTCCGAATAACTCACCCAATACACCAATTTTAATTTGTAATTTTTCTTCTAAGTCAGCAAGGTTTTTTTCATTATCTTCAAATTGTTTTTCAAGTCTTGAATTTCTTATTTTTTCATTAGCTAATTTTTGTTTAGCATCATTTAACAAAGCAGTTCTTTCTTCAATTTTATCTAAGAACGATCTAAGACGGGCATTATCTTCATTAACATAAATACTTTTGTTTGTTTTCACCAATTCTAGTAATGCGTTTATTTCATTATTTCTTAATTCATCAATTGGAATTTCTTCGTTATCTTGTGCAATAGTATTTAAAGAAAGAACAAAAAATAATAAAAATAGTTTTTTCATAATTAATTCACTAATGGTTTAACAGGAAGTTTTATAAAATTGGGAGGTGATTGTCTATTAGCGATATCTAATGCAGCCTTAATCTCATCGTCTAATGAAGACCCCTCATGTACCCACTTTTGAGAGCTAGAATTCCAATAGCCAGTTTCTTTTCCGTTTGGGGTTCTGTAATACAAACCCAATCTGCCGAGCCTAAAATAATCAACAGCTTTTTCACTTTCTTTAATAGTTAAAAATCCTTGGTAAGATTCTATAGTCTTACCAAAATTTGCTTCAAGTTGATAAGCTTCAAAAATTTTTCTAAACTTTTCAGCAGTCGTTACGTCAGCTCTAACTATAAGAGCGTCTAAATCTTGTAATCTAAGCTTTCTTTCTTCTATTAAAAAAGGGATATCAAGAGTTATAAACTTACTAAGTGAATCAACCATTCTTTTGAGCAAAGGCAATATATCTATATTAATACTGTCTAAGGAATCAAGTTGTTCATTAATACTAGAAATTTCTATAATTTGAGCATCGATGATCTTAGAAAGCTGATCATCATAGTTTTTTAAAGAATTAAATTCATTTAAGGTATCTTTATAATCAAAATATATTTTTTTTGATTCAATATCTAGTTCATCAATCTTATTTTGAATTTCAATAGAAACATTGCTTGCTTCTACTTGTGTATTAATAGTTTGATCAACAATTTCTTGAGCATAAATAGTTGTACTTATAAGGAATAAAAGAGTAAATAATTTCATGTGCATATTATATATATTTTTTGATGATTTATAAAAAAAGAGCTCTTTAATAAGAGCTCTTTTAAATCAGATTAATATTAGAATCTGAACTCTAATCCGGCTGTTACATATCTACCAAAAGCACTAAAGTAATATCTATTATAGTAAGGGAAGCCATATGCTTCATCACGTTGAGGCATTTTATCTTCAACGTTTCTAATGCTTAAATAGAAATTTAAATCAGGACTATAGTTATAATAGCTTGATAGATTCATAATCATATGAGGATCACTTTTAGCAGGAGTCGAATAACCTCTATACATCTCCATGTGACCTGTTCTGTCAGTGAATAAAGTAGTACCGAAATCTTTATATCTCCATCCAACAGATATATTCTGTTGAGATCTAGGCTCATAAAGATATAAATCTAATGCATCTTCTTCATCGGAATAATCATCAAACTTTGTAGAACTCTTAAGAATATGTGATGAAGAAATTCTAAATGTGAAATCTCCTGCATTTTCCGTTTCAAGTCTATAGTTTAGTGTCCAGTCTGCTCCCTCATAATTAATAAATGATTGGTTAGAATAAGCTGGTCTAACTTGTTCAAATGCTCCAATCGGTAGAGCTGCACCTGATATACTGTCAACTGCTGATCCACGAGTGATTTTTGAATAAACATCTGCACAATTTCTATCTGGGAATGTGTCGTTCATAAAGTTTTCAAATGCAGCACCGTAAGTACATTTACCTTCTGCATAGTTGATTGTATAAGGGCTTTCTCTAGTTACAGCAGATTCTAGAAGAACTTCATATAAATCAATCGTAAGATCTAGATTGTTATTTATATTCCAAACCAAACCTAATTGGAAATTTTCACCCTCTTCTTCTTTTAGAGTTGTGTTACCAGATAACAATGCTTGAACACTGCCCTGACCTACTTCACATTCTGTATAGTCTGCATAATTATATACAGCTGGGTTTGCCTGAGTATACGCATAACATGCAACGTAATCTTGGAACCCATTGTAATAACCTGAACTAGCTTCTTGGAAAAGGTAATTCATATCAGGAGCTCTAAATGATTCAGAAGCTGAAAATCTTATCAATAAATCATCATTTGGTCTGTATGCAAAACTAGCCATCATTGAGTTTCTAGATCCAACATTTGATGATTTATCATCATATTTATCAAATCTTGTTGCAAAGTTAGCTTCTAATTTATTAGTAAGCATCGTTGATAGCTCTACACCAATTGAATCTCTGGTTCTTTCACCACCACCATCAATTGCTGAACCTTGAATAAACACAATTGCACCATCTACTGAGTCATCATCCAGTCTTCCAGCTGCTGGTGTTAATTCATATTCTTGTTCTTGATGTTCTGCAGAAACTGCAAAACCTACAAATTTATTACCAACTTCAAATTCACCACTAATTTGGAAATCTACAGTAGTTTGTTTTGATTCAGCCATAACACTATCATCTGCAAGCCAACCGCCCAACATTTCATTAGTGACATCACCAAATAATCTATCTGTTAAGAAACATGAAGATCTTCCAAAGTAATTCTGCCATCCACAAACGGGGTCAGCAATACCATATGAATTTAAAGTTGCTTGGTCATAATTATATCCATAACGGTACTCTTCATAAGATGATCTTAATAAATTTCCGTCTGCGTCGGTTGCACCAACACCAGCAAAATAATCATACATTTTATCTGTAAAAGTTTGTTTTTCTGCTTCATAGTCATAACTTGTTGTGTTAACACCAACTGACCATTCATAGCCTTGAGATGTAGTGCCTGATAGACCCATAAACCCATCAATTAAATCTTCTTCAACATCTGTTCTTGCTTCAGCATTTGGAGCATTGTTTGCAGAGAAATATCTTAAAAAATAACTAACTTGGTTATATCCGGTTTGAGCAGAAAAAGGAATTTGGTTAGCAGGATCATTTGACGTTGCTATAAATTCACCAATTCTTCTTGGATCAAGAATGCCACCTGACATAAATAAATATCTATTAACTTCACTTCTGTAATAAGCTTTATCTGTATAGCTATAAACTCTTGAATCAAATGTTATTCCATTATCAAAATTATGAGTAAATGAGAGCATTACTGAAGCATCTTCTCTTTCATTGCTCATTGTTGCAGAAGTTCCACCAAATCTTTCTGAACCATAATCATGTCCACACATGTGACCGGGATATGAACCGGTATAGTTGTATTCAGCAACTTGTTTATCAAAATCAAAAAAGTCTGGTGACATACTTGAACATGGAATACCAAATTCTTCTGAACCAAAGTATCTGTTATAACCGCCTGCTCCAGCTTGTGTATACCAGACTAACCCAGCTCTTGGAGCTACATATGCAGAACCATAACCAGGATCATCTGTAAATGAATTAAAACCATCTCTATCAGCAAAGTACATTGGATCACGAACTTCTCCATTTATACCAAGAGTCCAGCTTGAATTTCCAAAAAAACCGCCTGTGGTAAATGTTGCTTGATGAATGCTATCCCCACCATGATCTGTTTTTGAGGAATATAACTGAAATTCACTATAGTCTTTACCTTGTACAGTAATGATGTTTACAACACCTGAAACAGCATCAGAACCATAAATAGCAGATGCACCTTGAGAAAGAACTTCAATTCTGTCAACTAAGCCTGCTGGAACTACTCCAGTATTTACTATATTGCCTGCATTATTAAAAGGGATTGGATAGTCAGCAGTTCTTCTTCCATTGATTAAAAATAGAACTCTTCCAGGTCCTAAATTTCTTAAATCTAGCTCGTTAGCATTTGGTGTAAATGAGTTAGTTAGTGACTCATTTTGAGTATATTCATTTGCTGAAGGTATTGATTGAAGAGCTTCTGTAACACTCTTAAAACCAGAATTATCCATATCTTCTCTAGTAATAACTAAAATTGGAAGTGCTCCTTCCTGTTGAGTACGTTTAATTCTTGATCCAGTAACAATAACTTTCTCTAAACTAACGACATCTTCATCAACGTCTGATGACGTGTCTTCAGAGACATCTTCTGATACAACTTCTTCGGTTGCCTCATCTTCAACAGCCTCTTCAACTGCTTCTTCGACAACTTCAGGCACTGGTGCCACCTCTCCAGGATTATCTGCATATGTAAATGATGCAAATATGAAAGTAAATAAAAATAACGAATATAGTCTGTAATTCATAAAATCCCCTTTTATGTTAGCTTTAATCCTTTATTTTGCTTTTTTTATCAAAAAAATGCAATATGTCATTGATTAATATATATAATCCCATAATGAGTCAAAATTAGATATTTTCATAATATTCTATTTTTTTCATAAAACTAAATAAAACAAAAGGACAAAATGAATAAAATAACCGGATTTTTCAAAAACTTTGCTATTTTAACAATAATTACTTTTAACACTCATATATTGCTTGCTGATAATGATCTTATTCCCATAGAACATTTTGCGTGCGCACCAAATCAAAGTTCATTTAATATTTCTCCTGATGGAAAACATATGCTAATCATGAACACTATGAAAGATAATGAGTGCGATATTATGCAGGATAAATCTCAACCGGTTGAAGATGAATACTACATGAGAGGTTTAATACTTTTAGATCTAGAAACAATGGAAAGAAAAGTAATAAGCAGAGGGACTGCTGAAGATGGCGTTCGATCAGCTGGTTGGCTTAATAATGATAGAATCTGGTATCGTCCAAGATATAAGCAAGGTCAAGGGATTAAAAGCATAGCTGTCTTTGCTGTAAACCTTGATGGTTCAAAGAAAAAACTTATTAGGCAACATAAATCTTGGACAGATCAATTCCAAATATACAACTACGATATGTCTAATCCTGATACTGTCTATGAAATGAATAATACTAGAAGGCCTTTTGTTTATGATTATTACAAATTAAATGTGTACACAGGTAAAAAAACATTGGTTGCCAGAGGTCCAGATTTCGGAGATATGAAAGGAAAAGCCACTCTTGGACAGTCTTTTCATCCAAATGGAATGCCAATGGGAGTATTGATTGATGAAGGCTTGGATAGAGTATTATATGAATATAATTCTGATTCAAAAGAATGGACTGAACATTTTAGATTTGAATGTCAAAAGCCTGGATTTGTTCCTATAGGAACCTATGATGGAAAAGTTGTGGTAAGCGGCTCAAAGTTCAGCCCATCAGGAGAACTATTAGAAGAAAATGATACTAATGCTCTTTATTTTTATGATATGGCTACTAAAGAATTTTCTGAAAAGCTTTATCAAGATCCAGATTATGACGTTAGTGGTCTTACAGGGAGTTGCAGACCAGCTAGTGGTGGAAGCTCTACAAATAGAATGACATCTGAAATTGAATATGTATCCTATTCAACCCTAAAACCTGAAAGAGTTTATTTTGATTCTTCAGCTGAGCAAGTATTTGCTTCAGTTCAAGGAGTTTTTCCTGATGATTTTGTAAGTATTACAACTGCAAGTGCCGATAAGATGATAATGGTTGTTAATGTAAGTAATACGAATAATCCTGGTGACTACTATTTAGTAAATCTTAAAGAAGGAAGTGTTAAGCCACTGTTTAGTATTAGTCCATGGTTAGATAGAAATAAGTTAGTTAAGGCTATGCCTGTAAAATATACTGCACGAGATGGGCTAGAAATTCCTGCCCTTCTAACTCTCACTAAACAGGAAACTGATAAAAATTATTTTATTATCATGCCTCATGGTGGTCCTAATACTAAACAAAGAATTTATTATGATTCTTGGGCGCAGTTTTTAGTCAATAGAGGTATTAATGTGCTTCAACCTGATTTCAGAGGCTCAACTGGAAATGGAACTAAACATTATGTTGCCGGTAATACCCAATGGGGCAAAAAGATGCAAGATGATTTAACAGATGGAGTTAATTGGGCTATTGAAAATGGATATGCTGATAAAGATAGGGTTTGTATTGCTGGAGCCAGTTATGGTGGCTATGCAACGATGGCTGGATTAGTTTTTACACCTGAAGTTTATAGATGCGGCATTAATGCTATTGGCGTTACTGACATGGAGCAACTTCTTAATGACTACACAAGAAGATCTAGCATACTATTCTCATGGGATGAAGAGCCATTGCTTGAATGGGGTAATATGAGGACTGCTGAAGGCAGAGAATACGCAGAACAAACTTCTCCATTAAATCATGTTGATAATATCCAAGCTCCTCTCCTAATTCTTCAAGGTTCTAATGATAATATTGTTGAGGCTTATCATGCAGAAGATCTTATTGCTAAATTAAAAAGGAAGGGTAAGGTTTATGAAGCAATGTTTCAGAAATATGAAGGTCATTGTGTAACTTATTGTGGTGAAAAAGCATCACTAGAATATTTAGAAATACAAGAATCGTTTTTAAATAAATATCTTAAAAATTAAAACGCATCAATATTGGTCTGATTTTTACCTAAAATCAGGCCATGAATGTCTGAAGTTCCTTCGTAAGTATTAACAGCTTCAAGGTTCATACAATGTCTAATAACATGATATTCGTCACTAACTCCATTTCCTCCATGAATATCACGTGATATTCGTGCAATATCTAAGGCCTTTTGACAATTATTTCTTTTAAGCAAAGATATCATTTCAGGTTTCATTTTTTTATCATCAATAAGCCTACCTAATCTTAAGATTGACTGAAGTCCTAAAGTGATTTCTGTTTGCATATCGGCTAATTTTTTTTGAATTAATTGTTTTGAAGCAAGAGGCTTCCCAAATTGTTCTCTGTCTAATGAATATTCGAGTGCAGCATTCCAACAAAATTCAGCCGCTCCCATGGCACCCCATGCAATTCCATATCTAGCCATATTTAAACATGAGAAAGGACCTCTAAAACTTTGTACTTCTGGAAGAACTTTTTCCTTAGCAACAAAAACATCATCTAAAAAGATTTGACCCGTAACTGATGCTCTTAGTGCAAATTTTCCTTCAATTACAGGAGCAGTTAAACCCTTACAATCACTATCTACTATGAAACCCCTTAACACGCCCTGCTCATCTTTAGCCCATATTATCAATACATCTGCTATTGGAGAATTAGTTATCCAAGTTTTTGATCCATTAAGAATATAGCCATCATTTTTTTCAATTGCATGAGTTTTCATAGAAGCTGGGTCTGAGCCTGCATCAGATTCTGTCAATCCAAAACATCCAATCAACTCCCCTTTAGCCATTTCTGGTAGATAAAAATCTTTTTGTTCATCTGAACCAAAATGATAGATGGCATGCATCGCTAATGAGGTTTGAACACTGAATGCTGATCTATAACTCGAGTCAACTCTTTCAATCTCTCTTGCAATTAATCCATATGAAACATAATTTGTTCCAGCGCATCCATATCCATTGATTGGAGCACCTAGAAAACCAAGCTGACCCATTTCTTTATATATGCCCTTATCAAATGTCTCATTTCTATTTGCATCTATTATTCTCGGCATCAATTCTTTTTGACAATAGTCCCTTGCTGACTTTTGAACAATGAGCTCTTCTTCTGTTAATTGCTCATCAAAGAGCAAGATATCTTTAATTTTCATAATCTTTATATTTTTTCGACTCTAATAATACCAAATCTTGGCTTAGAGAACATTATTGAATTGCTTGAAAGCACATCTTCAGAAATTTTAATCATTTTATTTGAGTTACCGCAAATAATAATTAGGGGTAATAATGATTGGTATTGATAGACAAAATCAATAACTTCATCACTTGCATCATTGTGTTTCACCCCATGAAGGTCGAGATGAGTAATTCCCTTTTCTTCAAATACATTCATAAGCACATAGAACCGTTATCAAGATATAATTATTATATGGCAAAACTTCATTTCTTTTACTCAACTATGAATGCAGGAAAATCTACTGCCCTCCTTCAATCAAATCATAACTATCAAGAAAGTGGTCTAGAGACAATGCTATTCATCCCAAATGAAATTGCAGAAAAGTCTGGTGGAAAAATCATATCAAGGATAGGACTCAAAGCTAAAGCAATTATTGTTAATAAAGATTATCAATTTTTTGATAGTCTTAATTCGACTAATTATGATCAGATAAGTTGTATTTTTGTAGATGAGGCTCAATTTTTATCTAAGAAACAAGTTCATAGTCTCAGCAAAATTGCAGATGAATTAAATATACCAGTAATGTGTTATGGAATTAGAACAGATTTCAAAGGTGATTTATTTGAAGGGAGTTCTGAATTGTTAGCTATTGCAGATAATCTTAATGAGTTAAAAACTATTTGTAGTGAATGTGATAAAAAAGCAACAATGGTAGTAAGATTAGATGAGAAAGGAAATGTTATTCTCAAGGGTGAAAAAATCTTAATAGGTGGTAATGAGATATATAAAACTCTATGCAGAAAACATTTTAGAGAATTAACAAATTTAATATAAAAGGATAATTATGGAATATATAAATAAACGATATCTTTTAGATAAAAGGCCAATTGGAATGCCAAATGATGATTGTTGGAAACTAGAAGAAGAAAAAATTTCATCTATTGAAAAAAATGAGATCTTAATAGAGGTTAAATACCTTTCAATTGATCCATATATGAGAGGAAGAATGAATGATTCAAAATCATATGCTGCTCCAGCAAAAATAGGCGAACCAATGACTGGAGAGACCGCTGGAGTTGTAATTGAAAGTAATTCTGATCTTTATAAGGTTGGAGATAAAATCTGTGCTCACAAAGGTTGGCAAACCTATATAAAGGCTAAGGATACTGATCCAGCCTTAATGAAAGTTCCTGAATCTACTATTTCACTCTCATCGTTCTTAGGCACTCTTGGTATGCCAGGCAGAACAGCTTATTTTGGACTTAATAGAGTTGGAAAGCCATCAGAGGGAGAGACCTTAGTAGTTTCTGCAGCTTCTGGTGCAGTTGGAACTGTAGTAGGTCAGCTAGGAAAACTATATGGATGTAAAGTAATAGGCATTGCTGGTGGTCCTGACAAATGTAGTTTTGTTAAAGATGTTTTAAAGTTCGATGACTGTATTGATTATAAATCTGGAGATTTAGATGAAAATCTAAAAAATGCATGTCCAGATGGAATAGATATCTATTTTGAAAATGTTGGAGGAGCTGTTACAAGAGCGGTAGCTCCGTTGTTGAATTCAGGAGCAAGAGTTCCGATTTGTGGTTTTATCTCACAATATAATGAAGAAGATATGCTTAATATTGAAACTCCATTTCATGTATTAGGAGCACTTGATCCTAAGCCTGAACATAGATTCTTTGTAGTTACGGAGTGGATGGATGAATGGGCAAATGCTACACAAGAAATTTTAGAGATGGTATCTAATGAAAAAATTGTATTTAAAGAGACTATTACCAAAGGATTTGAAAATGCACCACAAGCACTTAGAGATGTTCTAACAGGTAAAAATTTTGGAAAACAAGTTATAGAAATCTAATTTAATTCTATGCAGCCTTTCATATATAAGATGGCCTTGCCGCCTATTAAAACTCTATCATCTAAATTAGTGCAAAAAAGCTCTCCGCCTCTGCAGGAGATTTGATTAGCGTTAAGATTCGATTTATTTAATTTATTTGACCAATAAGGAATTAAGGTAGTATGAGCAGAACCAGTTACAGGGTCTTCATTGATTCCATATTTTGGACAAAAATATCGTGAAACAAAATCATATGAATTACTTGGAGATGAAATAATTAATCCCTGTCCTTCTAATGCAGATACGAGATCAAAATTTGGGGTAATATTTTTAACAATTTCCTCAGCCTCATAAACAGCAAAAAGATTTATATCTCCAAGGTAGGTTTCAATAGGTTCTGATCCTGTTGCCTCTTTAACTAAATCGACCATATCAACTTTATTATAATTATCTTTTGGGAAGTCTAATTCTAGAAAATCTTTTTTGTTATAAACTTTTAACTGACCACTTGCAGAATTTAATGTTATAGAAGATTTGCCATCACTTAGGTAATTAAAATATACAAAAGCTGATGCTAAAGTTGCATGACCACAAAGATTAACTTCACAGGTTGGAGAAAACCATCTAATTCTATTCGTATCTAAATCTACAAATGCGGTTTCTGATAGATTATTTTCTGCTGCAATGTTCTGCATTAACCCTGAGTCATTAAGATTAGAAAAGATGACAGCAGCTGGATTTCCAGAGAATAATTTGCTACTAAAAGCATCTATGTAATAAACATCATATTTCATATAAGAATTTTAATACCGTATTGTTAATATTGAAATAATACTTATTTATGTTAATGATAGCCCATATAATATTGACATGAAAAAAATCTTATTATCTTTATGCTTTATTTTTCCAGTTATTTATGCCGAAAACACGGTATCAGATATTTTCAAACCAGATTACAAAAACCAACTTTTCATGAATGTGGAAGTTGCTCTTGCTGAAGCGCAGGCTGAGCTTGAAATCATTCCTCAATGGGCTGCTGATGAGATAAAGCTTAAAGCAAACCTAAAGAACCTAAAACAAAAAGATATTGATGCTGAACATAAGATTGTTAGACATACCCTAGTAGCAAGATTAAATGTATGGAAAAGATCTATGGATGATGAATCTTCAGAGTTTTTACATTTCGGAGCTACAACGGTTGATATTTGGGATACTGTCTTAGTTCTTCAAATTAAAGATTCAATAGACCTTTTAATTGATGACTTATTAGAAGTAGAAGAATATTTAATTACTCTTACCAAAGACAATCTATACTCCTACATGCCTGGAAGAACCCTAGGCCAGCATGCCCTTCCTATTACTTTTGGTAAAAAAACTAGCACTTGGTTAGCAGAAAATAGAAGAAACATAGAAAGACTGCAACATATCCAATCAAAAATAAACAAGTCAGGTATATTAAAAGGAGCTGTTGGTTCTTATCTTGGACTAGGTTATAACGCAATTGAAACAGAAGCAATAATGATGAAAAAACTAGGTCTGGATGAACCTTCCAAAGATGACTGGCATGGCATTAGAGATGTGTTTGCTGAATATGCTTTAACACTTGCTATTATTTCAAAATCATTTGGAAGAATTGGAAATGAACTAACCTTATTGCAAATGACTGAGATTGGAGAAACAGAAGAATATTTAGGTTCAAGGTCTATAGGTAGCAGCACTATGCCACAAAAGAAGAATCCCAGAGGACCAGGAGACTTAATAGAATTTTCAAGAGTGATACCTCGGTTATCTGAAATAGTGCTCGATGACATGATTAATAGTTTTGAAAGAGATGGTCAAAAAAGTGATGACGAGCTAAAAGCTATCTCCATAGAAGCTGAAAAGATGATCAGTAGAGCAAAACCACTACTAAAAGAATTAAAAATCAATAAAGACAAAATGAGAAAGAATTTGGACATAACTAAAGGCCTGATCCTGTCTCAAAGACTTACTTTTTATCTTGCAGATAAAATTGGGAAAGATACAGCAAATAACCTCATGCATGATGTGGCTAAAATGGCTCTTGAAAATAATCTATCATTAGCTGAAGCAGCTTTACAAAATGCTATTATTAGAAAAAATGTCTCTCAGGAAGAACTAGAAAATATTCTTAATCCAGAAACGTATATTGGTCTAGCAGTAAAACAAGCAGAACTAGTTATAAAAGAAATTGAATCAAAAAGAGATTATTAGAGATAAATAATTCACCTAACTTAGTAATTATTTAATAAGTTATATATATTTTTTAGGTATAACTTTAGTATATTAATTTCGCCTGTTCTTCATATAATTTAAGTCGATTAGGTATATATTATGGACTTAATTTTAACTCCCCTATATATTATGAAAAAACTAATTATCGCATCAATCCTATTAATTCCTTTCTATAGTGCAGCAGATTTTGACATTAAAGAAGGGATGGCTTTAAAAGGAAAAATTTATACTTCTAAAAGTTCATCAAAGTATGCTTCTGTTGAAAAATGTGAAGCTTTTGCTGAATCAAAAAATGTAATCTCACCAACAAATGTAGAAGGATTTACATATATAGCCAAAAAAAAGAAATGTACTTTATATAAAAAAGTTAGAAGCTCAAAAGATGATTCTGATGCAGTTTCTGGAGTATCTAGTTAGTTCAAAATCTAGAATAATCTAAGTTGCTATAAAAAAAGGGCATTTTACGCCCTTTTTTAATTTAAATTGATACCATAGAAATCTTCTACGGTCTCATGAGCTATTTTTTGAAGAAATTCAATATCTAAATCTCCTATAGCATCATAATAATTATAATTAATATTTTTTGGCGACTTTTGAGTAATACTTGAAAATACTACAGCAGCTGCTAAATAGGTACCGAGTAAACTTGGATGAGTGCCATCATAGCGTTTATGCAATTTAATTTTAGGTTTTTCTATGTAGGCATTTTCAAATGCAATGCCAACTGGTATTACCAAAATATTATTATTATTAGCTGTATCAATATACATCTTTTTAATATTTTTAATCATATCTGGACTAGTATCTTCATGTGGTTCAACATAAGCATGAATCATATAAAGAGCAGCTTCAGCACCTTTATTGTGAATTTTATCAACCATAACATTAACTTCTTGTGCAAAAATATTTCTTTCTTCTATAGAGTTAGTTTCACCACTGCCTCCTTGAAGAATTACGAGCTCAAAAGGTTTTTTTGCACCAAGATTTTTATGATCAAGAGAATGGTCGATATTATGATGAGACAGTCTTGATCCGCTAATAGTAACTGACTTATAGTTTCCTGTATCAAATTCTCGTCCATAACTTTCTTCAAGCATTCGTCTAACATGATTATGAAGACTGTCGTTATAATATAAGTAACTATTACCAATATAGAGAACTCTTTCAGGTGATTTGTTTTTTAATTCATTTACAGTCACATCAGATGCAAAAATACTATTTGAATAAATTAAAATGATTATAAGAGCCAGTTTCATAGTAGAATTTTAACCTATCAAATAATCAATGTGATAATTAATAAATAAATGCATAAAGATGTAATAGTTATTGGGGCTGGAATATCAGGTATTGCTGCTGGTTATAATCTAAAAAAAAGTTGTCCTAATAAATCATTTTCAATATTAGAAGGTAGAGAAAATCTTGGTGGAACATGGGATCTTTTTAAATATCCCGGAATTAGATCTGATTCTGATATGCACACACTTGGATTTAGGTTTAAGCCATGGATTCATGATAAATCTATTGCTGATGGTCCTTCTATCTTGAAATATCTAAACGAAACTGTAGATGAAAACAGGTTAAGAGAAAATATTTTATTAAATCATAAAGTTAATTCTGCAAATTGGAACTCTGACAAGTCACATTGGGAATTAGTTATTAAAGACAAGGAACAATCAAAAAATATGACATGTAATTTTCTGTTTTTATGTGGTGGTTATTTTAGTTATTTGAAACCACACATGCCCTCTTTTGAAAACCATGAAAAATTTGAAGGTCAAATTATTCATCCGCAGTTTTGGAATGATCAAATTGATTATGCAAATAAAAAAATTATTGTTATTGGAAGTGGGGCTACAGCAATAACTTTAGTTCCAGCAATTGCTAAAAAGGCTAAACATGTTTCTATGTTGCAAAGGTCACCTAGTTACGTTATATCAAGACCTAGTGAAGATTCTTTTAATAAGTTTCTTCGTAAGTTTCTTCCAATCAAAGTCACATATTTTTTAATTAGATGGAAAAATATTCTTTGGCAGAGCTATACTTTCTTTTTGGCAAGAAAGTTTCCAGAAAAAATTAAAAAAAGTATTCTTGATTTATTAAAAGATGAGCTTGGTCATGACTATGATATTGAAAAACACTTCACACCTTCCTATAAGCCCTGGGATCAAAGAATGTGTCTTGTTCCTGATAGTGATTTATTTAAGGCACTAAAAAATAAAAAAGCATCGGTTATTACTGACAGAATAAATAAATTTGAATCTGATGGCATATTGCTTGAATCAGGAGAAAAAATTTCAGCTGATATTATTGTTACTGCTACAGGTATTGAGCTTAATTCGTTAAATGATATAAGCGTTACCCTAGATGATATCGAGATTAATGCTCATGAAAGACTGACCTATAAAGGAATGATGTTAAGTGGTGTTCCAAACTTTGCTTTATCTTTTGGATATGTAAATGCATCCTGGACACTAAGGGCAGACCTAACATGTGAATATGTATGCAGATTAATTAACTTAATGGACAAAAAAGGAGTTGATTGCTGTGCTCCTATAGATGATAAAAGTGCCTATGGTGATGATGATTTAATTGATTTTACTTCAGGTTATGTCCAAAGAGGTCTTCATCTTATGCCGAAGCAAGGCAATAAAGCCCCATGGAAGAACTATCAAAATTATTTAAAAGATATTTTTGCAGTAAGATTGTTCTCAATTAAAGATTCCAATCTAAACTTTTATAGTAATAAAAAATAAACTCCTAGCTGTACGCAAGATTAACAACGAAAAAAAATATTCCTATTGCTAGGCATAAATATAAAATCCAACTAATCCAATTATTCATATATAAATATAAGTTTTAGTGTTAAAAAGTTAGATATAATCAAATAATTCATATAATAGATTGTATAGTTATAAATAATTATTATGAAAAAGTATTTAACAAAATTATCATCAATGATCATTGGTCTATTGCTTAGTGCTATTGTTTATTTTTCTTTATGGTCAGTGTTTCGATATTTTGAAATAATTAATTAAATTGGTGGAGCTATTGGTTCAAAACTGGAACCAGCTAGACCTATTCTCAAGAAATTATGGAAAAGATTTTATTTTGAAAGCTTTACATTTGCTCAATAAGGCTTTCTAATTGTATTAATCGTGATTTGGTCCTATTGCCGCGATTTAAAATAAAGTGCTAAAACGGAATTATTCCCAGGATTAACTACTA
>MDSW01032087.1_pt1 | contig 52796 bp, 43 predicted proteins | sample 811171 | NCBI WGS metagenome assembly MDSW01 (sample SAMN05326641, study PRJNA326480) | marine metagenome | isolation source: seawater | place: Atlantic Ocean: North West | collected 2012
CTACCACCTAAAACATTACCTAAAAGATTAGTATCGTTTGGTAGCACCAATTCATGCATGATAACCTGACTATTTCTAACAGTTTTATTTTCTATCACTACCCATTCCAAAACTTGATTGAATTATCAATAAAATTAACTAATGGCTGCCAATAAATAAAAAATAGAATGCTTTGAGAAGAAAAGACAATAATAGACCATTTTATCGCAGGATGAGCATCTAGCGAAGATTCATCCCCATCATATTCCTCTAAATACATTGCTTTTACAATTTTAAAATAATAATATAATGAGACTACGGAATTCAATATTGCAACAATAGCTAGCCAGTAATATTTTTGAAACTTAAATAGTTCTGCAAAAATATAAACCTTTCCAACAAAGCCTGATGTTGGCGGAAGTCCTGTTAGAGAAAGAAGTGATAAAACCATAAATGCGCTCAATAATGGACTTCTTTTTCCTAAACCTTTCCAATCAGAAACTTCGTGGGCATCAAGCTTATTCGAAGCAAAAATCACCATATAAAATGCAGATAAATTCATAAATAAATAAATAAATAGATAAAGCATAATAGCACGTAATGAACCTGCACCAATAAATGGAAAAGCCATGAGCATAAACCCAACATGGGAAATGCTAGAATAAGCCAAAATCCTCTTGACATCTTCCTGTCTTATTGCAAGAAAATTACCAACAGTCATAGTTATCGCAGAAGCAAAAGCAATAACAATAGGCCAATCTATCCCAGGTATAGGTATTATACCTGTAGCAATATCTCCAGAAGTAAATAATGTATAAAATACTCTAGTCAACAACGCTAAGCCTGCAGCTTTTGGAGCAACAGAAAGAAATGCCGTCACAGGTGTTGGTGCGCCCTCATAGACATCGGGTGTCCAAAAGTGAAATGGGACCATAGAAATCTTATAACCAAAACCTGATAATAATAGAGCTAGAGGAAAAAATACGGTTAAAGGATACTCGGCATTCATAAGAACTGCATTAATAGAAAATATATCCATAGAGCCAGTTAAACCATACAGCAAGCTTAATCCAAACAACATTAATCCAGAAGCAAAAGATCCAAAAATAACATATTTTAATGATGCTTCATTAGACTCTTTATCATTTTTTCGAATTCCTGCTAAAATATAGCTAGGGATACTTACAAGCTCGACTGACAAATATATCATTAGCAAATTAACAGAAGAAGACATGAGAAATAAGCCCAAAACAACAATTAGTAACAATGCATTATATTCAGTAGAAATATTCTTATCTAATTGCTTATCATAATTTGAGACTATAACAATTGATAGAGATGTAAAGAGAAAAATAAATTTGAAAAAATGAGAGAATGGATCAATTGCAATCATTCCCATAAATAAACTATCATTAATATTTATAGTAAATAAGAGTGATATACTAGCCAAAATAATTGATCCTAAGGATAATTGAAATGTATAACCTTTCAACGATGGAACAATATCAAAAATTATCAACAAAAGAACTGAAGCGATTATTATCAGCTCAGGTATATAAAATGATAGACTGCTTAAATTTGACATAATTTCTATATAGCTGATTGAATAATTTGTATAATGCTATCCATAGCGGGACTTATCATGTCAATAAGAGGTGATGGATAAACGCCAAGCCATAAAATAATTATAGCCAATGGAATTATAGTAATTAATTCAAGGGTAGTAATATCAGTTAAATCCTTATATCTATCATTAAAGGAGCCTAAAAAGATACGTTGATATGCTCGTAAAAAATAAATTGCATTTAATAGAATACCTAACGTTCCAATTACAGTTAATGTTCTAAAAACGCTAAATCCTCCAATAAAACACATTGCTTCACTAATAAAGCCAGATAAGGCTGGAAGGCCTAATCCAGCAAAAAATGCCATGGCAACAAATGCTGTATATAAAGGCATTTTTGCACCAATTCCACCAAAACCTAGCTCACCTGCAAGCTCTGGTTTTTCATAATCATTTGGAAATACTATCCAGCGATGATGGGCCCTTTCATAAATCATTCCAACCAATAAAAATAGCATTGCAGTTATTGTACCATGATTAAACATCTGCATTAAGGCTCCATTTAAACCAGCTTGAGCCCCTGCCGGACTATTACTTATAACAGCAGCCATACCCAGCAGAACATAGCCCATATGGCTGACAGATGAATATGCTACCATTTTTTTCATATCAATTTGAGCTATTGCATTAATTGCACCCCAGATAATATTAATGACACCCAAAAGTGCAAGTATATAAGCAAAATTAACTACTTCAAATGGCAATAAAGGATAACTTATCCTCAGCAAACCATATGTACCCATTTTAAGCATAACACCAGCTAAAATTACAGATATTGCGGTTGGAGCTTCAACATGCGCCAATGGCAACCAAGTATGAAATGGGAAAATTGGAACCTTAATTGCAAAACCTATAAATAAAGCAATCCAAATAAGATATTTAGCGCTATAGCCCCAAATCTCAGCATCAATTGTACCAGCTGTCTGTATTAAGGTTATCAAGCTAAATGTATTAGGATCAGAATAATAATAAAGAGCAAGCATAGCTAATAACATAAAAACTGATCCAAATAACGTATATAGGAAAAACTTAATAGCAGCATACATACGTTGCGGTCCACCCCACATGCCAATTAAAAAATACATAGGAAGAAGCATCACTTCCCAAAAAACATAAAATAAAAAGAAATCCATAGCTAAAAAAACACCCATCATTCCAGCATCTAATAATAAAAACAAAGAGAAATATCCAAGACTCTGCTTTGTGATGTTCCAGCTAGAAATAATACAAATACATGAAAGCAATGCAGTCAATAGCACCATTGGCATACTCAAACCATCAACACCAATAAAATATTGAATATTAAAATGCTTTATCCAATCTATCTGAATAGTAAATGGCGATTCCATAATTGATAATGATGGATCAAATTTAGAATACAAAATAGCTGCTAATATTACTTGAACAGCAGTTGCAATTAATGCAATTTTTTTATAAATGCCGCCATTATTACTACCATATAATTTTGCAAATGGCAGCATTACAATTGCGCCCATAACAGGAACAAATATTAACAAAGTGAGTATTATAGACTCCATACCTTCCCTCTATTTAAAATTGTTGAAAAATAATTACTAGCAATAACATCCCTAAAATTCCACCCAACAAGTAATTCTGCACTACTCCATTTTGAGATAACTTCAACTTATTACTAAAAAATTGTGACAGCTTGCCAAAACCATCTATAAATTTTTGATCCAACCAATTATAATCAATATGGCCTGATGTTTTAGACAGCTTAATTGTTAACCATCCCCAACCATCAATGAATATTTGATCATATAAATTCCAATCAATCTTTGAGCACAGCCAAGAAACTCCCATAAAAGGCCTATACAGTATCAAACTATATATTTTATCTATATAAAACTTATTATAAGACAAACTAAAAAGGCCAATTACATTAATTTTTTTAGCAATTTTTTCAGGATCAATTTTTCCTAGTAAGTAAAAAAGAACTGATAAAATTATACCTATTGATGCAACAAATAGTGAAAGAAACATTGCCTGATCGTGAGCATGATGAATACCATCTTCAATAAATTTCATATCTAAGAAGTTATGATCAACATGACCTATCAAATTCTTAAACCATCCTTTGCTCTTTAAAGGATTCAAGCTCAAAGTAAAAGCAAAGGAAAAACTTAAAAATGACAATATCATTAATGGGATAGTCATAGCTGGAGGAGATTCATGTATATGAGAGAATATTTCATCATTTTTAGGCGAGCCGTAAAATGTTTTAAAAATTAATCTAAACATGTAAAATGCTGTAATTAAGGCTGCTAAAAATCCAATAATTGGCAATATAATTGTCCAGCCATGATGCATATGATAATATGATAGAGTGCCTGCTAATATTCCATCTTTAGACAAAAAACCTGAAAAGAAGGGAATCCCAGCTATAGCAAGAGTAGAAATAAGCATAGCCAAATGCGTTAGAGGCATCTTTGCCTTTAAGCCACCCATATTCCTCATATCTTGAGGGTCGGTTTTATGATCATGCATCTCATGCAGAGAATGATGCATTGCATGAATTACAGAACCACTACATAGAAATAAACACGCCTTAAACATAGCATGAGTAACTAAATGGAAAAAGGCATAAAGATGAGCTCCTACACCCAGCGCCATTACCATATAACCTAACTGACTTATTGTTGAATAAGCAAGAACCGCTTTTATATCATTTCTAGTAACAGCAGTAATAGCAGCTCCGATAGCAGTTATAGCGCCAATAAAAGCTATAACACTTAATACATCAGGAGTTAAAAAAGGAAATATTCTGAAAGTCATATAAACTCCAGCAGCAACCATCGTAGCTGCATGAATTAATGCGCTAACGGGCGTTGGCCCCTCCATTGCGTCTGGGAGCCATATATGAAGCGGAAATTGAGCAGATTTTCCAACTGCACCCATAAAAACTAATAAACCTGCCAATGTTAGAAGGCCAGGATCTATTTGATCATAATTATTAATAATTACATTAATATTAAAAGATCCAATATTGAAAAACAATATCATAATACCAATAAACATTCCAATATCGCCAACCCTATTTGTTAAAAAAGCTTTATTCGCAGCTAAAGGCGGACGATCTTTTTCAAACCAAAAACCAATCAACAAGAAAGAACTTAAACCAACGAGCTCCCAAAATACATACATCATAATTAAACTATCAGCCAAAACTATACCATTCATTGAAAAAGTAAAAATACCTAAGAATGCAAAATACCTAGAATATCGCGGATCTCCCTTCATATACTCAGATGAATATAAATGCACTAAAAAAGAGATCAATGCAACAACAAATGACATAATTGCTGTAGCACTATCAAAATAAATACCAAGATTAACTATAAATGCTCCAGTTGAAAACCAGTTACCAGATACATCAATAATTGGCTGTAAATCAGGAGAGTATATAGATATATATAAAAACCTTAAAGTAATTAAAAGCATTAATCCAATAAAAAAAAGACCAACACTTGATGCATTATTACCTATTTTTTTACCAAAAAATATTAATACTAAAAATGAAGCTAAGGGTAAAAAAAGTTGAATTAATGCTAATAAAATATGAGAGTCCATAATTAGCCCTTTAAAATATCCGCGTCATCGACATCAACACTTCCAATATTTTTAAATAAATTAATTACAATAGCCAATGCAACTGCAGCTTCAGCGGCAGCCAAAACAATTACAAACATTGTGAATACATGGCCATCCAAATTTGACATACCAGAAAATCTATTGAATGCAATAAAGTTAATATTTGCAGAATTCAAAATAAGCTCAATACCCATTAAAATAGCAATCGCATTCTTCCTTGTAACAACACCATATATTCCTAATGAAAACAGTATTGACGCTATCACTAAATACGATTGCAATGAATCCATTATGACCTCCTCGATAGCAATGCAGCACCAACAAGAGCAGCTAAAAGAAGTATAGATATAACTTCAAATGGTAGTAAATATTTTGTCAAAAGAAGTTCTCCAATTATTTCAACTGTAGATTCGCTATTATTCACCCCGCCTATCTTCCAATTTGTATTAAAAATAACACCAATTTGCATTACAAATACGGCAAATGCAACAAGCATTCCTATAAATTGATTTGCACTACTTGAAGCAATACTAGGAGCGTCTATTCTACTAGTCAACATCACCCCAAAAATAATCAAAACAAGTATACCTCCAACATATATAACAACTTGCGCACCAGCTATAAAGTCAGCATATAAAAATACATATAACCCTGCAGTGGAGAATAATGCAAACATAAGAGAAACAGCAGAATGAATTAAATTTGGAGAAAAAACTACCCAAAAAGCAGATGCTACTACAAGCGAGGCTATAATTAAAAATAAATATTCAGTCATTTTCAGCTAAACTCTTTAAGTATATTTTCAATATCATCATTAAATAAATCAGCTTCCTTCAAAGCCCTCCTAACAGCCTCAACCTTATCTTCACCATTACGCTTTGCAGCTGTAAATGCTTTCTTTGCTGTACCTCGAGCCATTTTATCAGATAGAGCATTTAAATCTTTAATATCCATCTCTTTAGAAACCACAGGCTCAGCAGCTTGAATAGAGCTATCTGAAACAGGCTCTGAAGCCAGTGGAGCAGCAGCCTGAGAATTGTCAGGAGCAACTAATGAATCCAGAAGTGCTTTAGATTCATCATTTAATAAATCAGCCTCCTTCAAAGCCTTCCTAACAGCTTCAACCTTATCTTCACCAGTACGCTTTGCAGCTGTAAATGCTTTCTTTGCTGTGCCTCGAGCCATTTTATCAGATAGAGCATTTAAGTCTTTAATATCCATCTCTTTAGAAACCACAGGGTCAGCAGCTTGAGTAGAGCTATCTGAAACAGGCTCTGAAGCCAGTGGAGCAGTTGAATCAGATGGTCCTGCAGCAGAAGCTGCAGCTGTAAGCGAAGACAGTTCATCAAGTATTGCCTGAATATCGACTGTCATTTTACCAGCATCACTAAGAGCTTGAGCAACATCCGCAAGTATAGCTGTAGCATCTTTACCTGCTCTTTTTGAAGAAGTAAACACCTTTTTAGAAATACCTCGGATCATCTTATCAGTAATAACATTAAAAGATTTTATATCAATAGACGTTTGTACAGCTCGCTTTTCAATAACAGGAGCTGCTACAACCTTATCTTTATCACCAGAAGGCTGCTCAACCTTCTCAACAGACTCTGGCACTAAAGGCGTACCGCCTTTTAATTCTGCACCTTCTTCAAATTTTAATAATTTAGCGTCCCTATCTTCTATCCATTTATCACCACCTGCATCTAAGATCTGCTTATCAGTAGCATCTGCAAATTCAAATATCATTCCATCTCTTTTATACTGACTAAACTCATAATCAATCTCATGCTTACCTTCATTAGGGCCGCCCACCATATATATACATTCCTCAGGGCATGGATAAACACATAGATTGCAATACATGCACTCAGACATATCTATAGTAAATCTACTTACAATCATTTTTTTCTGAGTATCATTCGACGTCATCCCACAGTCAATATCGCTACCCTTAGGAGGTTTAATTGAATCAATTTTAATACAATCTACAGGACAAGCTCTTTCACACTGCAAGCAACCAATACAATCATCAATATCTACATGCAGCCTAGATCTAATTAAGTTATACTCCTCATTTTCAAAGCCAATATTCCTATCAGGAATTGGCCATTTTTCATTAGGATATTGCAAGGTAGAAACTAGCTCTTTTTTATTTCTAAAATGATGCATAGTTAATTTCATACCTGTAACAAATGATTTCAACCCATAAATAATATTATTTATATATTCACTCATTTAAAATATTAACTCCCATAAACTAACAAGAAATAAATTGATTAATGAAAATGGAATAAATACCTTCCAACATAAGTACATTAATTGATCAACACGAAGTCGAGGAAATGTCCAGCGAAACCAAATCATAACGAATATCAGTAAAGAGGCCTTTACAATTAACCAAAATACTCCTATAATAGGTCCATCTAAAAAAGACCAGCTTTCTGGAAAGATATTAAAAATATGAAATGGTGATAACCAGCCACCTAAAAAAACAATTGATCCTACCAAGCTCACTATTAAGACATTGCCATATTCTGTAAGAAAGAAAATTGCCCACCTGAATCCAGAATATTCGGTCATCCAACCAGCCACCAATTCAGATTCTGCTTCAGGAATATCAAAGGGAACTCTATTAGTTTCTGCAACAACAGAAACAAAAAATATAAAGAAAGAGACGAAAATAAAAGGACTATGAAAAATAAACCATCTATTACTTTCCTGCCATAATACCACATCTCCTATATTTAGACTCCCTGTAACTAAAACAACTAAAAGCAGTGAAAGGCCGATAGGTATCTCGTAACTAATAATTTGTGCAGCTGCACGCATAGCGCCATACAATGACCATTTATTATTAGAAGACCAGCCAGCTAGAATAATACCAATAACACCGACTGAGCTCATTGCAATAATATAGAATATACCTATATTAAAATCTGATATAACAAGGCTTGGAGAAAAGGGTATAGCTATAAAAGTCAAAAGAGCGCCAGCAAAAATTATAAAAGGAGACAGGACCATAAGAAATCTATCAGAGTCTTTTGGTAAAATATCTTCTTTAAAAAGCAACTTAATTCCATCAGCCACAGTCTGACCTATACCACCCCAAAATCGCTTACCACCCTTGAATCCAAATATACCCACCTCCATAGGCCCCAGCCTATCTTGCATGAATGCTGATATTTTTCGCTCAAAGTAAACCGCAACAAGCGCATTAACGGCCATAATTGAAAATATTGCCAAACCTAATGCTAAAATAATTGAAACCAAAATTATTCCAGGATCTAAACCAATATCAGAAAATTTAATCAATAAATTGTCTGGTATTGATGTCATCTATCAATCTCTCCTAAAACTATGTCTAAGCTTCCTAGATTAGTTATCACATCAGATAGCATCCAGCCTTCACTTATTTCACTAAGAACAGATAAATTACAAAATGCAGGAGACCTCATCTTAAGTCTATACGGAATATTTTTACCATCGCTAATAATATAAAAACCAACATCTCCTCTAGCAGATTCGTATCTCCCATAAACCTCACCTTTTGCTGGCCTAATTTTCTTAGGCCTAGCTTCATGCACATCACCTTCAGGTATTTGAGCGCATGCTTGTCGTAAGATTTTAATACTCTCCTCCATTTCAAGCACCCTTACATAATAACGATCCCAACAGTCTCCAACAGTACCCATTTCACCTTTTCCAACTGGTACTTCAAAATCAAATTTTTCATATATAGAATATGGTTCATTTTTACGCAAATCAAAACTAACACCGCTTCCTCTTAAGCTAGGACCTGTAACTCCAAAATTTACAGCAACATCTGCTGGCAAAACTCCTACATCTGCTGTACGTTCAATAAAAATCTTATTAGTTGTTAGCAGGTCATTTAGCTCAATAATTTGAGGCTCAAAATAATCTAAAAAATCAATAGTTCTTTTCAAAAATGTTGGAGGCAAATCATGCGAAAGACCTCCTGGCCATATATAATTATAGAGCAGGCGCGCTCCACACAAAGACTCAAATAGATCTAAAATCCTCTCTCTATCTCTAAGGGTCCAAGTAAAAGGTGTTATTGCGCCAACATCTAAGCCAAAAGCGCCAACTGCAATCAAATGACTGGCTATACGCTGTAATTCAGAAACAATAACTCTAATATACTCAACTCTTTCAGGTAGATTAATATCAAGCAGCTTTTCAACAGATAAAGAATATGCATGATCCATATGCATGGATGCAAGATAATCACAACGATCTGTGAATGGAACTATCATCTCATATGACAAACTTTCACAATGCTTTTCAAAACATCTGTGTAAATAGCCTAAAACAGGCTCTATCTTTGAAACAATTTCTCCATCGGTATGTATTTTCAATCTTAATACACCATGCGTACTAGGGTGTTGGGGCCCCATATTAAGGACCATCTCACCTGTTTCTATTACTGACTTATCTAATAAATTATCTTTCACTATTCCCAATAAGATTTATCTTTAGGAACCGGAACGCCATGATAATAGTCCGGCTCTTTATATTCTTTTCTTAAGGGATGGCCTTCCCAATCATCGTCTAAAAGCATGCGCTTTAAATTGGGATGATTTTCAAAAACAACCCCTATCATATCATATGCCTCTCTCTCATGCCAATCTGCAGCACTCCATAGGCTTGAAATTGAAGGAACCTTAACACCATCTTCAACCTCAATCCTGACTTCTAAATAATGAGAGTGTGAGATTGAATAAAAATTGTAAGCAACTCCGTATGTCTTACCGTCATCCTTATCATAACCAGATATACACATTAAAAAGTTAAAGTCTAAAGCTTTATCATTTTTAAGGAATGTAGCAATTTCCAACCAATTAGAAGGATGCACAAATATTATATCAACATCCTCATTAAAGGAAAATTTATCTGAAAAATTTGTACTTAAAAGTTCTTTTATTTTTGAAAATTCCATTATGCTTTTTTCCTAAATGGAGTATCTGTACTAATTTTAGCCTTAAGCTCCAATAAGCCTTGCAGTAAAGCTTCAGGCCTCGGCGGACAACCTGGAACATATACATCTACTGGCACAATTAAATCAACACCCTTTAAGACATGATAACCATGCTGCCAATAAGGACCACCGCTATTTGAGCAACTACCCATTGAAATAACATATTTAGGATCAGGCATCTGCTCATATAAACGCTTAACCCTCTCAGCCATTTTCAAAGTTACTGTGCCCGCAACTATCATCACATCTGATTGTCTAGGTGAAGCTCTGGGCATTGTCCCAAACCTTTCAAGGTCGTGTCGTGGGCCAGCAGCAGACATCATTTCAATAGCGCAGCATGCAAGTCCAAATTGAAAGAACCAAAGCGAGTTAGCTCTTGACCAATTGATCAAAGTATCAAGCTTTTCTACAACTACATTATCTTGATCAAATTTATTTACTAATGTTGGATCCATTAGCTTTCCTCCCTCTTAGTTTGCAGATTGGCATACCTACCCTCACCATATCTAACACTCATCTTAACCCAATCCAAATCACCTTTTGCCCAAACATAGGCAAATCCTACAAGTAAAATAAATACAAATAAAAATGCCTCAATAAAGGCTAGTAAGCCAAGCTCTTGATAAACAACTGCCCATGGAAATAAAAATGCTATCTCTACATCAAAAATTAAAAAAATTAAAGCAATTACATAAAAACGAATATTGAACTTAACCCAGGCAGAACCTTCAGGAAGCTCGCCACACTCATAAGATTCCAGCTTGTCACCGCCCTTGTTTTGTCTTGGTGCGACCAAATGCTGAATTGCTAGAGGCAAGCCAATTAGCGCTATCGCTAAGATTGTAAATATAAATATAGGTAAAAAATCTTGATACACAAATTTATCTCATTAAAGAGAGTTAAATTTATAAAGTTAATTTTTTATTAAACAACCCATATTCTTATAAATTTTAACTTATTTTCATTTTTGGATAATTAATCAATTTTCTTATAATATTATAGGTATGGTAAACAAGATCATTAATACTCTTATTATAAAAATAATTTCTTTTCTTCCAATACCAATTGTAAAGTTATTTGCAAAAAGGTATGTTGCAGGAGAAACTTCAGATGAAGCACTAGATGTTGTCAGCAAGCTGAACAAAAAAGGTTTTTCAGTTACACTAGACATTCTAGGTGAGCATACAAAATCAAAAGCTGAAGCGGAATTAATAACCATGAACTATGCAAAAATATATGATAAAATTTATAAAATGAAGCTTGATTGTAATATTTCAATCAAGCCAAGTCATATAGGCCTTGATGTTTCCATAAAAACTATAAAAGAAAATTTAAATATTTTAGTAGCCAAAGCAAATGAGACAAATAATTTTTTAAGAATAGATATGGAAAGCTCCAAAAGTACAGATATAACCCTAGATCTTTTTAAAGAATACTATAAAAATAATTCTAATATAGGCACAGTTCTTCAAGCATATCTATACAGGACTAAATATGATATTGAAAATCTTATAAGTCAATTTACATTCAATTTCAGACTTTGTAAAGGGATATACAAAGAATCAGACAATATTGCAATTCAAAACCGTAACGATATTAATTCAAACTACCTTGATCTTTTAAAAATAGCTTTTGATAATAATATCTACGTAGGAATTGCAACTCATGACACACTACTTATTCAGTCAATTTATAAACTAATCAACAAAATGAATATTTCAAGTGATAATTTTGAATTTCAAGTATTATATGGAGTTCCTATGTCAGGATGGAATGAAAAACATTTACAAAACGGTTATAAAGTTAGAGTATATGTCCCCTTTGGCTCAGACTGGTACCCCTACTCCATCCGAAGGCTTAAAGAAAATCCCAATATAGCAAAATATATAATAAAAAATTTAATAAGAAAATGAACAAAAAGGGGGCACATTAAAGAGCCCCCTTTGGAGAAAACAATAAACAATTACAAGCTTATTGCTTTAGGCTAATTTCTAAGGGGTTTTCCCCTCTTCAACATATATTCTATGCGCTCAATTGATTTTTGTTCCCCTGCTAGAGAAACAAACATCTCTCTCTCTATATCTAAAAGATACTGCTCATCAACAGAAGTAAAAGGCCCCCCTTTATCTCCTCCCGTCAATACATACCCAAGTCTTCTACCTATTAAAGCATCGTGTTCGCTAATTTTACCTGACTTTACAAAACCTTTTAACGTACCATCTAAAACAAGTCGTCCACTTTTACCCGGAAGTTTAAATGTTTCAATGTCTGGTTTTATATAATTCTCAGACATTGAAAGGACCTCGGCTTTAGCCTCTGAAATAATATAATCTCTATTAACAACTATTGAATCATCTTTTTGCAAATAGCCAATTGCTTGTGCTTCTTTCGCAGATGTTGCAACTTTTGCAAAACCAATAGTTTCAAATGCTTTTTGAATGATTGGAAATGCGCCTGGCATAGCTGATTTTATTTTTTTATTTAAATTAGAAATCATTCTAAGATTGCCTCCAGCACCAGGAATTAGCCCAACACCTACCTCTACAAGGCCTATATAAGATTCTCCAGCTGCAACAATCTTATCACATGCTCCAATTATTTCAAAACCACCACCTAAAACTAGTCCAAAAGGAGCCGCAACTACCGGAAAAGGCGAAAATCTAAGTCCTTGCAATATATCCTGCATAGTCTTGACGGTTAATACAAGCTCATCCCAATCCTGCCTATATACTGAATTAAGAATCATATTTAAATTTGCACCCGCGCAAAAATTACTTGAATCTGATGAAATCACTAGCCCTTTATAACCATTTTCAGCTACCCAATTTTGAGCTTTAAATAAGGTTTGAAGAACAGATCCATCAATAGGATTAAGCTGAGCTTGAAGAACTGAATGCAAATTTACACCTGCGACCCCATCTCCTAAATCAACTATTGATGCAGACCAATGCTTCTCGATTAATCCATTGTTATGGCTATAATCATTAAATGAAATTTCTTTGTCTGATTTTTTAATAGCAATATATTTTTCTGATTCAATATCAAGATAAGAAACAACTCCCTTAACTCTTTTATAAAAGGACGTAAAACCAGAATTTTTTAATTTTATAATAGATTTAGGTACAGTGTATCCTGAACTAACCATTCTTTCCAAGGTATCTACAAATCCCAATGCATCCCATATTTCAAAAGGTCCAAGCTCCCACCCAAAACCCCATTTCATTGCTCGATCGATATTTAAAATATCATCTGAAACTTCGCCAATACGATTAGCTGAGTAAATTAAAGCCCTAGCTGTCAATGCCCAAACAAAATCACCAGCTACATCATCTGTTGATATCAACGCTGAAAGCCTATCAACAAGATTTATATTTTCTTTTGCTAACCGCACAGCTGAATACCGTTTCTTTTTTTGCTCAGAATATTCTAAAGTCTCAAGATCCAATGAATGAATAACTCCTTTATCAATCTTTTTATAAAAACCTTGACCACTTTTTTGACCAACCCAACCATTATCTACCATGCTTTTTAAATACTCAGGTATCTTAAAAATATCTCTTTCAGAATCGTTAATACAATTTTCATACGCAGTATTGGCGACAAAACACATTGTATCTAAACCAACAACATCAGCAGTTCTAAAAGTTGCGGACTTAGGCCTTCCAATCAATGAGCCTGTTAGCAAATCTACATCCTCAATTGATATTTTTCTTTTCCTCGCCTCTTCAAGTGTCGCCATCATTCCATAGACACCTATTCTATTTGCAATAAAGTTAGGGGTATCTTTTGCATAAACAACACCTTTGCCTAAGACGCCTTCTAAGCAATTAACTACAACAGGAACTATTTCTTTATTAGTAACAGAAGACAAAATCACTTCAACTAATTTCATGTATCTTGGAGGATTAAAAAAATGAGTTATAAAAAAATTAGAAGCCATATCTCCATCCATACCTTCAATTAATGCTGATATAGAGATACCAGATGTATTTGAAGTTACAATAGCATCACTTTTAAGAAACGGTCTAATTTTTTTATACAAATCAATTTTCCAATCCAGTCTTTCTGCAATAACCTCGATAACCCAGTCACATTCAGAAATCTTATCTAAATCATCATTATAATTTAAAGGAGTGATTAAATCAATTGATTTTGGATTATAGTAAGCGCTTGGTTTTAATTTCAAGCTATCATCTAAACCCTTCTGAGATACATCTTGAGAAATATCAAAAGCATAAACTGGAATTTTTGCATTTGTAAGATGTGCAGCTATCTGAGAACCCATAACACCAGTCCCCAAAACTGCAACCCTTTCTATTTTAAATAAACTTGACATAAAACAACCCCTTAAGAAAGTTAATTAAAACATTATATAAACCAGTACTTTAATTAATCTATCTATCTATTATATTTTTAAATTCTTTCAATAATTGTAGCAATCCCTTGACCACTACCAATACACATAGTAGCTAAACCTAGACTTAGATCATTCTGCCTCATAACATTCATGAGGGTAGTCAAAATCCTTGCCCCTGAACACCCAAGCGGATGGCCTAGGGCTATAGCACCACCATTTAAATTTACTTTTTCCATATCCCACTGCCCCTTTCTTATAACGTAAAGCGATTGGGCGGCAAAGGCTTCATTCAATTCAATTACATCTATATCATCAATGGTCAATTTAGCATTAGCTAAAGCCTTTTCAGTAGCCGGAAGCGGACCAGCACCCATCCGAGTCCAATCAATGCCAGCGACCGCTCTAGATAGTATCTTAAATTCAGGACTTATGCCAGCGCTCTCAACTGAATCCTCACTCATAATTAGAACAACAGAAGCTCCTATTGAGACGGGACTAGAAGTGGCGGCAGTGACAGTTCCATTAGCATCAAAAGCAGGCTCCAAAGACTGTATCTTTTGAATATCAGGCTCGCGAGGCCCTTCATCTTTAGAAACTCCTAAGCCGTTTACAGTTATATTTATAATTTCATTATCAAATCTTCCCTTTTCTGCAGCAAGCAGTGCCTTTTTATGCGACTGAACTGCAAATTCCTCTTGTTCTGATCTTGTAATACCTAGATCTTTAGCAAGATTTTCAGCAGTATCACCCATACCAATATAGAAATCTTTTTCATATAAGTCTGGATGAAAGCTTGGATTAAAGCCTCCCATGGGAACCGAGAACATATCCTCAACCCCTCCGGCAATGCCACAATTTATATCACCCGCAATTACAGCTTGACTTAATTGATGTACAGAATCCATTGATGAGCCGCAAAACCTATTAACTATTTTTGCTGCTGATTCTACAGGCAGCTCAGATAGAACAGATATAGATCTTGCCATAAGCATCCCTTGAGGGCCTTCCGGAAATGCGCACCCAATAACTACATCTTCAATTGACGAGCGAGAAACATTAGGGTTTCTAGCGAGCAAACCATTTATGACTTGAGCGCACAAATCATCTGAGCGGACACCAATCATCTGTCCCCCCTTAGTCCCTATAGGACTCCTTGCACCATCAATTAAAAATGATACTTTATCAGACATATTACAACCTCCTTTAATCTAAATAATATTTATTATACTGATATAAAACTGAAACAATTTCTTTTTGAAATTCTATTCTATTAGGATTATAGTCTAATTTACTTTTCCATCTAGAAACTAAATCAATATTTTCTTTTAAAACATCATCAGAAAAAAGATAGTTAACAATATTTAAACCACCTTCAACTAATTTTACATATTGATCGGCGACAGACAAGCGCAAAACAGAAGCAGTTTCATCTTTATGCAGACCATCATCTAATTGCTGGTACCTCTTAAAGCAGGTATCCATTATACAAATTGAAATAACCATATTTGAGAATGGCTCAATCACCCACTGCTCATTTTTAAGATCCTGACCATATTTATTAATTGCCTCATTTAAACAAAACAATGTAAAAGATCTACAAAACTCAATCACATCAACTTCTTTTTCTAAGTTATTTTGAATAGGGATTTCTTGAATAGGAATCCAATCTTTCAGTCTAAGCTCAATCGAATCCCTAATTGGTATCTCTTCCAATATAGCTTTTTTAAGAAATGTGCCTCCAATAATTAAACGATTAATTTCATTAGTTCCTTCAAATATTCTATTAATCCGCTCATCTCTATAGGCGCAAGCCATAGGATACTCTTCAATAAAACCATTGCCACCAAGAATTTGTACCCCCTCATCTACAGCATAAGCTAAAGCTTCCGAACCAACTACCTTAGATATGGAGGCTTCAATTCCATGATCTTCTATTGCCTTCTGGACTATATTAAAATAATCCTGTGATTCCTTATCGCAACCAGCTAGTTTATGATCAATAGATCCTGTTATCATATAATTAATTGAGTCCGCTTCCCATGCCCTAGTGACAATATTAGCAAATTTACTCTTAATCATTCCAAAACTTTTAATTTTTCTATCAAACTGCTCTCTTTCATTTGCATAATCAAGCGCACCATTCAATACAAACTTTGCTCCACCAGCAGTTGTAACTCCAAGTTTATATCGCCCTACATAAAGGACATTAAATGCTATAGGTCCACCTTCACCAACCTTCCCTAGCACATTCTCAATCGGCACCATGCAATCTTCATAGTAAAATGTAACAGTTGACGATCCCTTAATTCCCATTTTTTTCTCTTCAGCTCCAACAGTCCATCCATTACAATCTTTATCCAAAATAAATGCAGTATACTTTCCATTAACAGAAGCAAAGGTAACCGCTATATCTGCCCATGCACCATTTGTCACATAAATCTTTGTTCCATTTAAAACGTAGTGAGTACCTTCATCATTTAAAGCAGCTGTAGTACTTCCAGAAAGAGCATCTGAACCAGCACCTGGCTCGGTCAACGAGTAACAACCCATCCATTCGCCAGAAGCTAATTTAGGTAGATACTTTGCTTTCTGTTCCTTGCTGCCATACCAAACAATAGGCAGCATAGCAATCCCTGTATGAGCACTAGCTGTAACCATTATAGATGCATTTCGTCCAGATGAAAGAGCCTCAACTATTATACAAGATGTTGTTTTATCTAATGCTAGACCTCCAAACTCCTCAGGAACATCAACGCCAAGGAAACCTAGCTCGCCCATTTCTTTAAATATTTCAAGACTCAACTCTTTATTTAAAGTATTCAAATCTTCTCTAGATTTAAGTATTCTTGTTTCTCCATATTCTCTTGCAGCCTGATCAAACATTTTATGATCTTCAGAAAAAAGCTCTCTAGAAAAAACTTTTCCTCTATCAAGTGGGGTAATCAGAAAAGCTCCGCCTCTACCATACAATTTATCATAATTAATTTCTATTTCACCTATTGAGTTTTTAGCTCTTTTAGGCTTATCATTTTCTACCATATAATCTCCAAAACATTCTTAATCTAGACTTATTCCCTTAATTATTAATTCAATTGAATTATTTATATAATCTTCAGCATCAACGACACTATCTTCAAAGATACAAAACCAATTTATTCCCTGAAAAACAGATAATATATAAATTGCCGTTGACCTTGAATCCACAGGTAAAAATTCTTGCTCCCTTATACCTTTAACAATCACTAGCTCAAATAAATTTATAATTTTTTCATAAAGCTCTTGAGAGCGCACCCTTATCTCTTCATCCTGATTAGCTAATGACCAAAATTCAACTTCAGCCTGAAAGACATAGGACCTAGCCTTAAATACTTTTACCATTTCTTTTGAAAAATCTCTCAATGTACCAACTGCAGATCTTTCTCGACCTCTTCTGCTATAAAAATCTGGAAAAGCTTGTGTCTCCCAATGATCAATTAATGCTAAAAATATCTCCTTCTTACCTTCATAATGATGATATATCGCGCCCTTGCTAAGACCAGTTTCTTTTACAATATCATCAAGCCTGGAATTAGCAAAACCCTTACGGGTTATAATTTTCATCGCCGCCTCCATAATTTGAGACATTCTTTCTTCTTTTGGTAAATTTTTCGCCATAATACCGACCGACTGGTCGGTATATATTATAAAGAGAAGGTTATATAAAACAAGTTCTATTTTAGGAAAATGGAAAGTTTATTCTAAAATTATGTTAACTAAAATAATTATATCTTGAATGTTGACAGATACATCATTATTTATATCATAACACTGCCCACAATCATCATTTAAAATACAATTAATTAGCTTAATGATATCCAATATACTCACCTCGCCATCATTATCTAAGTCACCGATAACACCACAATCAGAACCAACGCTCATTGTTACTGGCAAAATTGTATTTATTTGATCTGGGTCATTAGAATATATATTTAAATTTCCAGTATAAATACCGTCCGATAGCTCTTCAGTATTAAATGTTGCTGAGATTATACTAGCCTCATCTGTGGCTAGAGTACCACTAAGAGGGAATACATTTAACCATGGCTGCAAATAATCAGATTTAAATAATATGGTCATATCATCATGTAAATAATTAGAATTAAATATTACTTGAAGCCCATCTGTTCCGGCCTCATTTTCAATTCCTACAGTACAACTATTAGAAGCTAATGCGGGAACAGATTTATAATTAAAGAGTATCCTCCCATCAGCATAAATAACAGCCTGAAATGTAGCAACTCCATTACCGCTATAAAGAGGAATTTCATCCCATTCTACAACAAAATGATCGCCCCAAGGGAAATAATACATTTGGCCACCATTAGCAGGATTTAAGTCATCCCAAAAAGGTGCCAAAACAGCATTAGGATCATCGCTAGCTGGTATTGGCTGATTGTTATATGAAGTGGCTGAGGAAGTAAAAGATATAAAGCCATTTGTTGAAACACGTACAGAATTATATTCATTACCATAAAAATAGAAAGGGAAACCCAATTCAAATGGCCCTTCATTAGAGTCGTCAGCATTGCCGATTGGTATACCACAATAATCAATCTCTATCCATGTAGGACTAGGCCCCTCTAAATCATCACTATCGATCCATGTATAGCCAAAAGCATCAGGTCCACCCGATCCGCGCATTGCAGGAATACCATTCCTAGAATCAATTTCTCCTTTTTCAATCTTTAATGATTCATATTGTACTGGTGATTCTGGCGAATCTAATACAACCTCTATAGTATACTGCAATTCACCTTCACCAATATTTGTAATAGAAAACTGCTCCATCATTTCAGAATTTACATCTAAATTGACATTTAATTGTTCTTGATTAATATCAATTTCAGAAAATGCAGGAGGACCTATTGGCGGGAATATAATATAATCTATCCATCCCCTATCGCTACCGCTATCAACAGAACCATCCTTGCTATACACCCATCTAAAAGTATGCTCTCCACTGCCTACAGGATAAGAAACTTCAGTCCAATCCATTTCTCCTGACCAGGAACCTAATTCATTACCATCAATAAAAAATCGTAGATAATCATAACTACCTTCTGATGATACTTTTGCAAAGAAAGCTATATTATCTGATGCTGTCACATTTGCAGTAAGAGCTAATTCAGAGGTCTGATTATGCGTAACAACACCAGACACAGATGAATATTCCCCTTCATAAGCATCAATTGCAATTTCCCAATCCGAATCCCCAAGATTATTCCATGGCATTGAGAGTAATGTTCCTGTTTCAAAATCTTCAATTGTCAAGCCTATGCTTACAGATCCAGCTAAAAGCTCTTGATATAAACTAGAAGCATTGATAGTTATGTCAAATACAGCAATATGACCAATTGGAGCATCTTGTGAAGCAGAAACATTATATTCGGTTGAAAATATACTATTAGCCTCTACTCCTTCTATTGAAAAATCAGGACTACCGTTAATAGTTATATATTCATCAGATGAAGCAATGCTAACTACTACATTTTCAAGTGAAGCTCCGCCGTCATTGTATATATTAACCTGAATATCCGAAATATCACCAGGGTCTAATTGACCGTCCCCATCACCAACAACAATTCCATCAATATTTAAATCTGGACAATATCCGGTCATATTTAAATTATACTGCCATTCCATACTACTTCCTGAAATTGTTGCTACAAGTACAATAGAATAATTGTTGGGGATTTCGGTTGAAATATCTAATAAAAAAGAATTATTAGAATCTACAATCTCATCTGGATATATATCTCCAAATTGTTCTTGAGAATCTAAAAGCGTTACATATGGATCATTAATAGCTAAATTAATAGAAACATTTTCTGTAATCTGACTACCTACATTTTTCAAAGCTATTGAGACATTAACACTTTCACCAAACTCAATAATATCATTACCATCAGATGTCATAATAGTAAAATTTTCCACAACAACATATGGTCCATCGGCATTTCCAACCTCAACAGTACCAAAATAGGGTTGCTTATTTTGACCTGTAACAACAACAGAAGCAGTACCGGCTATCTCAAATGGAGTTAAATTAACATCTACAGTAGATTGCTCCCCCGTAAATGCACTACCATAAAGAACTCCATCCATTGATATTGCTATATGTGAATATGGATCTGCACTTACAGTAAAGACATCTGTGCCAATTTGCAAAATTGGCAGGTGATTAACATTATTCTCATCAGGAAAACCCATATAAGTCATTACAGAAGGGTCTCCCATATTATGATATATTTCCCAATAATATGAAATTAAACTACCGCCCGCTTCAACAACAGCAAGGTTTCCAGCCATATTTATAGCATCGTTGACAATAAACCACTTATTTTCATCTTCTCCATTTTCATGAAAAATACCATCATAAATGCCACTACCTGTAGCCTCATATGTAGGATTAGCAGAAACAGTACCAGCACCAACACCCCACCAAAAATCTTCATTCCAATATGTACTATTAGTTCCACCTATATAACCCACCGCTCCTCTATTTTCAACTTGAAGAACAGCCTCTCCAAAAGAGTTAACGTCAAAAGCGGTTGAAGTACAGCAATTACCTATCATTAAGTTGTATTTATTATTATTAAATAAACCAGGAACATCACTTACAGTAAAGCTTGGATCAGCCCAGCCAGAGGAGCTACAATGCGCAGTATAATTAGCAAAGCCTACACCTTGACTATAATCTTGAATAATTGCAGCTGCAGCTGATGGAGCATCAGAAGCAGGATAGAGATAAGTATGAGAAAAAATACCATGATCTTCATTAAAATAATAATTATTTCCATAATTTATCTGGCCATTACCATGAGTTGCTGCATAACTACCATCAACTCCAGATACCATCAACACCTCCTCTAAGTAAGAAGGATCTGACATTTGAAACTTTTCATATTCTAAAGTTTTAGATATTTGAGATTCTAATTGTGAAATATTTTGAGCTGAAAATCTACCGTGGTAAATATCTGGAACTAAATCCCCTGTCATTTCAACATAGTATAAATCTGTAACATGACTTCCTGTAGAGCCGCTATATGTTGGCATTTGAGCTACATCCCCAACAAAAAGAACAAATGATGGCGCAGGCGTATCACTTGTAGGATTATCATACAAATTTTGAATATAATTCTTTATTGCACTGTTTGAAGAACCTATATCAGCAGTATTGCCTAAAACGACCTTAAAACCTTTTTCAGTTTTCCAATCAATAAATTCTGAAAGAGCACTTTCAAATATAGGATTTGTTATAATTAAATAAGTAACAGGATAATTAACTAGATCATCTGTTTTAAAAGTCTGCTTTAAATTTGATATTTTATTATAAACAGTTTGAAAATATGGAGAATAATACTTTGCCTTAATATCTTCTGTCTTTAAAAAATTAGCATTATCGTAATGTACACGAAACTTTACATTCTCCCATACTTTTAAAATACCAGTTACAGGATTATAATCTATTGGCCTAATTTTCAGATTAGCAAAGCGTAAAGATCTTAACATTCCTTCTAAATCTATTGAAATAAGATCTCTATTTAAAAAGCTATCCTTGCTATATATCATAGAATTTATACTAAACTCTAAATCTTCTGATGTTTCGGATTTTGAAAGGGAACGCTGAAAAGGAATAATAGGATCATTTATTCCATAGTCAGATAATTTATAATAATTTATTGTTTCAGACAATATTTCAATTCTAGGGTTACAACTTTGAGGAATCTCTATAAGCCTGTGAATTTGAGGGAGTTCTGGCAAACCTACTTCACTTGAGGCATGATATCCAGATAAAGATAATTTAAAAAAATCTCCAAGTTCTGTATTGATTAAATCTAAAGTTAAATCACCGCTGCTAAGCTCGACATCAATAAACTCTATAGCATCTTTTTTAATAATAAAATCAGTTGATTGAGCAGGTAACTCAATTATCTTGCTTGAAAATAATAACGATGCAAATAGTAAAAAAATGCTCGCTAAACGGTTCAGATAAAACATGCCATCCTCCAAAATTAAAATTTATTTAATTTACGCATTTTTAATAAATTAATACATATAATAATTGTATCATATTGTAATTACCTAATTAATATTTTCTAAATCCATAATAAGCATAATACAACATATAATAAATGCTCTTAAAAAATCCCAAATGTTGATAAAACCTATATATTTTCCACTGATATTTAATAACTTGTAATTTATTTGATGAAAGGGAGCTCTTTCTAGATCTATAATCTGCGAGTATATCTATCATACCATATGCCTTATTACCTTCTCTAAGCAAGGATAGCCATAAGGCATAATCATTTCTCATATTAATTAGCGGCATATACTTCTTACCGCCTAAAATATCAAGATCTAAGATTACAGTCAAGCAGCCTATGCTATTTGTATATAAAAGATCGGAATATTCTATAACATTTTTTTTTATTAATATAGGGCCTATCCCATCACCTTTATCATTAATTTTATTATAAGAAGTAAACGAAAAAGAATATGCTCCTTTTTTCATAAAAGTAATTTGCTTATCTAATTTTTCAGAACGCCAAACATCATCACTATCTAAAAAAGCTAGGTATCTACCTTTAGCTAGCTCTATACCCTTGTTCCTTGCATACGCTGAGCCACAATTTGAATTAAGCTTTATTAATTTAATCCGAGAATCATTCTTAATTATATTTTCTAAGATATTTAACGTGTCATCTTGCGAGAAATCATCGATTAATATTAACTCCCAATTTTGATAAGTTTGCGCTTGAACAGAATCAATTGCTGTTTTTATATATTTATCAGAATTATATATTGGAGTTACAATGCTTACTAAATCATTCATAAAAATTAAGTGTTAATTTTGATTTTCTATAACCATCTATTAAATATCTTGATACTTTAATATCTTTAGAATAGTAAAAAGATTTAATAAACCAAAACAGTAATAATACAAACCCTAAGAAACCACCAAATTTGCTACAAAAAACACCTTTTGCAAATAAAACACCGGGCTTTGTAAAATCTATAGCACGTTCAATTTTTGGATGACTATGAGTAAATATTGGAAAATGATATAAGCTTCCACCGTAATTATATAAATCTAAAAGAAAGACGTTCTCCTCGCAAGAAGGATAGTCTGTTCCTAGGCCAAGATTAATATTAAAAAATATATTATAATTTAATACAAATTTTCGAGATACTATAATTTCAACAGAGCTAATTGAAATTAATTTAATTTTAGATACTATACCCTCTTTAGGATATTTTTTATATGGATCTAAATTTGGACCTGAATACATTCGTAAAGAAAAAGCTTCATGGCTCTTTCCATGCAAAAAATCTTTAATAATAGAAATAGATTTTTCATTTAAAGTTATGTCATCATCTAAAAACCAAATATAATCAGAAGTTGAATGATTAATTGCGCAATTTCTGCTTCTGCTTATTCCATAAAATTTATCTTGTATAATTTTATATCTATCATCAAAATCTTCCGGCAAGCTAATCGAACTACCTCCTTGTACAATTACGAGAATCTCATCAGCCTCTATTAAATGAATAAAATTAAATTCATTTATAAATTTATTGAAATTATTTGCAATTGTTGAAATAGCTACGGTAAGTGTTTTTGACATAATATTTAATTATTCATCTTTTTGAACTTATCTATATTTATGGGCAAGATAAAAGAAAATATCGGAAGCATAAGCAACAATACGATCATCCGGTGCCTCACTGCACCCATTGGATATGCTTCTATCATAGCAAATGGCACAGTTAATATCAAAAATAATACAGCTCCTTGAAATGTTTTAGTCTTAAATATTTTAAAATTACCAATTATAATAAATAATGAACCTACTAAAATTATAAATGAAAAAATAGAATCTAATGTAGCCATAAAATATTTATAATTAGAAGATTCCCACGGATAAGGAGCAAACAAATAATGAATTAAAAATCGAGGTATATAACTAATAAAATCAAACCAGTCTTTATATACTATATTTACTAAATAAGCATTTGGTAAATCGGAGAACGCATTTCTATATAATTGAAAATAATATAAATTTAAAAGATTGGAATCAATAAATAAAAATAACTTAAAATTTGAAATAGAAATAACAAATAAAAAAACAACTATAGTAAATATTGCAGAGACTCTTACTATTCCACGATAAAAATAAATTAATGACAAAACATATATTAAGGAATAAATAGGAAAAACTTGAGGTCTAATAAAAGTGGCTAAAAACAAATAAGCCAATACAACTGAATGATTTTTCATACTACCAACTTTACGATTATAGAGAATAACAAGTCGATAGAAGAATAAAATAGATATAAATAAGAACGCACTCTCCCTTAATAAAACCGGAATGTACAATATAGACGATGGCATAAATGCAGCAATAAAAGCTGCAGGCCAGGGATTTAAAATTTTAAATTCAAAACAAATTTTAATTATATAAATAATTGTTATTGAGTAAAGGAATGAATTAATCAAGCTAACAACAAGCGAAGAGTTGCCTAATAATAAATAAATATTACCTATAAAATAATTAGCAAATCCAGATGCACCTAATCCAGATCCCTGAACAACATTTTCTCTAGCAAAATCTAATGCCAAATTATTATAATATGAAACATCACTTAAATCAGGCAATATAGCAATGTGTTCATTAATTATTGCAATTAAGCCCTTGCTAATAAAAGAAAATACTATCATAGCTCTTGCAAAAAAGGACTTATCAAAAAGAGGCTCTTTTGATATATGCAAAAGAATCAAATATAATAAAATTATAAATAAAACAGAGCCTTGAAATAGGTTGAGCCAAACAGGCATTTTTGAATATCTGTATATAAATGATATTATATTAGAAATAATTAAAAATATGCTAATAAGTAAGCTAAAGTTAAATATATAATTTTTATTCATTCTAAAATTTATTAAAGCCTATATTTTAAAAATTTTGTCAAATTTATTTAGCGCTCTATCTAAACTAAAATAATTAGATCTATCTATTAGTCTTTTCTTATCAATATTTCTTATTTTAAAAGGTATATCTTTTATAGCATCAGATAATAACTCAACATTATTGGGCAGTACTAGCTTACCGTAACGACCATCATCCAATATCTCTCGTGGACCGTATGGACAATCTGTAGATATTATATACTTCCCAAGAGCCAAAGACTCAATAAGAGCCAATGGAAGACCTTCCCATTTAGATGAACTAATAACAGCTTCTGATCTTTTTATAATAAAGTAAGGATTAGAAAAATGACCAATCAAATAAACATCATTTGATAAATCAAGCTTTGCGATAAGTTTTTCCAAATTAGATTTTTCTGGTCCAGCTCCCATTATTATCAATTTATATTTAACTATACTTCTTACTTTATTAAAAGCTTTTATTAATAAATCTAAATTTTTTGCTTGCACCAATCTTCCTATAGATAAAATATAGTCACCTTTTTTAATTATAGAATCACTTTTAAAATCAGTTATAGATGATAATTGGTTAACACTATCATGATCAATTGGATTATATATCAATAAAAGCTTATTCCTTTTAATATTAAAAGAATTATTTAAATCATTTAGCACACCCTTAGAAACACAAATTATAAAATTTGCTCTATTATAAAAGTAATTTATTAATATGTATCTTACAATAAGGTACTTTGAAATCGTATTAATACTATGTATAGAAGTTACGCTATGCTCCCATAAAATTAATTTAGTATTAACAAATGCACATTTATGAGCAAAAGATGTTAATATATTAGCATAATCTAAAGAGGAAATGAAATATTCTGGTGATTCGTTTTTAAAATAAATTATTAAATCTTTTAAGCAATAGCGTAATTTAGATTTAGAAAAATTTATAATCCTTACTCGGGTATGAATCCTATCTAGCCCAACACTATCTTCATCGCAGATACATAAGTGAAATTTAAATTGAGGATATCTTTCAACCAATTTATTTAAAATTACTATTAAAACATTTTCAGCCCCACCAGGCATTAAATTTGGTATAAAAAAAGATATCTTCAAATATTACAAGGTAATTATTATTAAAATAATCATCTTTATATAAAGATAATATAGATAAAATTAATTATCTCTATTATATACTGATAAAGAATAGGTTACTGTTACAATAAAAGTTATTAAAATCATAATAACAAGCATTAAAAAGCGCTTGGGAGCAGACTTATTTATTGGCGCCTGCGCAGCATCAAGCAGCTGAATTGTTGGAGTATTTTTTGCCTCCTGAATTTTCGCATCTTCATATTGTTGAGTTAAGTAAATAAATAAAGTATTATATACCTCTACCTCTCTATTTAAATTTCGAAGTTCGGCTTCCATATCTGGAACATCTGATAAAATTAAAAATAAATTATTATCAATATCACTTTCAAAATTATTTCCATACTGAATTTCATGTAATTTATTTTTCAGCTCATCTAGCTCGTCCTGCATACTAATTGCATCAGGATGATCAGATTGTAATTTAGAAGAAACAACTTCTATCTGAACCTCGTTTATCATTATTTGATTTTTTATAGCAGAAGCAGACTCAATTGCAGACTTTTTTTGATCATCAATAGATATTATGCCATGATTTTTTTTATATGTTTTTAATTTATCTTCTGCAGCCATTAAATCATCTAAATTTTTAGAAAATCGCTCACCTAAAAATTTTCTTTGATGGGCAGCCTGCTCCATCTGCAATATTTTATTAATACTATCTAACTCTATCACATATTGATTAACAATATCTGCCGATAGGTTTCTAGCATAAATTTCATCATCATCTAAATGAAACCAGCCCGTTTCTACATTAACATCTATAGCAATAGTTCCTTCATCAGTAATTTCTATAGAAGTATAATTCTGCAAGCTTTCTAAAGCTTCTTCAATATTTTTCGACTTATAATATTCAATCAAATTAAATTTATCAATTATACTTTCTAAAGCAGTCCTGCTTTTTAAAATTGCTATCAGCCTCATAGACTCTTCTTCGGATCTAGATACTAAACCCCCAAAAGGAAGATCTGAGTCTGAAAACATATTTGATATACTTGTTTCTGAAGATGATGATGGTGACATCAATACTGACCTTGCTGTATACGTTTTAGGTATTATAAGAGATATGACAACAGTAATTATTGATACAAATAAAATATTGACAATAATTCTTTTCCTAAATGCATTAATAATTAAAAGTATATCAACAAACCCCATCTCATCTAAATTTTTTACTTTAGCTTGATTTTCCATCAATTAATTAGTTGCAGCTTGATATGTTAAATAAAGGGTCATCATAGATGTAAGAGTTTGCAAGGCACTCATATTTCCAAGCAATCTATATTTTATATTTGCTGAAACATTTATTTCATCACCTGGCTGCAATGCATATTTATTTTCTAAAAATATTTTTTCACCATTCCTAAAAACAGCAAGTTTTTTTCTATCTCCATGATCTGTCACGCCTCCTGACATAGATATATAATCGTTAACTGTATACCCCGGAATATATTTATGGCCAGTAGGCCTCAAAACAAATCCCGTAATATAAACCAAACTATTTTTATTAGATACAATTGCTTCAATATCACTATTCATCTGGTTATTAAAAGAAACATTAACAACATCTCCTTCTTTAAGAATAGGGTTATTTGCTAAATTCCCATTAAATAAAAACTCTTTTAAATTAAAATACTTAGCATCTCCATATTTATTATTAATTACAATACTTGTTTCATCTGCAAATTTATGCATGCCACCAGCTTTAAGTATAATGTCTGATAATCTACTTATCGAAGATATAGTATGAAAGCCCTGATTAATCACAGCACCAGTTACTTGTATTTTGAAATAACGAATATTCAAAAGTATTAGCGCAACTTCAGCACTTTTAAACCTATTATTTTTTATATATTCTGCGACTTTCCTTTCAGCAACATTTATACTTAATCCTGAAACATGAATGGAACCAAGATCAGGTACCCACAATTCTCCTGTTGGATTAATTGTTAAAACATATGCCATTTTAGCACTAGTTATAACACTTAAACCAATTTTATCACCAGGACCAAGGATATATTTATCAGAATCAATTTCAGACTCTATAACAAAACCCTCTGGTAATCTCATCACTTGATCTTTATTATCTAAGCCTAAATTTTGTAAATTTTGAGCAAATATATAATTAAATGAAAATATATTAATTAAGAGCAGTAGTAGAATTGTATTCTTTATTTTATTTAGCATTAATATCTCATTTAAACATTATTTATAATAAACCTATTTTTTTACGAACATACCACTCAATAGATAGTAAGAAAATTAAGATCCACCAATACTTATAAGTTTTAATTCCACTTACATTATCCTTTTTAATTAAATTCAATGGGTTAATTTGTATAGAATTTAACATAGCTTCCAATGAATCAATAGGCATATATATACCACTAGTTTTATAAGCAACATCTTCTAAAACAGATTTGTACTGAATTAATTCTTTTAACTCAATATTAACATCTTGAACATATATTGTCTTTTCAACACTTTCAATAAAATTACCATTATCTAAAGTACCCAAGCCTGATATTTTATGTGAACCTGAATTTTTTAAAATAATACTGCAATCATATATATTAGTTAAATAATCATTTTGACAAGGCGTTAATAACGTATCAAAAGTAGGAGAAATTGTTTTAAAAAAAATTTCTGATAATTCCAACTCTTCAACTGGAGCTAACTTGACATTTAATTTCTCTCCTCTATCATAAGTATCCTCATTTATATGTATTGCAATCATTCCCTGATTACCATAAAATTTATCAATAAAAATTTTATCTAATAACAAATATACGGGAGAAGATATATTAACCCTACTTTTTATATGAGCCTCCATCATCCCTGGTAAAGAAACTATATAAAATAGATCATTCCCTCCCAATACCATACTACCATCAGTATATTGTAAATCTATATTATTTTGAGAAGATATCCATTTAACATTTCTTGATTGAGGAGGAAACATATTAAAATCTATCCCCGAAAAAAGACTGCCAATATTATCTAATGAAACTGCTGATAATAAATCCGGCCTAATAATTGTAGGATTTAATATTTTAATTTTAGAAGAAATTATATTTGCTGATAACAAAGAAGATTTAGGACCCTCAAGATAAACTATAGGGATATTATTATCTATAGAATATTCATATATTTTATTAAATAACGGAATATCTAAATTATTTGAAGGAAAATCATCAAGGACCAACATTTTACTAGGATTATTACTTGAAAAATCAACTTCTATATTCCATTCATTATTTTCAATTCTATAATAATGATCAAGATCTACATGATCAATATTCAATATACTAGATTTTATAATTGAAGTATTAGGTGACAATGAACCAGAAACCATAATTATAGATTCAATAAACGGATTTATATTTAATGAAAATGTATATCTATTATTATCAATAAATTGTTCTCTTGTCAATGTTGAAAGGGAAGCTGTATTAAAACCATCTAAATCATTTGATAATAAAGAAATAGTTAATTTCTTTCGTTGACTCCCAGAGTTAAAATAAACAGGCTCATCATATACAACCTTTCCAGTATTATTTTTAATATTTAATCGAGAATTAATATCAGAGTTAACATTTGAAATAATATAAACTTCAATATCAATAATTTCATTCTTATTAATTTTAGGTGGGTACAAAATTTTATCAATAGAAATATCTTGAATTTGCGTTGTATTTCCGACACCTAAAATATTAATCGGTATTTTTTGTGTGAATTTTATAGAGCCAAAATCTAATCCAGATGTAGCTACACCATCTGTAACTAAAATAACTTGATCAGGGTTTTGGCTAGAAAGAAAGTTTGGCATTTTAGTAAAATAAGTATAGGTTAAAGTATCTATATTATTTTCCACCATTTGCATATGCTCACTTAAAGAAAAATAAAAACTATTAACTTTATGTTTATCAAATTTTGATTTTATTTTTTTTATAACAGAATCATAGGAATAATCCATATTCTTAAAATGGGCAAACATACTTTCAGAAAAATCAAAAATGATACTTATATTTTGATTAGTTTTTGTTGAATGAGTATAACTAAACCATGGATTAATTATTAATAGCAATATTATGATTAGAACCAAAAAACGTAAAGAAAAAAGAAGAGATTTTAAATAAAATGATAGATTGTTTAAAAAAAACCAATATCTATAAATCAATACAAAAAATATAACAAGGAAAATTATTGAAAAAAATGGAGAGCCTAAAAACTTCAATTTAGCTAAAGGTCTTATCATCCAAAGAAAGACTAGGATTAGCTTTCAATGTTAAAGATGAAAAGATGTTATTTTTAAGTTTTTCATAACCTGAAATTGCTATCATTGCAGCGTTATCAGTGCAAAACTCTAAAGATGGGAAGTATATTTCTAGATTATTTTTAATTGATAATTTATTAGCAATATCTCTAAATCGTTGATTAGCAGCTACACCTCCAACAATTGAAATTCTATTTATAGATGTTAACAAAATAACCTTTTCTAAATTTACAATTAAAGAGTTAATAATTGCGTCTTGATAACTTGCTGCAATATCTGAACGCTTTTTATCTAGCTCACTATCGGAGATTTCTTTAACCTTATACAATAAAGAAGTTTTTAAACCACTAAATGAAAAATTTAAGGGATTGCTTTTAACTTTAGGTATCGGGAAATTATATCTTTGAGGATCACCATTTTTAGAAATACGCTCTATTTCAGGACCACCTGGATATGACAGTCCAAGGATTCTAGCACCTTTATCAAAAGCTTCACCAGCTGCATCATCAACAGTATTAGAATGTAAAATATAATTTCCAGGTTGACTTACTTCCCATATTTGAGTATGGCCACCAGTTACTAATAAACAAAGATATGGATAGCTCATTTTAGGATAAGATAAAAAACTAGCATAAAGATGACCTTCAAGATGATTAACTCCTATAAATGGAATATTTAAAGCAATTGATAGACCTTTTGCAAAATTTAGTCCAACTAAAAGTGCTCCCATTAAACCTGCACCATATGTTACAGCTATGCCATCTATATCAGATAAAGAAACATCCGCCTTATCTAAAGATTGTTGAACAATATTTGTAATCTGGGTATCATGCTCACGAGAAGCAATTTCAGGTACAACTCCACCATAGATTTTATGAACTTCCTGAGATAATACAATACTACTTAAAATATAACCATTTTTATAAATAGCTGCAGCAGTTTCATCACAAGAGCTTTCAATGCCAAGGACAATCATTTACAATATTGGACTATGTTAGTCCTCGTATTATTTATTATAAAATAAACCTAACTTGTTTATTATTCAGAACTATTATCATTTTCTGAAATTTGATCAATAACATCTTGAGGAATTTCTATTTTATCAGTTTCAGGTTCAACAATATCTAATTTCACATCCTCATCACCTTCAGATTCAATACCTTCAAGACCTAAATCAATCATTAGTATAATTTTTTTATACTCTTGATCAACTTCTTGTACTGTAACCTCATGAGAGTCACCTTCTTTAAACTTAGATAGTATTGCTGCCTTTTCATGTTTCTTTAATCTTTTTAAAGGCACAATTCCTTCCAAGCCATCAGTTAAATCAAAAATAATACCTTTATCAAGCACTTTTATAATGGTACCATTTATAACCTTACCTGATGTAAAATCGGCTTTTATGGACTCCCAAGGATTATCTTCAACCTGTTTCATTCCTAAAGCTAAACGCCTTTCCTCTACAGAAACTTCAAGAATTTTTACCTTAACAGAATCACCTTTTTGAACAACTTCTTTTGGATGACGTACCTGTTTTATCCAAGACATATCCGATACATGGACTAAACCATCTATACCCTCTGCTAATTCAACAAATGCTCCAAATTGAGTTAAATTTCTTACAACTCCATCATGATCAGTGCCTACAGAAAATTTGCTTTCTATTGTATCCCAAGGATTTTCTTGTAATTGCTTAATACCTAAAGAAATTTTCTTTTCCTCTATATCAATACTAAGAATTTTAGCCTCCACACTATCACCAACCTTAAACATATCAGATGGATGTTTTATATGTCTAGTCCAAGACATTTCAGAAATATGTATCAAGCCTTCAACCCCTTCTTCTAATTGAATAAAGGCTCCATAATTCATCATATTTACTATTTTACCTTCAACAATTGAATCTAAAGGAAATTTATCAACAATATCCTTCCAAGGCTCTTCTTGTAACTGCTTCATGCCCAGGGATACTCGAACTTTCTCAACATCAAAATCTATTACTTTGACATTAATTTTTTCACCAATCGAAAGCTTCTCTGTGGGATGATTTATTCTACCCCAAGTAATATCAGTAATATGCAATAAACCATCAATACCACCTAAATCAACAAATGCACCAAAATCAGTAATATTTTTAACTATACCCTCTAGCACCATGCCAATTTCCATATCTTCTAATACTGCTTGACGCTTTTCAAGCAAGTCATCTTCTAAAATAGCTTTTCTTGACAACACTATATTTTGACGCAATTCATTAAATTTAACAATTTTAAATTCACTTTCAACACCTAAGAATTCATCAAAATCCATTACAGGTTTAATATCCACTTGAGATCCAGGCAAAAACGCCTGAACGACACCTAAATCAACTACCATTCCACCTTTAATTCTACGACTTATAAGACCTGTAATTAATTCTTCCTTTTCAAAACAATTACGAATCTCTGTCCATCTACTTTGAAAATCAGCCTTTTCTTTAGATAAAATAATATTTCCACGCCTATCTTCAAAAGTTACAATAAAAACATCTATATTTTGGCCAATTTCAGGCAACTCCTTAAACTCAGAACGATGGATAATTCCTTCAGCTTTAAATCCAATATCTACTAATATATCTCTATCAGTAAGACCAACAACAGTACCAGTAACAACCTCCTTTTCCTTAATATCACTAAATGTATCAGAATATTGATTTTCTAAACTTTCTGAAATCAATTCTTCCTGATCATATTGAGCAAGATCATCTTTACTAACAACCTTTACTTCTAAAATTGATGGATCTAAATAATCTAATATCGCAACTGGAGGAGAATCACCCTCTTTATCATTAAGATCTTCTACAATATCATTATCTTCAACATCTAAATTTTCGTTATTATCAACTTGCTCATTATCATCTTTATTATTTTTAGTTGAGGAATTATTTTCTGCTTCCACAATTTCTTGTTCTATGTCTTTACTCATGGTTCGAGTCTTGCTCCTATTTATTTGTTTTATTAATTATACTTACAATACTATCAACTTGTTGATTTATAGTAAGTCCTGTTGTATCTATTTCTATCGCATCTTCTGCTTTCTTTAAAGGCGAATATTTTCTAGTGGAATCCATTCTATCTCTCTCTGATATTTCAAGAATCATCTCATCTAAAGATACAGAATTAATTTTCTTACTCTCTAATTCTATTTTACGCCTAGAAGCTCTCTCTCTGATATCAGCTACAAGAAAAAATTTATAATCCGCATTTGGAAAAACTGCAGTACCTATATCTCTTCCTTCTAAAACCACATCAATATTAGAAGCTATTTGGCGCTGGTATTTAACTAAAGTCTCTCGAACAATTTTTATCGAGCTAACTAAACTTACAAACTCAGTAACCCTACTTGAACGTATATCTAATGAAACATCCAAACCATCCATATATAAACTTTCTGGACTATTATCATCAAATTTTATATATGTATCTCCAAGCAATTTTTCTAGGTCAGACTGATTACGAACATCAACATTAGAATTAATACATTTAAGAGCTATAGCCCTGTACATTGACCCTGTATTAATATGAACAATATTTAATTTATCAGCTAAACATCTAGCGGTAGTAGATTTTCCCGAACCAGCAGGTCCATCGATAGCAATTATCATCTAGTTATTTCTTTTTTTAAAAAAGCCTAGTAATATAAGATTTATTTTATAAATAATAAAAGAAACAAAACTTAAATATTTTTGAGCTTTTCAATATCCTTATTATTTATTTTTTTATACTTCCCTGGTGACAATTCACTTACATCAAAGCCAGCAAATGACTCTCTATGTAAATGAATAACCTTAGAATTTAATGCAACAAAAATACGCTTAACCTCATGGTTCTTGCCTTCACGTAAAATTATACGCCAATAGATAAGACCTCCGCTAACATTCAATCTATTAATCTCCCCTTTTGCAACAAGTCCACCCCCAATATCAATTCCTTTTGAAAGCAATTTTCTTTTCTCTTTTTCAATATCTATTTTTGAAGCAGCAATATACACTCTTTCAATTTGGTTACGTGGATGCATTAGTTTATTTGCTAACTCACCATCATTGGTCACTAAAATAGCTCCTGTTGTATCTCTATCTAATCGACCTATTGTAAATAAACGATCATCAGTAGGCACTAAATCTATAACTTTCTTTCTTCCCTGCGGATCGGAAGAAGTAGAAATATATCCTTTAAGCTTATTAACTAAGTATATTTTTATATTAGGCAATGAATAAATTGGTGAGCCATCACAAACAATCACATCATCTGGCATGACAATATATCCAAAGTTCTTATTAATAGATCCATTTATAACTACCTTACCGTCTTCTATTAATTTATCGCACTTTCTCCTTGAAGCAAATCCTGATCGAGCTAAATATTTATTTAGACGCATTTTTTTCCTTAAATAATGTTAAAGTACTATTGTCACTTAAAATTTCAGACATTTCTTTTAATTTTGGGAGCTTGTTTACTTTGGTAAAAAACCTACTTTTCTATATACCTTACTCAATGTTTTCCTAGCTCTATAAAAAGCATCCTCGGCACCTTTTTTTAAAATTAAATTCAAATAATTTTTATCTGAACTAAGGTGATTATATTCATCCTGAATAGGTTTTAAAAATTCATTTACAGAGTCTATTAATTCATTTTTTAAATCTGAATATAATTTTCCTTCAAATTTATTTTCCAATTCAGATATTTTAACATTAGTAACTAATGAATGCAATTGTAACAAATTTGATATTCCTGGATTTGAAGTATTTTTCTTTATTTGCGAACCTGAATCAGTAACTGCTCTTTTAATTTTCTTTTTAACAACATCAGGGGAATCAAGCATTGAAACAATATTATTAACATTGGAATCAGATTTAGACATCTTCTTCAACGGATCCTGCAAACTCATTATTCTAGCACCCTCTTTAGGTATATAAGGCTCAGGGACTTTAAAAGTTTCTGAATAATTTGAATTAAACCTTACTGCAAGATCTCTAGCTAATTCAAGGTGCTGTTTTTGATCTGATCCTACAGGCACCAAGTCTGCTTGATACAATAAAATATCAGAAGCCATAAGCACAGGGTAAGTATAGAGACCAGCATTAATATTTGCCGAGTGCCTCTTTGACTTATCTTTAAATTGAGTCATCCTATTGAGCTCGCCAACGTATGTCAATGTACTTAAAATCCACATTAGCTCAGCATGCTGAGGAACATGTGACTGAATAACAATTGTACTTTTTTCGGGGTCAATACCACACGCTATATACTGTGCAACATATGACAAACATCTATTTCTTAGATCGGCAGGGTTCTGTTTAACAGTCAAGGCATGCATATCAACAACCAAAAAAATACTCTCATATTTTTCCTGCAGAGAAACCCAATTTTTTAATGCACCTAAATAATTGCCAATACATAACTGACCACTTGGCTGGACACCTGAAAGCACAACTTTTTTATTTTCTAAAGACATAGATCAGTTCTCCTCTTTCATAAATAAATACTGTCTCCAAGAACCCTGAGAGCGCTTAACAAATTTCTGCAAATGTAAAATCACTGTAGGCTTACGAGGCAATTTAGATAATTTCATATTAATGCTTGATAACGCGTGCTTTCCTTTTCTAGCATTGCATGGAACACAGGCTGCAACTAAATTATCCCAGCTATCAACACCTCCATTATTTTTAGGGATTATATGATCAACTGTCATAGGTACAGATTTAATATTACAATATTGACATGTGTAACCATCCCTTTTCAATATATTCCTTCTAGATAGTACAATCTCTTTTCTTTTTATTTTAGCATAATATTTAAGTTTCACAACACTTGGTACTTGAAGCGACAAACTAACTGCATGAATAATTTCATTATAATTTTCCAATGTATCTACCTTTTCATTAATAAGCAAAATTATGGCTCTTTTAACACCTATTAACATTAATGGCTCATAACTTTGATTTAGCAACAAAACCCTTCGATTTAGAACAGAATCCATAATTTTACAATAACCCCTCAATGGACTTAACTATAAAATTTAAATTGGCTAATTTAGGATTAAATAATAAGGATCCTTCTACAACAGACTCTAATTTTACTTGACCTGAACAATGTATAAATTGATTATCATCAACAATTATACCTACATGATTAACACAATCTCCTTCGAAAAAATATATAAGATCTCCTGGCATTGACTCCTGCAATGAAATATTTTTTAATCCAGAGACCATATATTGATTTGAGGAATCTCTGGGTAGGAAAATATTTAAAACATTAAATAATAATTGAACAAAACCTGAACAATCAAACCCAAAAGATGATTTTCCTCCCCATAAGTATGGAACACCTAATAAAGTTTTAGACAAATCAATTATAGTATCCCGACTTTTAAATGACTCAGTTCTATTATTAACAATATAGCAATAATTATTCGCAAAAAAAGGAACCCTAAAAAAACCAGATTCTTCTTCAGAAAAAAGTGGAACCTTTGTCCCAAAAGACAACATACTTATAATATCAGAATCTAAAGAACTATCTGAATATAATGGGAGGAATCTATCGTAAACAAGCAAATGATCTTCACTAACGCAGTCAATTTCTGATAAATAAAATGAATGAATCCATCCATGGTAACCATCTAAGGTTTCTATTTTAAACCAATCATCTTTACTGCTATTAATTTCAACTATGTCCCACATAAGACACTGTGTCACCATCTCTGATCTAAAAGTAGGCTTATTATGAATAGGTGCTACTGCTGAAGAAACAGATGATTTAGTCATCTATTCTTAACATAATCAATAAGAGTTAATCCTATTTCAGTATTATCCATAAATGCATCAAAAACTTCCGCTCCTGGTCCCGAAGCCCATATAGGGACAAAATTAGCGGAATGATAATCGGAAGTAAACCTGATATCCAAATTAGAATTTTTAGCATCATGAACTGCAACGCCCCCGCATTCATGATCTGCGGTTAAAACAACTAATACATTAGGGTTTTTAATTTGATAATCTAAAACAAAGTCCACCAAATCATTTAAAGAAGCCATCTCTCCTTTAATATATTCAGCACTGTTAGAATGCCCCCCCCAATCTACTTGAGATTCTTCAATCATAATAAAAAAACCTTTAGGATTTTTATCAATTTGAGAAAGAGCTAATTGTGCCATTTGAGTAGTAGAAGGATTTCTTCCTTCATATACAGGAGGCAATGCTTTATCAGAAAACAAACCCAACAATCTCTTATTCGCATCAAATGATGCATCAATTCTATCTATAAATTCTCCACCATTCTTTTCATATATAGAGATTAAGCTATCTGGCCAAAACCTTTTTCCACCACCAAGGATAACATCAACTTTAGTTTGAGCATATTGTTGAGCAATTTCAAATTCTTTTTTTCTGTAATCTATATGAGCTGCAAAAGATGCTGGAGTCGCATGCGTTACCGAAGATGTTGCAACAAGTCCTGTTGACATGCCCTTTTCTTCTGCCCATTCAAGTACAGTCTTAACTTTTACAGTATCTATATCAACACCTATAGCCCCATTGTAAGTTTTTTGACCAGAAGAAAGAGCTGTTCCACTAGCTGCAGAATCCGTAACTCTCTTGCAACTACTTTCGCAGTCTCCATGATTAGGATGTGTTGCAACAAGACCGACATGATCAAATCTAGCTGGAGCAAAGGGACCATTAGCATAGTATGAAAGAGTATATTGCCCAATACCTGTTCCATCAGCTATAATAAAAATAATTGATAATGGCCTTGAATTATTAGCTTTACCATTTAAAAGATAATGCGAATGAACAGTTGAAGGTATAATATTTGTTTTTTGCTCTTGAAGTGCAATTCCATACTTACTATAACATCCTAAAAACTGAAAAACTATTACTAAATATATTAATTTTCTCATTATTTAATCCTTAGAAATTTTCTTTTACCTACTTTCAAAACTATTTCAATACCTTTCTTTAACATAAAGTTTACATCATCAACTTTACTCTTATCAATAGAAACAGCTCCCTGCTTAACCATCCTCTTACCCTCTCCGTTACTCGCAACCATTTGATTTTTAGCCATTACATCTATAAGTCGCTCATCGTCTAATAAAACATATTCCATCATTTCCTTAGGCTCATCTTTTTTTATAAACAATGCATCAAAAGCTTCTTCAGCTTTTACAGCAATCTTCTTATCATAATAAATAGATACTATCTCTCTTGCCAATTCTCTTTTTAGATCTCTAGGATTAGACCTATTCTCATCTAGATCATTTTTAATTGATTGTAGCCTAGTATTAGAAATATCTGTAGCAAATTCAAAATATTTCAATATTAGAGAGTCTGGAATTGAAAGTGTCTTTCCATATATATCATCAGCAGAATCAGTAAGGCCTATATAATTATCATAAGATTTAGACATTTTTTCAACCCCATCCGTACCCTCAAGAATTGGCGTTGTAATAATCACCTGCGGAGACTGACCAGCTTCTTTTTGTAAGTCTCTACCAACCAATAAATTAAATTTCTGATCCGTACCTCCTAGCTCTACATCAGCCTTTAAATGCACACTATCATAGCCTTGGGCTAAAGGATAAAGGAACTCATGAACGGATATTGGAATACCATCTTTATAGCGCTTAGTAAAATCATCACGCTCAAGCATTCTTGCAACTGTATACTTTGAAGATAAAGATATAACATCAGAGAAACTCATGGAATTCAACCAATCTGAATTATAAACTATTTTAAGGTTCTTAGAAGATAATATTTTAGAAGCCTGATCTATATAAGAGAGAGCATTCTCTTTTGTTTCCTTTAAGGTAATCTGCGGTCTAGTTTTATTTCTACCTGTCGGATCGCCTATCATTGCTGTAAAATCTCCAATCAGCAAAATAGCCTGATGACCTAGATCTTGAAAATGGCGCAGTTTTCTTAATACAACAGCGTGACCTAAATGCAAATCTGGCCTGCTAGGATCGCAACCAAATTTAATATTTAAAGGGACTCCATTTTTTAAAGATTTTTCAATTTTTACATTGAGCTCATCAATAGGAATAATTTCGTCTACACCTCTACATATCAAATCTATTTGCTCTTCTTTGTTGGGGATTTTTTTCATAGTTAATTATTATATTTTTTTATAGCTCTATCTACTTGCCTGGCTATATCTCTATCCATTTTTGCTTTCCTTTTATCATGTATTTTTTTACCTTGAGCTAATCCGAACTGCACTTTCACCCTACCTCTTTTAAGATAAATTGATAAGGGGATCAGAGTCTTACCCTTCTCATCAACCATTTTTCTTATCTTTACAAGTTCTTTTTTATGCAATAATAATTTTCTGTCTCTATCCAGGCTATGAGTAGAATAGCCTTCATTAGAATACTTCCCAATATGCATCCCAACAACATAAAGCTCATGCTTTATAAACCTAATATAAGATTCTTTTATATTAGACTTACCTTCCCTTATAGCTTTAACCTCAGATCCATAAAGAACTATACCGCCTTCATATTTATCTAGAATATTATATTCATGCCACGCCTTACGATTAGTTGAAATAATATTATCGCTCATATATGTATAATTTAAGTATATTATTTTTCATCATTTAAAATATATTAATTAAAAATAATGATAAAATTAAAGAAGAATCATTATACACGCTTAAGCATAAAGTGTTACTTTATGTAAAAGGTCGCAATATATATATATATATAGATTTAGTCCAAATAAATCATCTATTAATTTTATATTCAAGCAGCTTGTTAATAAAATATTCATTTTCTTCACGTGTTCCTATTGTAACACGGACACACGAAGATAGCCCCCAGGCATTTAAATGCCTTAGTATAATACCCTTTGTAAGCATTGTATTGCAAAAATTTTTAGCTGTTTGATCGCTATTTAGGATAATTGTAATAAAATTAGTTATAGATTTTATATAATCTAACTCTATATCATTAAGCACATTATACAACCTCTCCTTCTCAGTAAGGCAGCTACTTATAGTTTTATCAATATACACCTGATCATCAATTGCAGCCAAAGCACAAACCTGGGCTGGCCAAGAAGGCTCAAAGGGTAATTTAACCTTGTTTAAATTACTTATCAATTCTTCATGGGCAAAACCATACCCTACACGAAATCCTGCCAAACCATGTGCTTTTGAAAATGTTCTCAATGTAATCACATTATCATATCGATAGTGCATGGAATCAGGATAGTCTTTAACTTGAACTGCATATTCAAAATAAGCCTCATCTAATAATACTAAAACTCTTTCAGGCACTTTAGTCATAAAGATGTCAAATTCATTTTTAGTAAAATAGGTGCCAGTTGGATTATCAGGATTTGCTAAATATATTATCTTTGTATAATCATTAATTTTTTCTGCTATATTAGGAAGATCATGGTGATATCCATTTAAAGGCACCCAATTAATATGGTTGCCACTAGCATTAGCTAATACTTTAAAACCAATAAAAGAATTCTTTGCAGCAATAATTTCGTCACCTTGTCGCAGAAATGTTCTCATAATATTTGACATAACCCCTTCACTACCACTACCAACCACAATATTAGCCTCTTTTACATTAAAATGATCTGCTAATTTCTTTTTTAAAAGGTAAGCAGAAGGATCAGGGTATCTAAAATTGTCTTTTAAAGAATTTTTCAAAGCTTCAATAGCCATAGGAGAAACACCATTTGGATTTTCATTTGAAGCTAGTTTGATAATATACTTCAAACCTAGCTCTCTCCTCAAATCCTCAATAGGTCGGCCAGCTTTATACGGCAAAAGATTTTTTATATGCCGAGGAACTAATGCCAAGAATCTTTAGTTTTTAAATTATAGTAAAATATCATAAACAAATCTAGCTTGATATATATATTAAGAATTACTATTTTGTTCTAATTAACATTAAAGTTGAATAAAATTAAAAAAAACATCCCCTTCATATAATCAATAGGCTAATATTATATTTATGTGTTAAATTAATTATTATTCTATATATAAAATGAAAATAACTATTGCAATATTACTAATTCATTTATCAACTTTATTTTGTCAAAATTATTATGTTGAAAATGCGTTCCCTAATCTTAATTTCTCAGACCCTGTAGGCATATATCACTCTGATGATGAAACAAACAGATTATTTATTTTAGAACAAGAGGGTATTATTAAAGTAGTTAATAATAACTCAAATGAGTTAAATGCAACTATCTTCTTAGATATTACATCTATTGTAAATCAAGATCCTGGATATACTGAAGAAGGACTACTAGGACTAGCATTTCATCCAAATTTTGAAGAAAATGGGTACTTTTATGTCAACTATACAGATTATAATCCTAAAAGAAATGTGATTAAAAGATATACAGTTAGCTCTGATAATCCAAACTATGCGAATCCTCAATCAGGTTTAATTATTCTAAATGTAGAGCAACCATACACAAATCATAATGGTGGGCAAATGGGTTTTGGTCCTGATGGATATCTATATATTTCTTTTGGTGATGGAGGGTCTGCAGGCGACCCCCTTGAACATGGACAGAATCTTCAAACTTTGCTCGGTTCTATTGTAAGAATTGATGTAAATAATACAACAAATAGCAATTACAGCATACCAAGTGATAATCCTTTTATATCAAATCCAAATGCACTTGATGAAATTTATGCTTACGGCCTAAGAAATATGTGGAGATTTAGCTGGGATTCAGCGACTCAGTTACTTTGGGGGGCTGATGTTGGTCAATATGGCTGGGAAGAAATTAATATAATTAAACCAGGACTTAATTATGGATGGAATGAAATGGAAGGCAATCATTGCTACCCAGAAATGTCTACTTGTGAACCAGAAGGTTTAGAGCCACCTATATATGAATATCCTTTATATGTTGATGGTGTATGTTCTATCACTGGAGGTTATGTTTATAGAGGCAACTTATCACCAAGCCTATATGGTAAATACATATATGGCGACTGGTGCACTGGAGACATATGGTCATTAAAACACCAAACTAATTCAAATATTACAAATGAAAAAATAATTACTACTAATCTAAACATCACTACTTTTGGTCTTGACCAAAATAATGAAGTTTTATTTGCAGCTAATTCGAATATCTATAGGCTATTATCTGATGAAAATCTTTTTGAAATTGGAGATATTAATCAAGATGAACAAATAAATATTCAAGATATTATTCTAATTATTAATTTTATTTTGGGCAATCAAACTACTCAATATGAATTTTGGAGTAGTGATTTAAATAAAGACAATCTTATTGATATTCTTGATCTTGTATTAATTATTAATTCCATTCTAAACAATTAATTCATGTCTAAAATGTTTATAAACAAATATTATTTGAAAATTATAATTTATTTATTAATATTTGTTTCAACTTTATTTTCACAACAATGACCGCTTTGAAGTAATCCAGCACTTCCAGTTGGAAGTGCAAATTCCGGCGTTGGATTAGAAAATAATGAACTATCTCTTAGTATTTCCAATAACTATCAACTTATGCACTGGTCTCACGATAAACTTGGCCCAGACTCTGAGCCATCAGGCTTTACCCCTGAAAAACATCATGGGGACCTAGAAACAGCAGTAATTCATTTTAATACAACATTTGGTCTATCAAGTAATATAAACATTGATATTACCTCTTCATTTGGCGAACGATGGATGGATTATAATGCAGAAAATGAAACAATTCATCATAGAAATGAAAGTACGCGAGATAGTATGGGAACTTACATGAATACAACTATTATTGCTCGTTATTTATTGCTTAATCAGACTTTTGGACCAGGCAAGAGATTTTTTTTGGGATTAGGTCTAGTTCTCCCCTCAGATAATGGCTTAAAAACAGACCCATATATACTTGCACAAAACTTACAAAGACATACTCATTTTGCTATAAGTGATGGCAATTTAAAAGGAATTTTTGAATTACAATATTTTAATAGAAAAAAAGGGCTATTTTTCTATGGAGCTACTTTAAGATATGACAAAACGCTTAAAATTAATGAATTCGGTTTTAAAAGTGGAGATTTGTATTCTTATAATGGTTTTATGTTTCTACATCATCAAAAAATTCTTAATTACGTTTCTCCATTTTTAATATTTACAATTAATCATAAAAATAAAGATTTCTGGAGTGGGAGTAAATATGTAGAAAATTCTGATGGAGGATATATAAACCTTGGCTTAGGTATTAATAAAAAAATTAATTCTTATAAAATAAATTTTATCATATCTAGGACTATTACGAGCTGGATAACTCCAGGAAATGATGAAGCAAAGCAAATTAATTCTAACCTAGAATCTTATGTTGCAGGATTAACTGTAAGTAAAGTCATTTCTTTTTGAAAATAAACACTCAATACTCACATATTCATGCACTTAGTACTAGATGGAAAGATCTTGACGCTTTTGGTCATATTAATAATGCCATTTTTTTAACTTATATTGAAAATGCTAGAATCGATCTTTTAAATCTTTGGAGAATAAATAATAAATCAAAATCTATTATAATTGCTTCAATTAAAATTGATTATATTAATCAAATTGATCATCCAACAAAGCTAATTATTGGTCAATTTATTTCACGCTTAGGAGAAACTAGCTTTGATATAAATGCGGATATTCTTTCTATTGATAAAAAAAAAATTTACGCTAAATCCAAATCTACCTGTGTTTGCTTCAACTATATTACAAATAATAAATTAAAAGTATATCAAAAAATAAAAGATGACTATAAACCCAATTATAAATAATTCAATCTATTGATAAAAAAAATAAACTGTAAAAATATCAATTTAATAATTTTTATTTTTTTAATATCTCTATCTAACTCTACAGTATTATGTAATGAAATTATTCCAAATCGTAATTCTAGCTTATATTATTTCAATGAAGATATAAATTTTAATAAAATTGATGAAACCCTTATACATTCTTCAACTGAAATTGCTATTCAGCATGCTGAAAAAAATTTATTAGACATTATATCTATTAACGACTCACTTAGGACTTTTAATAACACTCTATTAAAATTAGATGACTTGTATAATATAATATCAAATGTTTGGTCTCCACTTGACTTGCTCAGATCTGTACATCCTAACGATGATATTAGAAATCAATCAAATGCATCTATAATTGTATTGCAAGAATATCTAACACAACTATCAGCTAACAGGCAGCTATTTGATGCTATAAAGGCATTTTCAAAGCAATTAGAGGCAAAAACATTACCATCCAATAAAGAACGTTTTTTAATTAGTGAATTAAGAGATTTCAAATATTCAGGATTAGAACTAAGCCCTAAAGATATTAAAAAACTAATAGAGCTTCGAAATCAAAACAGTAAATTAAGTTTAGAATTTGAAAATAATATAAATTCAAGTACAGATACGCTATTTTTACATAGTAAATATCTCAATGGTCTTCCTAATGATTATCTTAAATCGCATTCTATTGAGGATGATATATATTGGATAGATCTATCTTACCCTTCTTACTACCCTTTTATGACATACGCAGAATCTGATTCAATCAGAAAAATTTTACATTATAAATTTAATAATAGAGGTATGCCTAAAAATAAAGCTCTTTTAAGGAAAATTTTAACTAACAGAAAGCGTATAGCAAGAATATTGGGTTACAAAACCTATTCGGACTATAGCATTGAAAATAGTATGGCACAAACCAAAGAAGCTGTATTTAATTTTGAAAATAATTTATTAAATAAAATTTCAAATAAAGCTATACAAGATACCAAAGAATTAATTGAATTAAAAAAAACTAGATTTAATATAAAGAATAATTCAGTTGAAATTTTCAGTTGGGATAAATATTACTATGAAAATAAATTGCTTATTAATAAGTATAGTATTGATTCTGAAACAATTAAAGAATATTTTGAACTTGACAATGTTATTAATGGGCTTTTCGATATATCTAGCATACTATTTAATATAAAATTTATTGAAATCACGCAACCTTCTGTTTGGCATAAAGATATCAGGATGTTTAAGGTATATGATAAATACAATAATAAACTTATAGCTAAATTCTACCTAGACCTTTTTCCTCGAAAAAATAAATATCAACATGCAGCTGCTTTTAGTTTAATAAGTGGAAAAGCTTTTGGTGCTAAATATCAACTTCCTATTTCAGCTCTAGTATGTAATTTTCCACCACCGACTTCTTTACAACCTAGCCTACTATTACATGAAGATGTTGAAACACTATTTCATGAATTTGGCCATTTACTTCATGATATCCTAACAACATCAGAACTTATGTCTCAGTCAGGAACATCTGTAGCTTCAGATTTTGTAGAAGCACCTGCGCAATTGTTTGAGAATTGGGCATGGAACAAAGATGCTCTCAAATTATTTGCAAAACACTACAAAACTAATGAAATAATACCCGATCATTTATTAAATAACATGATTTCATCTAAACAAATTCAATCTGGAAACAATCTTTTACAGCAAATATTTTATGGTATGCTAGACCTTAATTTTCATGGTGATATAAAATTTAACATGCTAAAAAATCTCTACAACACAACATCCAGTCTACAAAATGAAATAACAAATTATAAATACCATAAAGGAACCCATTTATACGCTTCATTTGATCATTTATTAGATTATGGGGCGTCGTATTATGGTTATCTATGGTCAGAAGTATATGCACTAGATATGTACTCAGTTTTCGTTAAAGGCGGAGTACTAAACCCTGAAATTGGAATGAATTTTAGAAACTACATTTTAGAAAAAGGAGATACTCAAGATCCAATAGTAATTTCAGAGAAGTTTATTGGTAGGAAATTAGATAATAAGGCATTTTTATTAAAACAAGGAATTAAATAAATAATTTGGCCTAGAATAGACAACCATTCATGAGGAGGAGAATGACTTATATTAGTACTTATCTAAACTAGGCCTAAATTTCTTCTCTATAGTATAGAAGAGAAAATATATATATTTTAAATAATCAATTGTAACACGTTGTATCCAATAAAAAAGTATAAAAAAATCAAAATATATATTCGAGTATAATTAATTTATAGTATCTATATGAAATATCAAATACAACTAATAATTTTTATTTTATTTTCTAATTTATTTTCTGATAACAGGGATATAATGTTTGAATCAATAGAGAAATATTTAAACAAATACCGATATACTATTGAAAATGATGATTTTCAAACTAAAGATGGAATAATTAGACTAGAAATAACTTCACGTAGAACAAATATAAAATCTCAAGTACTACTTGGCTTTTATTCTATCGGAAGATCTCTTAATAAAACCAATCTATTTTTTAATGAAGTACATATAATTATTAATTATGATAATTATAATAGAAATAAAGAAATAATTATAGCTCCAGTAAAAATAGTTCAAAAATTATCTATTGGAAATATAAGTTCGGCACAATTTTTGAACCAAATTGGATATTAAACTACTTTGATATTTTAGATTTAAGTAAATTAATACTTACGTTGGGAAGATTATCAGATGGAAAGTTTATTCTGTGCTTATTAATACTTTCCAAGCCTGCTTCCAATGCAGCTTCTAGCATAGTTTTAACTTCTACAATATATTGATCAGAATAACCGTGAGTACTATCATAAGCTGTTGTAGCAGTAGAACCTAAATTGCGAGAAATTTTTTTAGGATCAATTGTATGTAGTTCTAAAATAAGTAAACCATACTTTCTTACATATTTAAACCAAGATTCAAAATGCTCAATTAAATTTTGTTTTAACTCAGCATTTGGAACCCACCTACCTCTGTATGCAAATGCTCCAGTTGAATCACATTTATTTTTTAGATTTTTGTTTTTTGGATTTTTATAAATTCTATTATGATCTAAAAAAGATCTTACATTTAGCATGTTTTCAAGTAATAAATTATGTTTATTTTTCAAATCTTCAGCAAACGCTTCAGGATTACTTATATCTGCAGCTAAAATAAAATGTTTTATATTAGCATTTTGAAGAGTAATCTTACTTGCTAAACGTGCAGCTTTATTAAAATCAGCACCTATTATTTCTAATGGAAAATCTTTAATTAAATTACCTCTTAATGTTTTATTTAAAACAACATTATATAAATGTTTTAAGAAGGTTCCATCTCCACACCCCATGTCTGCGATTCCTATTGGCTGATCTTCTATAGGTTGATTAAAAACATCTATTATAATTTTATCAATTTTTTTAAAATATAATGTATGGGCTCCACCACTCCCCCATACATTCATTGTGCGATCTACATGTAGCTCTATATCATCCCTGCTTCGATTCCAAAGAATATTAGGATCATCAAATAGTAAATTATAGATTTTTTCAAAAGTTGGTAAATAAGATACGGTTACTCCATATGCAGATGATCTTTTTATAAAAAATATTCCTTTTTCTGAAAAATAATATTTTCCATCTATTATCTTAAAAAATTTCAAATATAGAAAAATATCTGAAATTATTTTAAATCCAGGTGCTTCATTAGATAATCTTTTTATATCTAAATGATTTTTAGAAGTTATCAAATCATTAAAATAATTACACATGCCTGTAGCAACTAATACTGGTCCAACTAAAAGACCTTCTAAATGTAATAAAACTTCTGACTTTACATAATCATTTTCAGTTTCAGTATTTAAAAGGGAGTCAAGTTCTTCAATTAATGTTTGAATATATTCATATTTAATATTTTGTTTATTTTCAAAAATATTATACTTTATTTTATTAAATAAAGGTATTGACTTAGCAAAAAGATGATAATATTTTGCATAACCTACTATTTCCTTGCCTTTTGAAGTTAGTTTATATTCAATGTCATCTTTTGTATTATTACCGCTATTTATAATCCAACCTTGAGAAGCTAAGAGTCTAAAAGCAATATTAAAATATCCAGAGTTAGCTTTAAACTTGAGTATAAGATCTTTAATTGAAAAACTATGATTTTTTAGTATATATTCTAATACTTTCGATTTAAATAATACACTTATTGTTGAGCATATAGCAATACCATCCAAATGCTGAAATAGCTGTGATCGTAGGTTCTTTTTTGTATATCTATCCAATTCTTCTGTATTTGCTAAAAATATATTATTATCTTTTAATAGTTGAAATTACATCATTAATGTATAAAATATTATTAATATAACATAAATGATAAAATTTAATTATTATTCTATAAATGAATCTGGAGAATCTGTTATAATACCTTTTACTTGTGAAATATTAGATATTATTTTAATAGATGATGCATTATTAGCTCCCCAAAAAATTATAGGTTTTTTAATTTTTTTTGCTACTTTATTAATTAACATATATATATTAATTCCAAAATAATCAATAGGAGCTTCTATGACACTAAACTTGCTAGAAAACTTATGTATAAGGTAAAACGGGTAAAATAAAATTAAAATATACAACTCCATCCTAGATGGATAGTGACAGCTATCAGGAAGCGAGGTTATAATATTTTTATTTAATATAAACTTGCTTGATCCAATTATGATATATTTTTCAAAATTATATTTTTTAATTAAACTGACAACTTCTGATAAAAAATTGGGAAGATTTTGCTTTAACTCTATATTTAAATAGGTATTAGGAAATTCTTTCAAGACATCTTCAAATAAAGGAATCCTCATCCCTTTTCCTCTGTATATATAACCTTTTTCATTATCATAAAAGTTATATCCAGCATCATAAATAAGAACTTCATTATAATTTAAATCTGAAATAGCACCTGTTCCATTTGTAGTTCTATCAATTGAATCATCATGTAAGACAACAACTTTTTGGTCTTTCGTAAATTGCAAGTCTAATTCAATCATATCAACATTATATTTATTTACAGAACAAGAAAAGGCATATAATGTATTTTCTGGATAAAGACCTAGACCACCTCGATGAGAGCACTTTAAAAAAGTTTTACCATGATATAATTGATTAATTAATGGTTTCAAATTAGAGTCTTAATAAAGCAGATGCTATAGATAACCCTGCCCCAGTACCAATAAAATATATTAAATCATTTTTAGAAATAATTTTATTATTATATGCCATAACTAAAGCTAATGGAATTGATGCAGAAACACAATTACCAGTACTGGAGACTATATTCATAACTTGATTCTTTTTAAAACCTCCAATCTTTGAATAGGCACTGACACCTTTGGCCGAAGCTTGATGAGGTATTAAAAGCTTTAAATCCTTCTTTGAAATATTATTTTGTTTTAAATCTTGATTTATTTTAGAGTATACTTTTTCTAAAGCCATTTTGAAAATTTTTGGTCCATCCATTGAAAATAAATTATCTGAATTTTGTGTCATAGGATTTTGAGGATGTCGATTTGTTCCCCCGCCTCTTACCTCCGTAAGCTTTGCTCCTTCCGGGTACGTTTCCATAGAATAACTTAATAAACCACTATTAGAGTCTATTGGCTCAATATATACTGCTGCTGCTGCATCACCTAAAAGAGCTGCGCTCTCAGGCTCATTAAAATTCCTTCCACATGTTCCTCTATCGGAAGAAACAATAACTATTCTACAATACTGTTTAGATTTTATAAAACTAGAGGCTATATTCAATGCGACTAAAAAAGATAGGCATGTAGCATGAACACTAAATGATGGAATACCAGAATAACCTAATTGTTTTTGAATAAATATAGATGTATCAGGAATAACCTGTTTAGGTACTCCAGAAGCATTTATAATTAAATCCGGTTTGTTTTTTTTTCCAATTGCTTGCTTAACTGCAATTGCTGCCATCTCATCTACATCTATGCTCGAAACCCTTCTCTCATATACTCCGGCCCTACTTCTTATCCAATCGACACTTCTATTTAATTTAGGAGATAAATCTTCTGCAGTTTCAATACGGGGAGGTAAATACATACCATAACCTGTAAAATGAAATGTTGAAATCATTATATATAAATAATATAGTTGCTCATTTAAAAAAATATATGACTAAAAAATCAATCTAATTTATCTTTTTTACGCTGAGCATTTCTTTTATGAGGATCTAATTCCATTTTACGTAACCTAATCGATAAAGGTGTTATTTCAACTAATTCATCTTCAGCAATAAACTCAAGTGATTGATCAAGTGATAATTGGCGAGGAGGTCTTAATGTAATAGTATTATCTGATCCTGAACTTCGCATATTTGACAATTTTTTTTCTCTAGTTATGTTTATTGAGAGATCCTCTGATTTATTTCTTTCTCCAATTATCATACCATCATATACTTCTGAACCAACACTAACAAACAGTTCACCCCTATCTATTGTGCCTAAACATGCGTAAGTTGTAACCATCCCTTTTCTATCAGCAATTAGTGCACCACTATTACGTTGAGGTATTCTACCAAACCATAGGCCATAACCATCAAATAATTTATTCATAATTCCAGCTCCTTGAGTATCCGTCATAAATTGACTTCTAAATCCAATAAGACCTCTAGAAGGTATGGAAAATTCAATATTTACACGACCAGATCCATGATTTTGCAAATTAACCATTTTACCTTTTCTTTTAGAAAGTTTCTCAGTAATTACTCCAACTTTATCTTCTGGTATATCTAAAAATACTTTTTCCATTGGCTCCATTATACTACCATTTTCCTCTTTAGTAATAACACGTGGCTTAGAAACCATGAATTCAAAACCTTCTCGACGCATAGTCTCAATTAAAACAGCCATTTGCAATTCACCCCTACCTCTAACTTCAAATACATCAATTTTATCTGTTCCTACAACTTGTAATGAAACATTACTTAATATTTCTTTTTCTAATCTATCTTTTATATTTCTTGTAGTTAAATACTTACCTTCATTTCCTGCAAAGGGTCCATTGTTAACATAAAACAACATTGAAACTGTTGGTTGATCTATTTTAATCCTAGGCAATGGTTCAGGAGAATCATTAGATGATAAAGTATCCCCAATTGCTATTTTCTCAACTCCTGATATAGCAATTATATCACCGGCTTCAACTTTTTCAACTTGCACCCTATCTAAACCTTTAAATGTATATAAAGCAGAAAATTTATTGCCATATGAAATAGAGTCTTTCCCACATAAAGCATATGCTTTGTTCATTTCTAGAACACCATTATTTAATCGACCAATAGCAATTTGGCCAACATAAGGGTCATAATCTAAATTAGTAATTAAAAATTGTGGTTTTAACAAATCATCTGCTACAGGTCCACGAATTTCAGCAATTATAGTATCTAAAAGTGGCTTTAATGTATTAGAGCCATCTTCTAAATCACTATGAGCGATACCTGCTTTTGCATTGGTATATAATACTGGAAATTCAATCTGTTCATCATCTGCATCTAGATCAATAAATAAATCATACACTTCATTTATTACTTCTTCTATTCTAGAGTCTGATCTATCAATTTTATTTATTATTAAAATAATAGGAAGTTTTTTTTCTAATGCTTTTTTAAGGACAAATCTAGTTTGTGGAAGAGGGCCTTCACTTGAATCTACTAGCAACAATGCCCCATCAACCAAATTCAATCCTCTTTCTACTTCTCCTCCAAAATCTGCATGTCCAGGGGTATCCATGATATTTATCTTAACACCATTATATTCAATTGCAGTATTCTTAGCATTAATTGTTATACCTCTTTCCTTTTCTAAATCCATAGAATCCATAACTCTATCTTCAACAGTTTGGTGAGAATGAAAGGTTCCACTTTGCTTAAGCATTCCATC
>MDSW01015168.1_pt1 | contig 52738 bp, 52 predicted proteins | sample 811171 | NCBI WGS metagenome assembly MDSW01 (sample SAMN05326641, study PRJNA326480) | marine metagenome | isolation source: seawater | place: Atlantic Ocean: North West | collected 2012
ACAGGATGTATAGCATAAGAAACTTTAATATCATTTTTTTTAAGTGTATCTACCATTTCTCTTAAAGCATGTTGAGCTTGAGCTACTGCCATTCCATACCCAGGAACAATTATTACTGATGAAGCATTCTTCATTAAAAAAGCTGCATCATCTGCATTGCCACTTTTAACCGGTCTTTGCTCTTTAGTAGAATTGCTTGAAATATCATCTGTAGCTCCAAATCCTCCCAAGATAACATTAAAAAATGAACGATTCATTCCTTTACACATTATGTAGGATAAAATTGCTCCTGATGATCCAACAAGTGCACCTGTAATGATTAATGCTGTATTTTCAAGAGTGAAACCAATCCCTGCAGCTGCCCAACCAGAATATGAGTTTAGCATAGATATTACGACTGGCATGTCTGCTCCACCTATTGGTATAATTAAAAGAAAACCAATTAAAAAGGAAATAGCTAACAGCATCCAAAATAAGTTAGATGATTGTGATGAACATAGCAGGTAAATTAAAACAACTATTGAAATTAATATAATTGCATTTAAAGGGTGCTGTCCTTTAAATGTAATTGGAGATCCAGACATTATTCCCTGTAATTTTAAGAAAGCAATTACTGAGCCTGAAAATGTTATTGCTCCAACAGCAGCACCAATAGACATTTCTATTAAACTACCAAGTTTTATATTTCCAGGTGATCCTAGATTAAATGCTTCAGGATTTAAGAAAGCAGAAATTGCAACAAAAACAGCAGCAAGTCCAACAAGACTATGGAAACCAGCGACTAATTCTGGCATAGCTGTCATAGGTATTCTATAAGCAATAAAGGCTCCAATTGATCCACCTGCTAGAATAAATACTATTACAAAAGTAAAACCTGTAGAAAAATTACCTGTTGACAAAAAAGTTACTGTTATTGCAATAATCATTCCCAAAATACCAAACAAATTACCTTGTCTTGATGTTTCAGGGGAAGACAACCCTCTTAATGCAAGTATAAATAAAACACCTGAAACCAAATAAAAAATTGCAGATAAATTCGCTGATATCATTACTTTTTATCCTTCTTCTTTTTTTTATACATTGCTAACATTCTTTGAGTTACAAGAAATCCACCAAAAATATTGATTGCAGCTAAAGCAATGGCTAAAAAACCAAAGGTACTTGAAGTATTAAAAACGCTTTCAGAATTACCTGATAGGCCAGCAATAATAGCTCCAACTATAATTACAGAAGAAATTGCATTAGTTACAGACATTAATGGTGTGTGCAAAGAAGGTGTAACACTCCACACAACGTAATATCCTACGAATATCGAAAGGATAAATATACTTAATCTGAATATTAAAGGATCTATTTCCATGATTTATTTTATTAAAGTCTTTTCTATAATTTCATCTTCCAAATTTATATTTATTTTTTTACTCTCTTTATCAATCAAATTATCAACAAAATTAAAAATATTTTTAGCGTACAGGTTTGATGCAGAAACAGGTAGCTTATTTAAAATATTACTCTCACCCATTATTTTTATTCCATTTTTTTCAACAATTTTATCAACTTCCGTATGTGCGCTATTTCCTCCTTGAATAGCAGCTAAATCATAAATTACTGATCCTGCTTGCATATTTTCAATCATATTTTCTTTTATGATTAAAGGCGCTTTTTTACCTGGTATTAAGGCTGTACATATTACAATATCAATTTTTTTTAAAGTTTCAGATAAAAGCTCTTCTTGTTTTTGCTTAAAATCATCTGAGGCTTCTTTTGCGTATCCACCTTCTGTTTCTAAATTTTCTGAACCCTCTACAGTTAAGAATTTACCACCTAAACTTTCTACCTGTTCTTTTGATGCTGTTCTTACATCGGTAGCAAAAACTATGGCACCCATTCTTTTTGCTGTAGCAATTGCTTGCAACCCAGCAACACCTGCACCAACAACTAAAACCTTTGCAGCTGGAACTGTGCCTGCTGCTGTCATCATCATAGGGACAGCTTTTTCAAATTTTGCAAATGACTCTATAACTGCCTTATAGCCCGCAAGATTTGCCTGTGAAGACAATATATCCATAGATTGAGCCCTGGTAATTCTTGGAAGCAGTTCTAGTGAAAAAAGATTAATTTTTTTTCTAGCCAAGCTTTCTAATTGCACTTTATTTTTATAGGGGTTTAAAACTCCAATTAATGTCTGGTTTTCTTTTATTTCTGAGGTTTTATCCTCAGATAACATTCCAAGTTGAACAATTATGTCTGAAGAATTTAAAATTTCTGACTCATTTTTTAAAATTTTAACACCCATGTCTATAAACTGCTCATCATTTATACCGAGATGGGAACCATAATTTTCAATTAAACATACTTCAAATCCAAGAGAAATATATTTTTTAACTAATTCAGGTGTTATTGATATTCTTTTTTCAAGGTGTTGATTTTCTAGAATAGACCCAATTCTCATTATTAAACCTTACAACAAGAATATGGCCATTAATACTAAAACACACACAACAGCGACAGTTCCCCACAGAACAAATTTTGTAAAATTATTCCATGTATTCTTATGGTTTTCATTATCCATAAAAACTATTTTTGTCTTGCTTTAAATTTTGGGTTTGTTTTATTTATGACATAAACTCTACCTCTTCTTCTTACAAGCTTAGAGTTTAGATCTCTTTTTCTTAATGACTTTAATGAACTTTTTATTTTCATAATTGTCCACCTTAATAGACGAAGTCGGTTGATCTTTCAAATTTTTTTTTTTTAAAATTAATTAAATATACTAGTAAAATTAACATTTATTCGAATAGATGGCTTATTTATTTTTTTTTCTTTCAAGTTGCCATAACAACATACCTATTGGGAAAAAATATACTATTGACATCCAGTTATTGAAGAAACTACCGCTAGGAGCAAATGGCCATATACTAATAATTAAAGAACTTAATAAACAGACTTCAAAATCATTAAAATAAAAATTTTTCTTTTTTAAAAACTTTGAGTATAGATGCTTTAATGAAGCGATTACAATAATTATAAATAATAAAAAAACGAATAAAAATCCAATAATTCCAGTCTCTGATAACAGTTCAACATAAGTATTATGTGGGTGAGAACTGCAATGATATGGTGAAACAATTTCATTTTCAGAGACTCTCGTCTCTTTAATAGGGTAGTATTTACATTCATTTCTAAATTGTCTTGGACCTACTCCTAGCAACTTATTATCAAGAAACATTTTATAGCCAGCTATATACATATGATTATGTGGTTTTGAAAAAATATAAATCTTATTGTCACTATTTCTAGTGAAGTCATAAATAGTTTTATCTATGAATCTTTCTTTAGATTGTGGAAAAATAATTAATAAAATCGTAATTAAAAAAATAGATCCAATATAAGTTATTAATCGGTAAAATTTATAATTATTAATCATAATAATAATAAATACTGCTGATAAATTCATATAAAAAAGTGCTAATCTTTCACCACTTAAAAAAATTAAACCTTCTGATAAAATAAAAATTAAAGTTATTAAAAGTAATAATTTTTTATTTTTTTTCATTTCATCAAAAAAAACAAATAAACCAAACAAAATTGGAAAAAACCTTGCAAGATAACTTCCTAAAATTAATTCATCACCAAAAAAGCTGCTTACCCTATATTTATTATATAATTTTGTTCCTAATAAATTTTCTCCTAGTAAATATTGAATATAACCATCTACAATTAGCGCTAAAAAACAAATAATTACTGAATAAAATAAATATTTTAAAAGTCTTGAATTTTTGTCAAGTAAATACCAGAAACATAAAGAGAATATTCCAAACCTAAAATAAAAAAAAGAATTTTTTAAAGATAGTAGTATGTTATTCGATTGTAGAGAGCTTATTATCAATACGATACAAAAAACTAAAAACAATTTAAAATAAATATTATTATAATATTTCTTTAAGTTATTTTTGTAGGAATTAATTAAAAATAATATGGATACTAGTGATAAAGCAAAATCTGAAAGAAGTGGTCCAGAAACTAACAATATTGGCATTAAAATTATTGACCAACTAGGAACATCAATAAACCAAAACTTTTTATTATTCATTCAAATTACTTATAAGATAAATATAATTGAAATTATATAAATATTAATTTTTTAACTTGTTCTGAAAATTAATAAAATTATTAACGTAGGTTTTTAGTTCAATCTTGCCGTATCTTTTAATAATCTTATTATTTAAATTCATATTATTTAAAGCAGATGCATATCTTTCACCTGGTCGATATGATAAAAATTTAATTTTTGAATTAAACAACTTAGCAACACCTAAAATTGAATAACTTTTTTTATTTGTGATTGCGTAATGTTTATTTTTATTAGCTATCCAAGCAGCGTAACAGACATTAATAGTATCTTGGATATGTGTAAATCTTCTAGTTTGTGTCCCTGGCTTTACAACAGGTAGTTTTAATTTTCTTTTAAAATGATCCTCAAAAATACCTATAACGGTAGCCATGTTACCTCTGCAAATTTGTCTCGGACCATAAACATTATAAAAATATACAATTTCGTATTTAAAATTAAACCACTTCTTTAAATTTTCGAGTAATTCTAAATTTTTTGCTTTTGTAAAAGAATATGGTGATAGATTTTTATCATCACCATTATTTCCAAGACTTGCAGAAGTTGCAGAATAAATAAGTTTTATTTTATTATCTAAACAAAATTTAAAAACAGCATTTGTTCCAACTGTATTTGACAAATAACATTCATTAAATTTTAAAAAACTTTGATAAATCCTTGAAAATTCTCCAAAATGAAAAATGGTTTTAATTTTATTTTTACAATAATTTAGTTTTTTTTCTATTTTTGAAGTACTAGTTTTTATATATTTTACCCTTTTATTATTAAAATGATTTTTAATTGTCCCACTTGAGTAATTATCTAAACTAATTATTTTATAAGATGTTTTTTTTAATAAAAACTCTATTAAATTTGATCCAACAAAACCTGCTCCGCCTGTGACTATGATTATATTTTTCACTTTTTTTCAAGATATGTGCCTGGCAACGTCCTACTCTCCCATACCTTAAGGCAAAGTACCATCGGCGCTAAAGAACTTGACTTCCGAGTTCGGAATGGGATCGGGTATAGCCTCTTTGCAAAAATTACCAGGCAAGAAATATATATAGATTTTTAATATTATGTAAAGTTATTTTAAAGCATTTATAAATCATATTTTCAGCTTGTTCGTTGACAATCAATTGTATTTTTATAGGTACAAATTTTAATATATAAACTTTTTAATGATTAAAAAATTAATAAAAAAACTAGGAAAAAATATACTTAAATTAATCATCAAAATTTTATATTTAACCTTCAGAAAAAAATTTTTGTTTTTAACTTATTCAATTTTAAATGAAAGATACGAAGATATAATAATAAATAAAAAAATTATTAAATTTTTTTCTCCAAACGAAGTAATTAGCTGGAGAATAAAAACTTTTTTTTATAAAGAACCTGAAACTTTAGAATTTATTAACAAGTTCAATAAAAAAAAAATTACTTTTTGGGATATAGGCTCGAATATTGGTTTATATGCAATTTATGCCGCAACAATTCATAAAAACATAGAAGTCATATCTTTTGAACCGTCTATCAATAATATAAGAGTATTAGCAAGAAATATATCTGTAAATAATTTGCAAGATAAAATTAAAATTATCACGCAGCCATTATCAGAAAAAAAAAATAAATTTGCACTTATGAATGAAGTCTCAAAAATCGAAGGTGAAGCCTTAAATTCTTTTGACAAAAAAATGAACCATGAAGGTAAAAAAATTAATTCAATAATGAATTACTCTATATTGGGAACAAATATTGATTATCTTATTGAAAATAAAATTTTAGATATACCTGATTATATTAAGATTGATGTAGATGGTTTAGAACATATAATTTTAAAAGGAGCAAAAAAGTTACTTAAGAATAAAAAATTGAGAAAGATATCTATTGAGCTTAATGAGAATTTTAAAGAGCAATACCAAACTGTTAACAAAATTATGAAAAAAAATGGATTTAAACTGTTATATAATTCAAAAGTTAATCCAATATTATATCCTGATAAAAACAAAATAGTTAAAAATAAAATTAAAAAATTAGAACAAACTTATAATTTTCATTTTTCTAGATAATAATTTTTTTTTATTTTAAACTTTCGTAGAAATTATAGTGATTTTTAATTGTTTTGGATAAACTTAAGAAATTAAATTTATAATACTTTTTTAGTAATGAATTACTGCAAATAAGTTCTGGTATATCTCCTTTTCTAATAAGACCTGTTTTGTAATTTACATTTTTTTTTAAGACTTTTTGAAATTTTTTTAAAATTTCTAAAACTGAGTACCCTTTATTAATACCAAGGTTAAAAGTTGTTTCTCTAATTTTTTTTTTATTATTTAAAAAAAAATAAATTATTTTTACTAAATCTTGAACATCTATAAAATCTCTAACACATGTTCCATCTTTTGTATTATAATTATCTCCATTTATAGTAAATTTTTTATTTTTTTTTATCGAATATGAAATACTATTAAACAAATGCTTTGATTTTTTTGAACTATTCCCTGATTTTAAATTTATCTCTGAGCCTACAACATTAAAAAATCTAAAAATTTTTAAATTAAATTTTTTTTTCTCTTTTTTTTTTAAAAGATATTTTTCTATCAAAAGCTTTGTGTACCCGTAATAGTTAACTGGCTTAGTAATATTGTTTTCGTAAATTTTACTTCTGTTATAGGCATATACTGCAGCTGTTGAAGAAAAAAATATATTTTTTATACCTTTTGAAATAAAATAATTTAAAAATTTTTTTGAATAGGCAACATTATTTTTAAAATATTTATTTTTTCTTTTTTCGGACTCATTAACGTCTATGCTGGCTGCAAGATGAATTATATGAGTTGGTGTAAATTCTCTTGATATTTTTTTCAAAATATTTTGATTTTGAATTGAACCAAAGTAAAAAATTGTATTTTTTGGTAAATAATTTGTTGAGGAGTTTGATAGATTATCTAATACCGCATATTCTATCTTTTTTTTTGATAGAAGGTGACATAAGACACTTCCAATATAACCACAGCCTCCAGAAATTAAAACTTTCATTAATTATAAATTTTTTATAAACAAAACATTTTAACTTACAATTTATTACAAATTTTTATACTTTTTTTTTAAATTCTATAATTAAAATATAACAATGTTGAATCATAGTTTGATTTAATGTTAAAAGAAAATCAATATTTAAATTTAACATTTTATGAATATTTTTTTTGGAATTGAATCAAAAGATTTTATAACTAGTTTAAATATACCAAGGTTTAGAAATGATATTTCAAATTCCTCTGATTATTCTCTTTTTAGATTAAACATTATCAATTCTAATTGGAATATAGAAAAACTTAAAATTAGAAATAATTCTGAATTTTATTTTGTAAATGATAATATTTTAAATAATGAAGACATATTTATTTTATCAAACGAAAAAGAAATCGAGAAGATAAAAAATTTAAATGAAATTAATGATTTAAATTCTTTTACGAATACATCGCCTGCATATCGAGCAAATCTCAAAATAAGTATTACCAATGGAGGTTTCTCATCATATCAATCAGAGTACCCTTATAAAATGATCAAAAAAAATGGAAGTATCTTAAGTCCATTAAGTACATTATTAAATATTAATGCTGAAAAAAATTATTTAATTTTTAGAAATATTTACTACAAGCCAATATTGGAAAATTTTGATATTTTCCTTGTGAATATCAGAACTAAAAGAATTTTAGAAACTTTTATAGCAAAAACAAATATGACAAATATAATTGAAATCGATAAAAGATTAATTAATTCTGAAAATTATATTTTCTCAAAGAAATACTTGGGTGTACCGATTTTTGTATCAATTAAAAATAAGCACTTATCTATGGAACATACCCATCCACCTCACGAATATATAATGAGTAAAGATAAATTTTTAAGAGTATCAATTTTAAAAAAACAAATAGATGAAATTATTTCTTAAAAAAATTTTTAATTTAAGTTTAATGATTAAAGTTAGAAATTTTTTTAATTTAAGACCATTAAATATAGATAAAACTAAACTAAAGGGTAAGGTTTCAATAAGTGACTCTTTTTGTTGGAGAACTGATAATAATTTTAAAACTATAGTAAGATTTTCAGATATTTTAAAAACTTTTTATAATCTTGAGAACAGCCAGGTTCATATGAAAATTTACTCAAAAGATTATAAATTAATTAAAGAAATTGAATTTAGTAAACTTGAAAATTTAAACGAATATATTATTTCAAAAGAAAATTTAAATGGATTAGAGAGTTATGGAACCTTTTTTCTTTTTCATAAATTTCATGATGAAAAAAAATCTGATATTTATATATCTAACAGATGCTATTTAGGTTTTTCAAAGAATGAAAATTTATATTCTTTTGTTCATGGGAATACTTTATCTAAATATGTTACAATGGATAATTATTCTAAAATTAAAAGTGATTTGGTACAGAGAACTTTCTTAAACTATAGTTCAAAATATAAAATACAAAATTATTTTGATAATAGCTTTGAAAATGAGATTTTTCTTGCAAATCCTACTTCAAAAAAAATAAGATATAAGGTTAATAACGTAAGTAAAACATTAAAAAATGGGGAATCAATTGTTATAAAAATTAATGATAAAAATACTATACTAATAGAATCAAACTGCTTATTTTTTAGACCTATAGTATTTAGCTCAAAAAACGAGTATTTAGACGTTTATCATGGCTAACAAATTAAAAAAAAAATAGTTATTTTTGGATCTGGTGTGCATGCAAAAGTAATTTTTTACTCTATAATAAATAATAAAAATTATAATTTTCTAGGATTTGTTGATTATTTAAACAAAGATAAAATTATATTAAATTATAAAAATAAGAATTATAAAATAATTGATAATCTAAATAAATTAAATTATTTAAAAAAATATAAAAATTTAAGCGGTGTGATAGGCGTTGGTTTAAATTTCAATAGATTTAATGTTTTACAAACTCTCTTAAAAAATAAAATTAAAATAAAATGGGAAACAATTATTTTTAAAAATGCAAATATTAGTGATAATGTAAAAATAGGAAAAGGAAGTATTATTATGGCAAATACTTTTTTAAATAATAATGTAGTGATTGGTAAACACTGTATAATTAATTCTGGATCCATTATAGAGCATGATAATATATTCGGAGATTTTTCAAGCACTGGTCCTGGTGTAACTACTGGCGGCAAAGTAGAACTTGAGAATTTTTCTCACATAGGGATAGGTGCAACAATTATTAATGATATAAAAGTAGATTCTAATACCATAATTGGTGCCAATTCTTTAGTAAACAAGAACTGCAAACCATATTCTATATATTTTGGAAATCCAGCCAAGAAAAGAAAGAAAAGAAAATTTAATACTAAGTATCTTTAATTAATTTATAATTCTTATTACCTTAAAAGCTTCTGCATACTGGACAGAAATATTTGATCCTCTTAGCCTAGATAGATTTTCAATTCCTTCAACTGATCTAGGATGGAACTTTTTTTTGATTTGAGAATTATATTTTTTAAAAGCTCTTATTTTATTTTGTAAATTTTTCTTAGATAAAATTTCATATTTGTCTGGAGAAAACTGCGTCTTTCCCCACTCAGTTTCAGATAAAGTTTCATAAGATAACAGTTCTTTAATTTTAAAAGTATCATTCGGTCTACAAGCAACCAAACATGCTGAGTGTACATGTTGATGATCTAAGTGAATATCATCTGAATTTGGAATAAAAACCTTTAGAGGTTTAAACTTTAAAATATTTTTTTTTATAATCTTTGCCATTTCAGATATATTCATTTTATCTAAACTTAAGGCTGGATAATCATAAAATATTAATTCTTTCACTCCAATTATCTTATTTGCAGCTCTTGATTCTTTTCTAATTTTATTTATTAAATTTTCAGGATAATCTTTTGGGTTTCCCTTATTCGCATTTGTCATTATTAAAACAATTACTTGATATGATTTTTCCACATATTTTGATATAGTGCCTCCTAATCCTAAAATTTCATCATCAGCATGAGGAGCTATAACTAGAATTTTTTTCATTTATGTAATTTTACCCAATTTTTAAAAAACTATCTGTGTCACCCAAGTGTATATCATAGTTTTTAGGTTTAATTTTTTTATTAGTAATACATATTAAATTAAATCTTACGCCAGTGTCTATAAATTTTGTTAATTTCATTTTATTTTTAATGTTTATTGAGTAGTAAAAACTTAAATTTTTAGTCAGATAATTAATATGACTATTTTTTTTATTTTTATCACCAATCAAATCAATAAGAACATATTCGTTATCAGATCTACTTTTTGTAAATATTGCTAAGCTTTTGTTTTTAAATTCATGATAAAAATATTTATTTTTATCTAAATAAAAATATCTTTGCTTTATGTATCTAACATTTTTATAAATAATATGAAGATTGCTATTTATTTTTAAATATTTTTTAATGATTTCTATTTCTTTAAATTTTTTTAATTGATCTATATTTTTATTTTTAAAAAAAATAAATTTATTAGTTATTTTAAATATATTTTTTTTTTTTAAACTTTTAGTTTTTCTTTTATAATTATTTATGTTGGGCCATAACAATAATGTATCTAAATTTTTTAAATTTTTTATAGAATATTCAACTAATTTTGAATAAATTTTTTTATTCCTTAACTTTTTGATAACTACACTTGAATGACGAGAGTACAAATATTTATTTTTATTTTCAGTTCTGTATTTACTATAACCAACATGTGCTATTATTTTGTTCTGCTGCATACAAACAAATGAATTAAATTCACCTGCAAATAAATATCTCCAAGTATAAAAGTTTTTTGTAATATTAATATTTAAATTTAAATTTAAAAATTTTATAACTTCGGTTAATTGGTTTTCTTTAACTTTTGAAAATAATAATTCTTTTTTAGAATTTATTAATAAATTTTTTGATTTTTTCATTTATAGAATTATTTAAAAATTTATAATTTATACTTTTTGAGGCATTCTTTGATAATTTTTTTTTTAAAATTTCATTTGAAAAAATTCTGTTTAAATAATTAAACATTTCAATATTATTATTAAACAAATAACCATTATAATTATTTCTAATTAAATCTTTATTACCAACTATATTTCTTGCTATCACTGGTACACCATATTGCAAGGCTTGCATAATAGATACGGATAAACCTTCTCTATAACTAGGATGAAGTAAAATATCAAAATTAATTAATTTATTAATTATTTTTTTTTCAAATTTATTTAATTGAAAATGATTTATTTTTTTTTGTCTAATTAAAGATTTTAATTTATTAGGATTCTCAGCTCCATAAGTTTCAATTCTTAAATTAGGAATTATTTTTTTAATTTTATCGTAATTTTCAATTATTAATTCATATCCTTTATTTATTTTATAAGATCCAATCATACCAATTGTAAAAAAACCTTTATTTTTATTTTTTTTAATTATTTTTTTTTTTTCTATTCCAACACCATTAACTTTAATTACCGGTTTTTTTAATATATTTTTAACAAAATAATAATCAGATTTATTTATTGTAATATAAGACAAAGTATTAAATGATAAAATACGTTCTATTAATTTAAAAAAAAAATTTAAAAAGAAATTCCTAGAATCATTAAATCTAAATCCATGAACAAAATAAATGATTTTTGGTCTTTTAAAAAAAGTAGCTAAACGAATAAAATGAGATGCAACAGGAGTATGACAAAAAAATAGATCGTTATTTGATTTATTGATAAATTTATTAATATTTATAAAAGTTTTAATTATTTTTTTTATATTTAAAAAATCTTTCAAAGAAACTGGAAAATAGAAGCTATGTTTTTTAAAATCATAATTATTAATTTTCTCTACATCACTTGAGCACAATGATACTTCATATTTATTTTTTAGCGCTATAGCCATGGACTCTAAAAATGTATTAAAAGTTAGGGATTTAGTAAAAAAAAGGAATAATTTTCTTGATTTTTTTTTCATTAATTTATACTAAGGCACATCATAACCATGCCTGATCTTAATTCTAGTATATTTAATCTTATAAAAAATATATTTTTTAAATCTTTTAATACTTTTGTTTATAGTTTATTATTTTTTTCTTTTTGCTTTGTTTCATTTATTTATTTACAAAATCATTTTCAAGAAAAAAGCAATTCGAAATATATTCATATATTAAATTATTCAAATGTAGCTATCAGGCCTGTAAACATTTTTTCATTAAATAATGGAAATATAAATATAGAGTTAAGTGTTATAAAAAATCAGTACAAAGTTAATGATTTTAATACATACAGTGTTTCTGCTAGGTTTTATTCAAATTCTGATGAAAAAATCAAAAAAATTCAAGAACAATTTTACAATTTTATAAGTTCTAACCTAGATAAACAAATTAGTTTATTTAATGAATATTTAAAAATTTATGAAAGTGGAGTTGTTAACAATGCTCTTGAAGAGTTCAAAATAAGAAATAATGTATTATTTTTTAAGGAAAATAAAGAAAACATGTTTTTAAATTACTCAATTAATCGAAATTTTTTTAATCATATTCTTTCTAAATCTTTTATAGGCTCCTTTGTTTTACTCATAATTCTAAGGGTACTTATTCTTGAGGGATATATAGGAACTAAAAAAAAAAAATAGAAAATATAAATCAAAGCGTTTTTCCTGATTTGTTATAAAAATATCTCTTTATCAAAACTCCTGGAGTAAGAAATATAATTTTAAAATACAACAAGATATTAAACTCATCGATCATTTTTAAATCAATCAAAATTTTTTCCTCAATACTTCTTTTATGACCTTTAAATTCAATTTGCGCTAACCCCGTCAAACCTGGTTTTATTGAATGCCTTAAATTAAAATTATCAATTCTTATATTTTTAAAGTTTTCAATTGGATAAGGTCTTGGTCCAACCAAAGACATCTCGCCTTTAACAATATTAATCAATTGTGGCAATTCATCTAAACTTGTTCTTCTTAAAAATATACCTAATTTTAAAAATTCTTCATTATTAATTGTTATAAATTTAATCAATTTAAATTTTTTTCCATTTAAGCCAATTCTATAACTGTTATAAAATATTTTTTTATTTAATAAATAATTTAATATTAATATTAAAATAAATAGCGGTGATAAAAAAATTAAAAATAAAATAGATAAAAAAAAGTCAAGAAATCTGATCATTTATTTTTAATCAAAAGTATGTTGCTATTAATATATATTAAGTAAAAAAACATAATAAACATAAATGACTCCTTATGTCTCATAATAATACCAAAATTTGCAGTAGAATTTCCTAATAAAAAAGTAAAAAAAATTAAAAAAATTAATAAACTTATTCTAAATATTTTTTTTTTTTCATTATTAAATACTAATTTAAATGCTTTATTTAAATATCTTAAATTAAAAACAAGATGTGATACCAAAATTGTGAAAATTGTAATTAAAATAAAATTATTAAAGAATACAGAAATGGTCTTTAAGTTTAAATTTGATGGTAACTCTAAAGGCGAAAAAAAATAAATTAGAAAATGTGTGAAATAGCCATGATGCTCATTAAATGAAAATCCTATCATAGTTGTTCCAAATCTCAGATTTAAAAAATTTATAATATTTGAAGGAATATCTGCTATACCCGTATAATCAAACTTCCAATAAATATTAACCAAGGCAAAATATGCAAAAATATTAATTATTATTAATACCGCAAAGATTTTTAAACTAATTTTCTTTTTTATTATTTCTAATAAAAATAAAGCTACTAGATGACTAATAATAAATATTAATCCAAAATATGGTCTTACTGACAAACAAATTAAAAATAAGAATATTAAAAAATACTTGATCTTAAATTTTTCTTCTTCAGAAAATGAGTAAAATAAATACAAACTTAAAAAGAAAAATATTAATGTTTCTTTTGTCAAATAAGATGTCCAATAATGAAAATTTGGTAAAATAGTTAAAATAATTAAAAAAAGATAAAGATTAGAGTTTAATTTGTAAATTTTTTGTTTTGTAATAGTGTAAAATAATAATATTCCAAATAAACCTAATAAAGAAAATATTAGATTAACATTTAAAAAAGAGATTTTAAAAATAGAAACCAATGGATATAAAATATAAGAGAGAAAATTTGATCCTAAACTAAACTGAATCTGATGAAACCAATATCCTGCATTTATAAATATTGAATTTGCATCATTAGGTACAACTGGAAATGGGCTTGTCATCTCATCACAATCAGCAAAAAAAATATTTATGATTGTGAAAAATAAATGGTAAAAAAAAATAAAATAGATTAATTTTGGCTCAAATGAAGAAAATTTAATTTTTTTGAACAGCAATTTATTACGTAAGTTATTACTTTCGTATTTCAACTGAAAAATTTTTATAAAAGATAATGACAGAATTAAAATAAAAATAAAAAAAAATAAATTTTGAAAATCATTAAAATAACGATTTATGCAGGGACTAGTTGATAACTGTAAATATTTATCTATCATCTTAATTTTATTCTCTATTAACTTACTTCAATTATTTATAAATATAAATTATCAGTTTATTTTTAAAGAATAATTTTTTAGTTAAAGAACACTATATAACTTGTTATATTTTTTAATTTTATCACTTAAATTAAATAAAGTTAAAATCCGACTTCTACAATTATTAGTCAGGTGATTAATTTTGTTTGTTTTAAAGAATTTTTTTTTAAATATAATTAAATATTTAATAAAGCTTTTTTTATCATTTTGCTTAAAAGTAAAACCAGTTTTACCTATAATATACTTACTATCTCCAACTTGAGATGAGATACAAGGTATCCCACATAACATCGACTCAGCTAAAGTATTGGGGAAAGACTCACCATAAGAGGAAACTAAAACGTTTATATCAAATATTGGATATACTAAATTTATTTTATTAGTTTCTTTCAAAATAATTGTTTCCTTTTTTAAATCAAATTTATTTATTAAATTTAAAAGTCTCTGATTATTTTGAACATTATTTCCAACTAACACTAATTTAAAATTAATATCATATTTTTTTTTTGATAAAACTTAGACAATCTAAAAGAAAAATGTGATTTTTTTGTGGACTAAATCTTGCTACATACCCTAGTATAATATGGTTGTTTTTAATTTTATATTTTTTGATAAATTTTTTTTTTAAAAATTTATTTGGCTTAAAATATTCTTTTGAGTAACCATTGTATATTACTCTTGATTTTTTTTTTCTGTATCCTAAATCTTCATAATATTTTCTCGAAAAATTTGAGTTGTAAACTATTTTAAATGGTATTGAAGATAATATTGGCAGTATAAATTTTGCAATAATTATAGTTAAAATTTTAGATTTAAATAAAATGAAATTCCCATGTCTTATACACCAAAATAATTTTATATTATAAATTTTTGCAATAAAACTTGCTATTAAAGCAGAATGAAACATCCAAGAAAAAATTATATTAGGTTTTTCTTTTTTTATAATATTTAGTAAATAAAATATTTTTTTAAAAATTTGAAAATTAAATTTCAAATCTAAACTAAATATTTTAATCTTTTTTTTTTTTAAAATTTTATAAAAAAAATTTTTTTTTTTTAATGTAATAATTATTACTTTATTATTTTTTATTTGATTTAAACTCAGTCTAACGAGATTTTTTTCTGCTCCTCCATTTCCTAAGCTATTAATAATATGGCAAATTTTCATTAAATATTAAATTATTGAAAAAAGTAATTCTTTAACTTTTTTTTCAGATTTTTGTGACACTAATATGTTTAGAGTATTAATAAAATTATCTAAATCAAAATTTTTGAGATTATCTTTAATTTTAAATATTTTTTTTATTTCAGTTTCGGCTAATCTTTGTTTGTCAATAAACAATTCTTCATGCAATTTTTCCCCTTTTTTTAAACCAGTAACCACGTATTCGATATCATTTACATTTTTTTTTCTTTCTACTAAATTTTTATTATAAATTTTACAGAGTCTTTTAGCGACATCAAAAATTTTTACTGGCTCTCCCATATCAAAAATAAATATATTTTTGTTTTTATTTAGTGATAAGGATAGTAAAATCAACGTAATAGCTTCAGGGATGGACATAAAATACCTTGTGGCCTCTAAATCTCTAATAGTAATTTTTTGATTATTAATTATTTGTCTTTTAAATAAAGGCAAGACAGAACCACTTGAATTTATTACATTTCCAAATCTCACAGAATAATAATTCTTATCTTCCGCATACTTGGAGACAATTAATTCACAAATTCTTTTACTTAAACCCATGACACTCGTTGGATTTACAGCTTTATCAGTACTTACATTAACAAAGCTTTTTACATTATTTTCAATTGAAAATTTACAAATATTATATGTAGATAAAATATTGTTATAAATTACTGATAGAGAGTTTTTTTCAGCCATATCAACATGTTTATAAGCTGCTGCATGAAAAACAATATCCAGGCCCTTTATATTCAAAGATTGTAATAATTTTTCATTTTCTAGATTTAATAAATGAAAATTAATATTAATTTTTTTATTCAAATTTAACAACTCAATATAATTTTCTAACTCAAATAATTGGTGTTCATTTTTATCAATTAAATAGAGATTTTTAGGATTATAATTGATTATTTGCATTACCAACTCTTTACCTATGCTTCCCGCACACCCTGTGATTAAAATATTTTTATCATTAAAAAAACTTTTATCATTGTGCAATTTATCTGAATAATCTGAAGTTGGAATTATTTTATTAATATCAACATTAAAAGTTTCACTATGTAAAGAATTGATTTTTAAATTCCCAAACTCATCAGAAAGATAAACTACTCTTTGAAAATGTTTTGAATAATTTTTATCTATCTCGTTAATTTTTTCTATGTTTAAATCTTTTATAGAAACGTAAAGAATACTGCTTTTTAGGTCTCTGTAATCATTAATTTGACTCAATGAATTAATCTTAATACCTTTTATAATCTGACCGTGTAAATTTTTATTATCATCAAAAAAACATAAGACGTTTACATCTTTCTTAAACTGATTCAAAAAATCAAGAGTTAAATTACCTAAGCTTCCAGCTCCATAAATACATACATTAAACTTATTAAACTCCTTATTTGTTTCTATTTCATTTTTTTTATGATTAAAATATTTTGAATATATATCTTTAAAAACTAATAAAAAATTAATTAATTTTCTGCTTATAATAATAAGGAAAAAAAGTAATAAAAAATCTATTATTAAGACACTTCTTGGAATAATCTTTCCAAAATACATTTTAGAATCAAAAAATTTATTTATTTCAAATAAAAAAAAATGATTTAGAACAAAAAAAATTAAAAAATAAATAAAAATAAATTTAAAATATAAACTAAAAATATCTTTTGGTAAAAATCTTGATCTATAAAAATATATTTTTGAGATGAAAAAAATTGAAATTAATAGAGAGGCAGATATTAAATAGTCTAAAGTATTAATATTTTTAAAGTATATGAACTCTTGATAAACAAGTGAATAGCTAAAATATAAAGCTACACAAGATAAAATGGAATCTAAACTTAGTAAAATTAATAATCTGAAAATTTTCATAAGTTAAAATTTATTATATTCTTTAAACCATTTATGAAAAGTTTTTAACCCATAGTTAATTTTTATTCTATTTTTGAATTTAAGTTTTTTCTTTGCTTTAAAAATATTTGCATGCGTTTTTTTCGATTCTGCAACACTTTTTTCATTTATTATTTTTGGATAAGGTAAGTTTGAAATTTTTTTAATTTTTTTTAGTAAATTTAGTGTACTTATAGGTTGAGAATTTCCTAAATTGAAAATTTCATATTTTTTTAGTTTTAAATAAATTTTTCTATCAATACAATTTGCCATAGCTTTAACAACATCGTCTACATATGTGTAATCTCTTTGATGTAATCCTCTATCTCTCAAATAGATTTTTTTGTTTTTATAAAAAGATTCAAAAAACTTATATATAGCCATATCTGGTCTTCCGAAGGGGCCATACACTGTAAACAATCTCAAACAGATAGTTTTTAAATCATAAATTTTACTGTAATTTTCTGCAAAAAATTCATTTGCAATTTTTGTAGTTGAATAAAACGATATTGGTTTTTTTATAGATTGTGTTTCATTAAATGGAGCAAGATTGTTTCCATAAACAGAACTTGACGAGGCAAAAATAAAGTTTTTTGGTTTATTTTTCTTTAATTCCTCAAGTAAATTGAAGAAACCTATTAAATTTGAGTCTAAATATTTTCTAGGTTTTTTTAAAGAATATCTTACTCCTGCTTGAGCTGCTAGGTGATAAACATAATCAAAATTTTTTTTTTTAAAATATGTCTGAATTTTATTTTTTTTACTTATGTCAATATTGTCAAAATAAAAATTTTTATAAGATCTTAGAAATTTTAATCTAGCTTTTTTATATTTTGCACTATAATAATTATTGAGATTATCTAATCCATAAACATTAAATTTTTTATTTAATAACAATTTCGCTAAATGAAAACCAATAAACCCAGCGCACCCTGTTACTAAGATATTAATTTTCTTTTTTTTCATTTTTAACTAATTATAAATTTTAAATACTCGTTAGCTGCTTGATGTAATTTAAATTTATTTAAATATTTTTTTTTTAACATGAAATTTTTTTTATTTTTTTTATATAATAACTCCTTAATTGTATCTTCTAATCTTTTTTGATTATTAAAATCAAATATGGTTTTATTATTAGTGTTATCAAATATTTCATTTACACCACCTGGGCATTTATTGCAAATAATTGGTATTTTCAAAAAAATACTTTCAATTAAAACTAAACCTAATCCTTCCCATCTAGAATTTAATATAAATAAATCTGAATTTCTCATATACTCAACTGGATCAGATTTATATCCAAGTAAAAAAACCTTTTTAGATAATTTATTTTTTTTTATTAATGATTTTAATTTACTATATTCGTTACCCACTCCTAAAATAATTAAAATTATATTTTTTTTTAAAAGCAAATTTTTTAATTTTAATATTAAATCAGAATAATTTTTCTGATAACTTAGTCTTCCTATAGAAATTAAAACTTTATTATTTTTTTTATTTTTTTTAAAAAAATTATTTTTTATCCTTCTTTTTTTACTCATTTCAACAAAATCGATAGGTCCATAAACATTTCTTAAATTATTTTTTTTGAAATTATATTTTTCAATGAGCTCTTTTTTAATATAATATGAACATGTTATATATTTTTGAGGAATATTTTTAAAAATTAATAGAATTAAAATTATTACTTTATCTCTAAAAGTTGTGTACTTTAAATGACTAGTGAGTGGATTGTGAAGTGTACAAACTAAGTTAAATTTATGAAATATTAATTTAAGAAATATTCCAATTACATTTGGTCCATTTAAAAAAGAAACAAAATAAAATTTTTTGTGATTATTTCTAATTAAATATTTAAATAATTTTGGAATAGAAAACAGTAATCTTGAAACGTTTAAATTAATGTGGTTTATATTTTTATGTAATAATTTTTTATTAGTATTTTGTTTTAAAGTTATAAAGTCTAATTCATATCCTTTACTTGCTATAAAATTTGCAACATTTGTTGCACTTTTTTCGGCTCCACCTCCTTCTGCTTTTGCAACAAAAATTGCTATTTTTTTATTTCTCATTAAAAATATTATAGATCCTATTTTCTGCTACATTACCAAAAATTTTAGTAGTTAAGTTGTGTGTTTTTTTTTTATAGTCAGCATTTTTAAATTTTGAGGTTTTTGTTATTTTATTATACTTAATATCAATAGGATAATTAGTAAAAAAGTTCATATCATCAATTAAAACTACTCTAATATTATTTATTATTAACTCTCTATAAACTGTTGGGCTGGAGGTAAAAACTAAACCTGGTTTTATTTTAAATATTGATTGAGTTAAATCTTTGTTTTCATCTAAAAAAATATTTTTATTAAATCCACTGATTCTACTTACTATTTTTTTCTGAATTTTTTTCTTTCCTGGATGAAGCCTTATAAATAAATTTTTATCTTTAAAATTGTTTTTAATTTTAATAATTCTATCGCTTAATAAATTAATATTATGCATTTCAGCAATATAATGAATATTTTTATTATTAATTTTGTTATATTTCATTCTTTTGTTTATTCTTAAGTTTCCAATTATTTTAGTATTTGAAAAAATATTTGAAAATTTTTTTTTAATAAATAAATTTTCAACAAGTAAATTCTTAGGTAAATATTTTTTATTAATTTTACTGATTAATTTTATCATCGTAATGAATCTAGAATATTGGAGAATACCTAAAGAGGAGTGCTGGATTCCATATGTTTTGATTTTTTTTTCGTTAAAGACTCTATTAATTATACGTCCGTCAACAAATTCTGGAATAGAATGAATAATTTTTTTTACCTTATTTGAATTATTAAATTTTTTTAAATTATCAATTAAAACGTTGTTTTTTGGGATTTCAATATCAATAATTGCTTGTGCTAGCAAGCTTGATATAAAATTGTTTTTAAAAACCTTGTTTAATTTATGGAATATTTTTTTTTATTTTTATTTTTAATAAAATAATTAAAAAAAATATTTTTAATTGTACTGTTTTCTTCTAATAAAATATAATTATCAATTATCTTAAGTCTATCAAGATAAGTTTTATTAAAATCTAAGATATATTGATTACTTCTTGTTAAAGAAAAAAGATAAAAATTATTATCAGCTATTTTTCCTCCAAAAAATCTATTGTAAGGTTTTTTAGAAAAAATCCATCCATTTGGAAAACCTGAATATATAAAATTTTTTTTATTTTCGTTATTATTTTTATTATTTTTATTATTTTTGTTGTTAATTGAAAATATATAGGAAATTATTTCCTTGAAAAAATTACTTATATAAACTTTTTTAAAAAAGATTTTATATTTTAATAAATTTAAAAAATAATTACTTCTTTTAAAATAAAAAAAATTTTTTTGTGCAGAAAGGGCAGAACTTAGATCTGATTTAAATTTTTCAATAATCTGAACTTCTTGAATATTTTTTTCTCTACAAAAAATATTTATTACATATGCTTTTAAAAGTATTTTCCACCAAAAATCTGAATAATTTAATTCTGTAAATTTATATTCAATAAAATCTGGATTTTTCTTTAAAAAATCCTTTATTTTATTTTCAAAAATTTTTTTTATTTTTAAAAAATTTCTATTGCTAAAAATGTTATTTTTTAAAATATTTTTTAAAATCTTATTTTTTTTATAAAAATCTTTATTTTTGTCTAAATGCAAATCATATATTAAAATTTTTTTACTAGTAACATTTCTTAAAATATTTTTTTCATCTAAAAGGCCTATTTTTTTATTAATAATTATTAATTTTCTCATTAAAAGCTGTTTATACTATATCTCTAGCTTCAACTGAGCCATCACTCTTAAAATCAATTATTTCATCACAATCCCTCATAGAACTACTTCTATGACTGATAATTATCAAAGTAATGTTGGGACACATTTGTTTAATGTTTTTAATTAAACTCTTTTCTGCTTCCTCATGAAGGGCATTAAATGATTCATCTAAAATTAATATCTTTGGCTTTCTAATTAATGATCTTGCAATTGCTATTCTTTGTTTTTGCCCTCCAGATAAAATACCTCCACCATCTCCAATTTCTATATCATTCTGAAAGTTTGGAATTTCATCTATTCCAATCAGCTTTATAATTTGATCAAAATATTTTTTATCTTCAATTTTTTGATCAAAAATAATATTATTTTTAATTGAATCATTTAAAATTAAACTCTCTTGAGGCACGTAACTAAATAAACTTTTTATTTCCTCTGTTTTGTAAATTTTATTATCAATTAAAATATTCCCTTTATTTGGTGGTAATAAACCTAAAATAATATAACACAGAGTAGATTTGCCTTTGCCACTTTCGCCTTTGATAAAATAACTTTTATTTTTAATTAATCTTAAATTAATATTTTTCAAAATTTTTGAATCACGATTATAACCAAAATCTAAATTTTGAAGAGTAACTTCAGAAAAATCTGTCTTATAATTAACATTATTATCTGAATCGAATTTAAAATTTTTTGTTAAGTTTTGATCATTTAATTCACTCATAATACTTTTGAAACCCGGGATTACTCCTTTTATTTTTGATAATGTGCTGGTCAAAGAACCATAGCAAGGAACCAACCTCACAATAGAAATTCCTAATAAAGTTATAATTGGTAGAATTTCCTGTAACTCTAAATTTAAACTTAATACAAGTATTGATAGTACTAAAAAAATTATACCAAGTACTTCTAAAATTATTTTTGGTAGTCTAAATATTATATCATTAATTACTTTTTTCTTCTCTGCTGTATAGTAATCAATGACAAAATTATTAAAAACTTTTTGCTCTAATGAGAATATTTTAATTTCTTTTATTCCTTTCAAAACATTTTGAATTTTTTGAATTACTTTTAATTTAAGCTCTAAAACTTGTTTAGCAGTAATACTAATTCTATCTTTAACTATTTTTAAAAAAAAAATAAGAAATAATTCCTAGCAAGAAAAAAGTGGATACACCAAATAAAGAGGATCCAAGAATTAAAAAAACTAATATTGCAATAAGTGTAAAAATTTCTCTTAAATATAAAATAATAAATCTAAAGTATTCTATTGCTTGATCTAAATCTCTATCAATGATCCTTATACTTTTTGCACTATTAGATTTAATTTGAAAAATGAAATCTTGTTTTAGTAATTTATAAAATATTCTTGAACTTACTTTTTTTTTTATTTTAAGATATGTAATATTTTCAAAATAAAGCGCAAAGAGTAAAAATAAATTTTTAATTAGAAAAATAGATATTACAATAAAACTAAATAAAAATACTGGATTAATATCTGGTATGTTTATTTCTAAAAAACTAAATTTTGAAAATAAAGAGTTACCATTTTCAGCAAAAAGTGATGATAGTAAAAGTGGTATTGACGCAAGGCTTAGTCCCTCAAGGATACCATTGATTATTAAAATAAATACAAGCAAATAAAATCTATAATAATAATTTCCAAAAAAAATCTTTATGTTTCGTAGACCGCTATTTAGTGTTTTTCTCATAATTAAGACTAAATTCCTCTAACAACTTTTTATCTTTTGACAGGTAAAATCTGAAAGCTGTCTCTCTATTATATTTAAAAAAATAATAAACCTCATATAAAATAAATAATATTAGAGAATTAAAAAAATTAAATTTTCTCTTTTTTTCAAAAAAAATAAGATTAGTTTTTATTATTTCTATACCGTTTTTAATTGGATGGTATTTAAAAAAAATTTTTTCAAATTTTTTTTGATAACTTAATTCATATTTTTTTAAAAAAAATTTACTTTTCAATATATATTCTTATTCTTTAACATTTTTAGGTTTAAAAGCTAAATGTATTGGAAAAAAATTATCCAAATCTTTAAATTTATAACTTTTATTTAAAATTTTTTCTAAAGATATTATTGGTACTTTAGATAGAAGAGCGTCAATTGAAGCTGAACTATAATGATTTAACACTAAGTCAACTTTGCTTAAAAACTTTGATATATTATAAGATTTATCGACTTTAAAATTTTTATTATTATAAAAATTGGAGTCTTCGAAAGGGTGCGGTCTTAATATAAAGTTGTATTTTTTTTTTGTTAAAAAAATTATTTTTTTAATTTCTTTTATAAAATCTAATTCATAATGCATAAATTTAAAAGTGTGAATCGCATTAAAACTTTTTTCATCACTCCATCTAAAAATTTGCCTAATTATTGGAGACTCATTTTTAGGACCAAACCTGCCTGACATAAACTTATTAGAAGAGAGGATTCCTATATTTCTAATTTTTTTTGGAAACTTTTTAGATAATTTATTTTGGTATCTCAATGAACCTGTTATTATGATTTTCTTAGCCAATATTCCATTTCGAATTAAGTATTTCTTCTCATCATCACACCATACAAAAATTTTATCAAAATCATTAATTATTTTTTTTGGGAAATAGGTTTTTAATGATTTGGCGTCTGTATGAAAACCTTCTGTATTATGTAATATTGATTTAATTTTATTATCTTTGCAAAATTTCAATATTGGTAGGCCGCATGTCTCATATGCATTTGGCAAGACAACATAATGTGGATCAAATAATCTAATAGCATATTTCCAATGATATTTATTAATTATTTTAAGATTTATTTTTTTTTTTTCTTAATTCATCCTTCAGTTTTTTAAGTCCATACAAATCTCTAAATTTATTATCTATAACCCATGCGACATTCATATTTAATTCTGTTCTCTTATAAAAATTTTTATTTTATTAGAAATTTTTTTTACATCTGATTTTTTTAAGTCAGTTCCTGATGGCAAACAAAAACAATTTTTAATTAAATTTTTTGAACTTTTGCACTCAGATGAATTGAAATGTTTTAAAAATTTTTGAAGATATAATAATTTCCAAACTGAACGAGTTTCAAAAAAATTTTTTTTTGAGAATTGCATAAACTTTTTTTTTAAATCAATTTTACTTTTAAATTTCACTACAATTAACCAAAAATTACTTTGGTGACTAGAATCTTCGTAATTAATAAGTTTTATTCTTTTTTCATTTTTAAGTTGATTTTTATATTCTTTGAAAATTGATAATTTTTTTTTAAGTATTTTGTTTAGATTTTTTAATTCGCTATATCCTATACATGCATTAATATTTGAAATTCTAAAATTATACCCTAAATCATTATGAGTAAAATCGTAGTAGTCATCTTTGGCTGTCGTGCTTAAATACCTAGCTTTATCACTTAATATTTTACTATTTGTGCATAACATTCCACCACTACCAGCAGTGACTATTTTATTTCCATTAAACGAAAAACAAGAAATATCTCCAAATGTTCCTGTGTGCTTATATTTATTTTTATTTTTATAGCGAGATCCTAAGCTTTCTGCACAATCTTCAATTAAATATATATTTTTTTCTTCACATTTTTTTTTTAATGCATGAATTTTTTTTAAAGGAGTACCAAAAACATGAACAACTAAAAAGGATGAAATTTTTCTATTGGTTATTTTATTAAATGTATAATTTTTTTTTTTTAAATGTTTTATTGTTTAAAAAATCAATAGCTTTATCAATATTTAAATTTAAGTCTTCACCTATATCTAAAAAAAAAGGATTTGAATTGTTATATAAAATACTATTTGCAGACGCAATAAAACTTGTTGAAGGTAACAAAACATCTGTATCTTTATTAGCGCCGGATAACTTTAAAGCGATATGCAATGAACTTGTACAATTAGAAAATGAAACTGCAAATTTAGTACCAACAATTTTTTTTAATTTATTCTCAAAAAGATCAATATGTTTTCCACCAGAAGAAATCCAATTTGATTTTAGTACTTTTTTACTCTCTAATATAGTTTTTTTTTTGTAATTTTGGGCGATGTAAATAAATCATTTTTCATTTTGCAAATAAGAGATTTGTTTAGATAATTTTTTATACAAAGATAGTTTTTTATTAATTAAAATTGGAATAGCAATTGCGGTATTAAGTAAATCCCTAGTTTTTTTTGAATAACTACATTCTTTTTTGGACAAAGCATGATCCCAATAATACGTACAATGCCACTTTATCGCATCTGGTAAATTTTTTGTTCCAACTTTATTTTTTTTTAAAATATTTAAAATTTTATTTTTAGTTGACATATTTTTGCAATAAAAAATAAATGTATCCCAATTCGGTTTTGAATTTTTCAAAATTGGTCTTATTTGATATTTAAATTTTAATTCATTTTCTAAAATTTTATACCTATTAAAATTTTGGCGAAGAATATAATTAATCTTCTTTAGTTGGGTTTTTCCTATTACCGCCTGCATCTCAGTCATTCGGTAATTAAATCCATATATTGTTTTAGTATCTTTTCCTCTTGGAAATTTAGGATTGTTTTCATGACCATGATCATGATATTCTTTAGCGAATTTATAGATTTTAGGATTATTAGTAAGCAATAAACCACCTTCACCAGTAGTGATCATTTTCCCAAAATCAAAACTAAAAACTCCTGCTTCTGCAATTGTTCCAAGGTATTTATTTCTTAATTTTGCTCCAACAGCCTCACAATTATCTTCTAAAACTCTAATTTTTTTTTTCTTACAAATTTTAATTATCTCATTGATATTTGCTGATGCTCCCAACATATGAACAGGGATAACAACTTTTGTTTTATTTGTTATTTTTTTTTTTAATTCCTTTACATCCATGTTTAAGGAGCTATCTACATTAACAATTATTGGTTTAGCTCCACAATCAAGTATAGCCTCAACGGTAGCAATAAAATTAAAAGCTTGAGTTATTACATGATCGCCTCTTTTTACACCCATTGACATTAAAGCGACTTTAATTGCTGCTGTTCCAGATGAAACTGCTAGACAATATTTTGATTTAAAAAATTTTTGATTTTCTTTCTCAAATTCTCTAACGTGATATTTTTTTCTTACATTATCAAAACCATGAGCAAATAAAACACCACCTTCAGAAAAAAGTTTATTTAATGCTTTTTTTTCTTTATGATCAATAATTTCAAAGCCAGGCATATTATTTTCTTAAAATCTTTCTCACTATTTCTAAATCTTCATAATCATCAACATCAAAAGAATTTATTTTCTTCATAATATAATATCCTTCTTTATGTTTAAAATTTGTTTTTTTTTCTAAAATTGATTTGTGATATATATATAAGCTTCCGTTAATAAAATAGCTATCTTTATCAAAATCTTGCCTTCTAGTATGTTTTCTTTTTGGAAAAAAACTTAATAAACTATCTTTTTTTAAATAAACTGACTCATATGGATGCTCTAAGGATTTTGAAATAGAACTAAGTTTGGTATATTTCTTTTTATACATCCTTATAATAGACTTTTTTATATCCAATTTATCTCTAATTGGAGAAGTTGGTTGAAGAAGCACTATATATTCGTATTCGTATCTTTTTTTTGCAAAATTGTGGAAATTTTTTAAAAGTGAAACTGTTAGACTTTTATCTCCAGATACTTTTTTTGGTCTTTTATATGAGGTGTCTAATTTAAATTTTTTTGCAAGTTTAAGCACTCTTAAATCATTACTTAAGACAAACTTTCGTAAGTTAATTTTTTTAATACTTTCAAAGGTATAATTAATCATTGGAATTGAATTTACTGAAATAATATTCTTATTTTTTATTGATTTTGAACCAAGTCTTGCAGGTATGACAATTATGAATTTTTTGAAAAATTTTTTCATAATAGTTTCTTGAATAATTTTTTTATGTTTTTGTTTTTTGTATTTATACAAAATGTTTTTGTAAATAGATTCACTTTTTTTTCTTTTTCTGAAGAAAGTTTAATTAGAACATTATTAAACTGATCTTTAAAATTTCCATCTAAATTTATCTTAAAATAATAAACTCTTTTTTTTAATATCTCCAACACACTACTTTCTAATTTTCTTAACCCAATATCAAAATAGATTATCGGCTTATTAGTTGAAATAGCTTTTGAAAAAGGTGTGGAAAAATAATCAAAAATGTAAACATCATATTTTTTATAAATTTGATCAAAATTTAGTTCTTTTACTGAATTTTGTTTGTACAAATATTTTTTTTTTCCTTTGGGGTGACTTTTAATATGAGTGTTTTTAAAAAAATTCATCAATTCAATTTGAAACTCATAATAAATATTATCATCTATATCTCTAAATGGACCATATCTTATATTTCCATTAAACATATTAGGAGTATATAAAAATTTATTAAATTCATTTAAGTTAATATCAAGAATTTTGCTATCGATTTTTATATTTTCAAAATCTTTGCATGTCACAAAATGAAATTTTGGTAACAAAAATTTTTTCCTATCAATCTTTATTTTATTTTTAGAATTTCCATAAGATACATAATCTGTACAAAAACTATATTCTACATCTCTTATTGGTTCTTTATAAATATAAAAAGGATAGTTTGAATGATTAAAAGAAATAACTTTATTTGTTTTTTCTTGTAAAAATTTTGCGGATAAAATTCTATTTTTTATACTAAGATTACTTGCTACTATTAAAGTTGAGTTTTTTGTTTGAAAATTTTTATCATATTCTTTTAATAAAAATTTATTTACGTAGCTTATAAAATTAAAGGTGAAGTTGTCATTTTTAAAACCTAATGAAAAAAGGATTTTTTTAATGATTTGTTCCAGAATTCTTACCTGGTATTCCTGATCTGGGATCTTAATTTTAGTGTCCTCTATTAATCGTATGTTTTTCAGTTTTATAAAATCAATAAATAATTCTTTTTTCAAATGAAAATTTCTTGCTACAAAAATTTTATTTTCGTAATTAACTGGTCTTAAATTATTAAAAATAATTTTTTTTTTTTTTAAATCATCAAATTTTAATTTCTTTGGATTCTCAATATATTTTGAATTTAGATAAGGAAATTCTATTCTATCAGTATTTTTAAAAGAAGAATTCTTTATTAAAATTAAGTTTGATATATATTTTACGATCTCTTGGTAAAAAATTTTAACAATATTATCACAATCTCTAAATTTTTTTTTTATATTAATGTTCTTATTTAAAATTTCAATTGCATTTAAACATTTCTTGTTACTTATATTAATTTCATCAGTATAGTTAGTTAAAAATCTAGACACTAAAAATATTTAAATGTTAATAGTTGATCTTTATAAATATTTTTCCTAAGTTTTTTATTGAGCACTTTTTTGAATTCAAATGGTGGTAAACCAGTACCTGGTCTTTTATAGGATAAATCGCTTAGTTTAATTTTCTCACCCTTTTTTAAATCCTTATTGATTACAATACTTCTTCTAGCATTCTTTTTTGATATTAATTCTGTTGATATTATTTTCTTTTTTGAATTTCCAATAATTTTTCGGAGTCTATTTAAATTAGTAGTGAATTTTGACAAATCTCTTCTATCCATCGAATGATAATGATCGTTTCCTTTTAATCTTTTATTTAACGTAAAATGTTTTTCAATTATTTTTGCTCCTAGCAATGTCGAGGTAAATAATGTAATCATATCTTTGGGTAGTGTATGATCAGAATACCCAATAATATTTTTTGGAAAATTTTTATTTAGTGATGTAATCATATTTAAATTTGCATTAATATCTTTAGTTGGGTAGTTTAAGATACAATGGAGTATAGCTACCTTAACATTTTCCTCTTCAATCCAGTTTACAGCTCTTTTAATTTCATTAAGGTTAGATGCACCTGTTGATAAAATTATAGGTTTCTTAAATTTACATAAATACTTAATAAATGGTTTATTTGTAATATCTGAAGAGGAAATTTTAAAACACTTTACTAATTTTGATAAAAATTTAGCTGAATTAAAATCAAATGGGGTACTTAAAAATTCTATTTTAATTTTATCACAATATTTTTTTAATCTTTTATAATCACTTTCATTAAATTTATCATACTTTTTAAAAAGTTGATTTTGATTTTTTGTTTTCTCCTTTTTTAAATCCCAATAAGATGGGGAATACTTTGAAGCTAATTCATCCGCCTTATAAGTTTGAAATTTTATAGCATGTGCACCGCCTTTTTTTGCTTCTTTAATTAATTGAAGTGCATTTTTCATATTGCACTCATGATTAACTCCTGCTTCAGCAATAACATATGGATCAAATAAAGGTAATTTTTTCTTTTTAAAAATGTTTAAGATTTTCATTAAAATAGTTTCTCAATTTTATTTATAGCATTTTTAACTCTTTGCCTTCCTAAACTAAAGTTTATTTTTAACATAGAATTATATAATTTTTTATATTCATTAGTATTTTTTATCAAATTAACAAATTGTAAATTTAAATTATTGAATAAAAATTTTTTTTTATTAAATTTTCCTAAATTAATAAATCCATTTTTAATAGATGCAAATTTATGCTGAGACTCTCTTTTGTTGTGACTTATTACAATTGAAGGAATATTCATATGAGCTAACTCATATGTTGTTCTGCCATTAGAAGTAAAGGCAATTTGTACTTTTTGCATATAATGAGAAATTTTTTTTGTATTATTTATTAATATTATATTTTTTTTATTTTTTATAAATTTTTTTAAATTAGATATATTCTTATAGCCTATGCCTGTAATGATCAAAATTTTTATATTAAATTTTTCTGCTGAAAAATAAATTGATTTTAAGGTTTTAAGTGTTAAATTATTAGGATCACTCCCACCAAAAAAAAGAAGTATATTTTTTATTTTTTTAAATTTGTTTTTATTTTGTTTTACAAACTCATCTCGTAGAAAAAAATACTTTTCACCCCATAAAATTTTTTTAGTATTTTTTTTTGGTTTTTGATAGATTTCGTTAATGGTTAAATCGGCAGATAAATTTCCATTTCCTAAATCCTCAAAATTGATTACTTTAATACTATTTCTTTTTAAAAATTTAATATTATTTTTATTTGTTGATAAAACATCATTTATAACAATATCTGGGCTATGTTTTTTAATTTGCTTAAAAATTTTTTTTTCAGGATAAGCAAAAAAAACGTAATTTGTTTTTTTTAAATTTTGTATTGCCAATTTTTGTGTGCGATTTGTTATAAAAATAATTTTATAATTTAAATTTATTTCTTTTGCTAAAGATAAGGCTCTATAAATATGACCTGTCCCATTTTTTTTACTTCCGAGTATATTAAATAAAACTGATTTCATTTTTATATTATTTTGATAAAACTCTTATTATAGGTATTTTTTAGATAAAATATTATTATTTTAAATAACATTATTAAAACAATTTTATATGAAAAAATCTGAGACGATAGAAACTTTCAATAAATTAGGATTTGTGGTTGTAAAAAATGTTTTAAGCAACTCTCAAATACAAAAATTATTAATTGATTTAGAAGATGTTAAGAAAAAAGCCGAAAAAAAACACAATCAATTTTTCCATAAGACTGCAGATAATAAATTTAATACTATTCATAATATTCAAAAGTTTCACAAAAAGGGCAAAATTATCGAGTTAGCAAATAATAAAAAAATAAAAAAATTGTGTGAAGCTTTAATTGGAAAAAAAACAAAAGTTAGAAATATTGAATTTTTTTTAAAACCAAAAAAAAGTGGAATGCCGAGCCCATTTCACCAAGATAATTATTATTGGAATATAATTAACGCAGAAGCTGTAAATGTATGGATAGCATGTTCAAAAGTTTCAAAAAAAAATGGTGGAATTTGTTATTTAAGAGGATCACACAAACTTGGAACTATTAAGCATGAAATATCAAATATGAAGGGTTCCTCTCAAAAAATTAATAAAGAAATAATGAAACAGTTAAATTTTAAAAAAATTTTTCCAAAAGTAAACCCTGGCGATTGCTTGATACATCACCCTGAGGTAATACATGGTAGTTTTAAGAATAATTCAAATACCGATAGAATAGGATTTGTTGTAAGTTATGCTGCTAGTAATCACAAAATTGATAAATTAAATTTAAAAAATTATAAAAATAAAATGTTTAAAAATTTAAAAAAAATTTATAAAAAGTAAATTTTTTAAACTTCTTTACAATTCGTATCTAAAGTCTAAATTAATACACATGAGTAAATTTGATAATAAAAAAATAAACTTTGTTGCTGAGGTTGGGTGCAACCATCAAGGAAATTTTAATTTAGCATTAAAAATGATAGATGAATTAAAAAAATTTTGTAATGTAAAGTTTGTAAAATTTCAAAAAAGAAATAATAAGGAGCTTTTAAATTACAAAAAATATTATTCACCACATCCAGTTCCAAAAAATTCATTTGGTAAAACTTATGGGGAACATAGAGAAAAATTAGAATTTACTCTTAATCAGCATAAAAAAATAAAAAACTATTGTAAAAAATTAAAGATGGAAGCTTTTACTTCAGTTTGGGATTTAACATCTGCAAAACAAATTTTAAACTTAAAACCTAAGAATGTTAAAGTGCCTTCTGCATGTAATAATAATTGGGAATTAATGAAATTTATATTTAAAAAATATAAATGTAATATTCATGTCTCATTAGGTATGACAACAGAAGCTGAGGAGAAAAAAATAGTTAGTTTGGCAAAAAAATTAAAAGCAAATAAAAGATTAATTTTATATGCCTGCACATCAGACTATCCAGTCCAAACAGAAAACATTTGTTTATTAGAAATCACGAGGCTTATAAAAAAATATGGAAAGACAATTAAAGCAATAGGATTTTCAGGGCATCATCATGGGATATCTGCTGATATAGCTGCAGCGACTTTAGGTGCAGAATGGATTGAAAGACATTTTACTTTGGATAGAACTATGAAAGGTACTGATCATGCTGCTTCACTTGAGCCTGATGGAGTAAGGAGATTAAAAAGGGATTTAGATTTATTAAGTCTAGCATTAAAATCTAAATCAAACGAAATTTTAAAATGTGAGCACGAACAAAGAAAAAAACTTAAATTCTCAAATTAATTTAAATAGTTATTTTTTTTTCTTTCATTTTTTTTTTAACATCAGAATTATGGATTAATGAAAATGCATAATTGTTATAATTTTTTTCAGAAAAATTAATATCATTTGACTTTTTAATTTTAATATATTTCTTTTTTTTTGCCTCAATTATTAATGAAGTGACTGGATCTTTGTCAAATCCAGTAAATTTAAAGTTTATTTTATATTTTCCATTTTTATATTCATGAACTAGGTTATTTTTTTTATAGAATTTATTATTTAAATTTTCATATTTTGGCTTCAATCCTTGGATATGACAGGGGATTTGAAAATCTTTAATTTTGCTTTTACAAAATTTTTTTTTTTTTATTTCGGCAAAACCAGCTAAACTTAGTAATTTTTTCATCATAATAAAATCATATGAGTACAAATGAGCATATCCCGCAATAAACTTATTTAAGTTACGATTTAACAACACTGTGTCTTGTCCAGGACTAACAATAAAGTTCATCATCATTCCACCAAAACCTAAATCTTTTCTAATCGAATGATCTTCATCTAATGCACTTTTAAAAAATTTTTTATCTTTTTTTACATATGCTTTAGCAATTGCTTCTAGATTTGGCACTAACAATCTTATGGTAGCATTAGTTCTCATTATTCTATTTATTTCAGATAAAACTTTTTGAATCTGTATGTGAGGTATGTGCTCCAAAGTATGACTTATAAAAACTAAGTCACATGATTTATCTTTTAAATTGATATTATTTAAATCACCCTTGATTCTATATTGTTCATTTTTTTTACTTTGTGATCTAAAACAAACCAGTCTTTATATTCCCAATTTGGTCCTGCTCCAAGATTTATTTTCATACTGCTTGTTATCAATTAAGTTTCGAAAAGTAAAATAATTTTTTTTATTTTTGCTAATTTTTAAGAAATAATTTTTTTAAAAGTTTTACTCAATATTTTCTTTGTTTTAAATAAAAATAAAAAAAATTTTGAAATTTTAATTAACAAGTACTTTATATAAAAAATTTCGAATTTAATACTACCTTGTCTAGAATATTTTAATTTATTTATTGATTTTTTTGCTATTAATAACGTAGCATCGATATTTGAATTGAAGTGAACAATTTCAAAATTATTTATTAAAAGTAAATTTTTTAAAGATGAGTTAGAAAAAATATTAGCCTGCTCCGAAAATCCCATGGAGTCAAAATATTTTTGATTGCTAATGTGTTTACTAAACTTATATTGGTGTAAATAAAAGATTAAGTATCCATCATTATTCAATATTTTATAAAAAATATTAAACATTTTTTTTATATCATAAACATATGTTAGAGTAGTCCTGCTAAAAATAAGCTTAAATTTTTTTGAAACAAATAAATTTTTTGTTAAATAACTATTTATAACTTTGTGACCTAATTTCTTACTGAAAAGAAAAGAGTCTTTATTAGGTTCTAATCCAACTACATTATAATTTTTTTTCATAGCATTTAAAAAAGGACCATATCCAGATCCAAAATCTAATATAAGATCATTTTTTTTAAAACTTGTATAATTTAAAATTTTATCAAAATTTTGTTTTTTTATATCTTCACCTTTTTTAATGATTTCTTGTTCTATAAATTGTTTTTTATTTTTAAATTTTTTTTGATTATCTTCTAACCATTTATATTTAAGATTATATTTAATATTAGAATTGTTAAATTTTTTTAAATCTTTTGATGGAGTAATAGATACTAGAAGACATTTTTTACAAATATTTAATTTCTTTGAAATATTCACTAATTTTTTTGAGCCACAACCATTACACAAATTTTTGCTATTCATTGAAAAAACTATTGTCTAAATAAAATATTCACTCGATATTATATGTGAATAAAATTATCAAGAAACATTTTTTTTAATCTTCTAATTTCTTTTTTTCCAGAGCCTGAATGATGATTTATTCTTTTTAGAAGGCCAGTGGACTCAAATGTTAATACTAGAGACGCTCGAAAATTTTTTGATAATTTTTTATTTGAATGAATACCATGAGTATCAAAAATCAGTATATCTCCTTTGTTGTTATAAACCCTCTTTACTTTAGATTTATCAGGATACTCTTGAAATCTTGTATCTAGATAATTTTTCCATGTTTTCACAGTCTTGTGAGAACCAACTTGATAATCTAAAGGTTGATTTGAATTATCTGTTGAAACTAAGAAAATATAAACTTTTAATCGATTTTCTTTTGAGTCATGATGAGGTAACCAAGATTCTTTTTCTGCTGTTTGTTTGCCTAAAAATAAAATAGAATTATCGTAACAAACAACGTTTTTCCCAAGATAAGCTTTTATAATATCTAAGATACCGTTATCATTTAAAATTTTAATTATTTTATCGAGCTCGTTTTTTGGAATTAATTTATATTTTGAGACATAATCTTCATCAATAAATTCTTTAGTTAAATTATTTGCTAAAATTTTATTACAAAAGTTTTCTGGTACTAATTTATGAAAAATTAAATATCCATTATCACAAAGTTCTTTAAATCTAATATCTTTTGAATTGTTAAAAAATATTTTTAATTTAAAAAAATATTGTCTGATAATTGAATTAATCACTTTTAAATATTAAGTTAAAATAATTATATATAATTATAAAATTTTTTTGTAATTTATTTTACCAATTATTTTATCAACATAGCTTAATAAAATAGATAATTGCGTTATTTCAATCAAATTCCAAGAACTAGAATTAATCCAAATTTTATTTTTACTCAAATTATTGAGCTTATTTTTTTTTTTAAATCCGGTAATAGTCAAAAATTTTATAGATTTTTTGTTACAATATCTTGCTGCTTTTATCATGTTGGTAGAATTACCCGAAGCACTTAGTAAGATTACCAGGTCTTTCGATTTATAATAATGTTTAATTGCTTGAGTAACTGTATTTTCATATCCATAATCGTTTGATAAGCAGGTTAGATAAGTTGAACTATCCAAGCTAATTGCGGCTACTTTTGCATTTTTAGTAAAATCAGTTGCCACGTGGCTAGCAATGGAAGCACCAGCACCATTACCAAATATTAATATTTTTCTTTTATTTTTTTTTACATCTAAAAATAAAGATAAATATTTATCAAGTTCGGCAAATTCAAATATACTTAATAAATTAATTAAATTTTTAAAATATGTTTTAAAAAAGTTGTTTTTTTTCTTTTTCATTTTCAAAAATTTATACATTAATTAAATTTTATATCCAAACTTTCTTTTTAAGGGTAAATGTTAATATAAAGCTATTTTTTTTAAATTTTCTAAGATTTAATTCTTATAATTTTAATTATTTTTAAATGTTTAAATAAAGATATAATACATTAAAAAAAAAATTGGTTTAAATTATTTAAAAAATGAAAAAGATAAAAATTATCACAACACTTCATACGAAAACAAAGAGAAATTACTTACAACGAATGATGGATAATAAAATTCATTGTATGAAAGTTGCAAAAAAATATGGATTTGATTACTGGGATGGTAAAAGAAGATATGGTTATGGAGGATATAAATATATTGCTGATAGATGGAAGAGTGTAGCGCTTAAGCTAATAAAATTATATAAACTGACAAATAAATCTAAAATTCTTGATGTAGGTTGTGGTAAAGGATTTTTACTATATGAGATAAAACAAATTTTACCTAAGATCAATATTACTGGAATTGATATTTCATCATATGGCTTAAAAAAGTCTAAAAAAGAAATTACAAAATATTTATTTAAAAAAGATATAAGAAAATCACTAAATTTTAAATCAAATCAATTTGATTTAGTTTTTTCTATAAATACGCTGCATAATCTTGAAATTAATCACCTCTTTAAAGCCATAATGGAAATTCAGAGGGTAGGTAAAAATCAGTTCATTTGTGCAGAAAGTTATAAAAATGAAAAGCAACTATTTAATTTACAATGTTGGGCGTTAACATGTGAGTCTTTTTTCTCTGAAAAAGAATGGATCTGGATTCTCAAAAATTCAGGATATACTGGAAATTACGAATTTATTTATTTTGATTAGACTATTTTAGCTTAAGCTTTGTATCTTTAATAATATTTTTTATACTGATTCCGTGTTTTTTTTGTAAATTATCTTGACTATCATAGGAGTTTAAAAATTTTTTTTTTAAACTAAAAAAATATATTTTATTATTAAATTTTTTTTTAACTATATTTTCACTTATAATTGTTTTTAAACCACCAGTTTCTATATGATCTTCTATACATATAATTTTTTTATATCTTCTCATAATTAAACCTAATCTATTTTTATCGAAAGGCTCTAATGTGTGACAACTATAAATTGAAATATTTTCTTTACAAACTTCTTTTAATTCGAAAGCTAATTTTACTATAGGTCCATAAGTCAATATACAAACTTTTTCTCCCTGGGCTATTTTCCTAATTTTTCCAAATTTCCATTTATCTTTTATATTTTTTGTAAAATTTTTTTCTCCACTTTTTCCAATTCTTAAATAAACAGGTCCTTTTTTATTTTTTAAACAATATCTTATTGCCTCTTTAAGTTCTAAACCATCACATGGAGCAATTATATTCATGTTAGGAAGAGATCTTGCAACAGATATATCTTCAATTGATGTGTGAGTCGGTCCAAGTTCAGAATAAATTGTTCCTGAGCCCATTCCAACAATAGTTACAGGCAACTTTTGGAGACACAAATCATCCCTTACAAATTCAAAAGGTCTATATAAAGAAAAAGGTGCTATAGTGTAGCAAAAAACTTTATTCTTATCCATTGATAGACCAGCAGCAACACCAATCATGACTTGTTCTGCAACGCCTACATTTATTATTTGTTCACTATTTTTTTTTGATATTTCAGCCATTTTACCTGAAGGCGAAATATCAGCAGCAACAACATAAATATTTTTATTTTTTTTTATGTGTTTAAAAATTTCTTCACTAAAGGCGTTTCTCATAATTTTTTATTTCGTTTAAAGCTTTTTTTAATTCAGTTTTATTAGGTGATCTATAGTGCCATATTGGAACGTTTTTCATAAAAGATACGGGGTTTCCTTTGATCGTTTTTGCAATTAAAGCATATGGCTTACTTTTGTTTCTTTTTAATATTTTTTTTTTTAATGTCATTAGAGTCATGACCATCACAAACATCGCACTCCCATCCAAAAGCTTTAAATTTTTTAATTATAGGCATTAAATTTGGATGAGTATCAATATTACTTGTAGCGCTTTGCAGATTGTTATTATCAACAATTACAACTAAATTATTTATAGACTTTGCAGCTATAAATAAAACTGACTCCCAAACGGAACCTTCCATTAGTTCTCCATCACTCATGAGAACAAAAATATTTTCATTATTTTTTTTTTTATTTATTCTTGATAAGCATAGGCCTGCGGCAATACCAATACCATGTCCAAGCGAACCGGTAGACGCCTCTACTCCTCTGGTAGTAATTTCAGGATGAACCCCTAATTCAGAATTTTTCATACAATATTTATTAACTTGTCTTTTTGATAATTTTTTTTGAGCCTCTAAAATAACATAAAGTAATATTCCACAATGACCTTTAGATAAAATAAATTTGTCTTTTTTATTCATTATTTCAAAAAATAATGTATCTAGAATTTCAACTGATGAAAAAGATCCTCCTATATGAAGAGCTTTTACTTTTTGACTTATTTCTAAAATTCTTTTTCTATGATTTGTACATCTTAATTTAGGTCGAGTATTTTTTTTAAGCATAAATTGATTTGAATTTAATTAATTAAATGCCAGAAATCTTAAATTTTTTTTAATTAGTTTTTAATTTGTATAAATTAAATATTATAATATAAGCTTTTATTATAAACGCTTAATTTTGCAAATACTTAATAAAAAATAAATTGTATCAATGAAAAAGATATGTGATTTAAAGTCTTTAAAATCTTTATTAAAAAATAAAAAATTTACTTTAGTACACGGTGTTTTTGATGTTCTTCATGTTGGGCACAAAAGACATTTTGAGGAGGCAAAAAAATTAACTGGTAAGTTAGTAGTTTCTATAACCTCAGATCAATTTGTCAAAAAAGGTCCAGGAAGACCCTTTTTCAACCAATTTATTAGATCAGAAATGATATCATCGCTTGATGTTGTAAACTACGTATACATAAATGACAACGAAACTCCTATTGATCTAATTCATAAAATAAAACCAGCATACTATTGTAAAGGAAAAGACTATATGAATTTTTCCAAAGATATAACTGGAAATATAAAGAAAGAATCTGATGCTGTTAAAAAAATTGGTGGAAAAATTTACTTTACTTCTGATATTCAATTTTCATCATCAGAATTAATTAATTTAAATTTTAACTCACCTAAAATATTGAAAGAATTGAAAACAAATGTCCAAAATATAAATCTTTTTAAAAGTAAAGTATTTGATTATTTAAAAAAAATTACAAATTTAAAAATTGCAATTATAGGTGAAATTATTGAGGATGAATATATTTATTCAAATAATTTAAGTCAGCCCTCAAAAGAATTTATTCACGCTGTAGAAAGAGTAAAAAATGAAATTTATGTTGGTGGTGCTTATGCAATTGCAAAAAATATAATAGATTTTTCTAAAAGTGTAGATGTCTTTTCTGCAGGAAATCTAGATAACAATTTAAAAAAAAATATAAAAAATAATCAAAAAAACAATATAAATTTTTATAATTTAGATCCAAATTTTTCAGTTGTAAAAAAATCTAGATATTTAAACAATAATAATAAAAAGCTTTTTGAATGTTATTCATACAGAGGAAAAAATAAAAAACCTATAATTAAAAAATCCGTATTAAATAAATTAATTAAAAAAATAATTAATTATGATTGTGTAATTATTTCAGATTTTGGACATGGTTTTTTTTCAAAAGATCTGTTTGATGTAATCAAAAAAGAAGCAAAATTTTTGAGCATAAATGTTCAAACTAATGCTGGGAATAGAGGTTTTAATTTAGCTACCAAGTATAGAAAGGCCGATAACATGTTGTTAGATTTAGCTGAATTGCAGCTTGCAACCAAAGATAAATCTATAGAGATTGAAAACCAAGTTAATAGACTCAAAGAAAAAATTAATTCTAGATATTATACAATAACTAAAGGAAGAGAGGGTATTTATATATATGATAAAAAATCTAATGAAAAAATTTCACTTAGTGCTTTTGAAACTAAGCCACTAGATACTATGGGAGCAGGAGATACCGTATTAGGAATTGCAAGTATGCTTTTATCTCTAAATGCTCCTCTCAATATAGTAGCATACCTGTCTAACTTATTTGGAGCAATTTCAACTTCCATTATGGGTCACTCTAATTCTGTTAAAAAAAAAGATATTTTAAAATCTGTTGAATACGGTCTAAAATGAAAGTTTTAATCACTGGTGGAGCGGGATTTATAGGAAGTCATTTAGTTGATTTTTTAATAAATAAAAAAAAAATTAAAAAAGTTATAGTTTTAGATAACATTCAGGACGGGACACTCAAAAACCTCAAAAAATCTTCTAAATCAAAAAAATTTGATTTTTATAAACGAGATATAACGAATTATGAGAAAATAAAAAACACTTTTAAAGGTGTTGATGTAGTTTTTCACTTAGCTGCGCTCTCAGATGTTGTACCCTCAATAGAGGAACCAATTGAATATTTGGAGACCAATATTATGGGGACAGTAAATGTTTTAGAATCAATGAGAAAAAATAATGTAAAAAAAATAATTTATGCTGCATCATCATCTTGTTATGGAATACCGAAAAAATACCCTACAAATGAAAAAGCTGAAATAAAACCGTTATATCCTTATTCATTTTCAAAAAATATTGGTGAACAAACAATTCAACATTGGTCTAAAACATATAAAATAGATTTTGTATCTTTAAGATTGTTTAATGTTTATGGTACGCGCTCAAGAACAAACTCTGCATATGGTGCCGCATTAGGAGTGTTTTTAAAACAAAAATTGTCAAAACATCCATTTACAATTATAGGTAATGGTAAACAAAAAAGAGATTTTATTTACGTATCAGATGTTGTGAAAGCTTTTTATTTATCTCTAAATAAAAAAGTTAAAAATCAAATATTTAATGTAGGAAGTGGAAATCCAAGATCAGTGAATGAAATGGTAAATATATTAAAGGGAAATAAAATCTATATACCAAAAAGACCAGGTGAACCAAATATCACTCACGCAAATATAAGCAAAATATCTTCAAAACTTAGATGGAAACCAAAAATAACTTTAGAAAAAGGATTAAAGATAGTTTTGGAAAATATTTTTTACTGGAAAAAAGCACCTTTGTGGACTAAGAACAAAATTAAAGTCGCAACGAAAAATTGGTTTAAATATTTAAAATAATGAAAAATTTATTGATTACTGGAGGATCTGGTTATGTGGGATCAAGACTTATAATTAAATTATTAAAAGAGACAAATTTTAATATTATAAATTACGATATTTCTCTTTTTGGTGATAAACATTTACCTAAAGATCCAAAATTTAAATATTACAAAGAAGATATAACAAATTCTAAAAAATTTAAGGAAGTAATAATTGAAAATAATATTGACACTGTATTACATTTAGCATGTATTTCAAATGATCCTACTTACGAACTTGACTCTAGTTTATCAAAAAAAATAAATTATGATTGCTTTGAAGATCTAGTAAAAACTTCTAAAGAAAACAACGTTAAGAAATTTATTTATGCATCAACTTGTTCTGTTTACGGAATTTCTGATAGCCCAAATGTTTTTGAAACGAATGAGTTAAAACCTATAACAGATTATAATAAGTACAAAGCACTTTGTGAGCCCCTGCTAAAAAAATACTTGGATGACAATTTTACCGGTATCATAATTAGACCTGCAACTGTTTGCGGTTTCAGTGAAAAAATGAGGTTTGATTTAACTGTAAATATATTAACAAATTATGCTTATAACAAAGGCTATATTAGAGTTTTTGGGGGGAAACAATCTAGACCAAATCTACATATTGATGACATGTGTGAGCTTTATAAAATGTTAATTAGTAACGATATTAAGAAATATAATGGAGAAATATTTAATGTTGGAACAGAAAATTTAAAAATAATAGAAGTTGCCGAAAAAGTTAAATCAGTTTTAAAAAATAAACTGCAGAAAGAAAATATTGAAATAAAAATAGAAGAAAGTGCAGATATAAGATCCTATATGATAAATTCAGATAAAATCCAAAAAATTTTGGGATTTAAATTTAAAAAAACTGTTTCAAATGCGATTGAGGATTTATGTGATGCTTTTGAAAGTGGTAAAATTGTTGATAGTTTTTCCGATCAGTGGTCTAATATTAAAGTTTTAACTAAAATTAAAAAAGAAACATAAATTTCAAGAGGAATAAAATTTTTATGACAACAAAACTAGAAGATGATTTTAGCAAAAAAGGTTATGTGATATCGAAGACTAAAGAACAAAAAGCCTTATTGTATTTACAAGAAAAAGTACTAAATTTTATTATCTCATCTGATAAAAATGCTAAACAGAACTTCAAAAAATACAAGAATATTAAAGAATATTTCATAAATTTACACAAATACATATCACTAAATAAATTAAATAACTTAAGAGTGAATATTATTAAAAAGATGAATAGAGATGAAAAATTCAGAGAAAATTATTACTTAGTGGCAAAAGAAGGTCTTGATCAACTAGTTGGAAATGAATTAGCAATGCAAAATAAATTAAATTTATCATTGCAAATGCCCCATGACAAAAATTCACAACTACCGATGCATTCTGATATATATGCTGGAGAAAGCCCTTTTGAGGTTGTTGTTTGGATACCTCTAATGGATATTCAAGCTAATAATCAATCAATGTATATAACTAATCCAAAATATAATAAAATTATAAATAAAGAAGTAACAACAACAAAAACTAAGACTTTAAATCAAATTTTTAATAAACATAAGAAAAAATTTAAATTTTTAAAAATTAACTTTGGGGAAATTTTAATCTTCACTCCCATACTTCAGCATGGAAATGTAGTTAACACCACTAATCAAACTAGAATGTCACTTAATTGCAGGTTTAAAAGTCTACTATCACCTTATGATGTATTTAGTAAAACACACAGAAATATCCCACATTTTTACAGGCCTTTACAAATTAAACCTATGACCAGAATAGGTTTTAATTTTATTAATGGTGTAAAAACCAACAATTATAAAATTAATAGCAAGTATTAATGAAAAAGATAGCTGGTTACCTAAACCTTAAACCAATTAACGGAATTATTTTTCCATCGTATGTTCAGAATCAAATAAATAAGGAATTTATAGAGAATAAACTTAATGGAAGTTTTTTTATGACTACTAATGAGAACACTTATGGAGAAAATGTAATAGTTTTAAAAACCTTAATTAAAAATAAATCAATAAGTGGGATAGTTATGTTATCAACTTTCTGTCTACCAGATAATTATATGCTAAGAAAAGAGATTTATAAATTAATAAAAAAAAATAAAAAGTCGCTTCATTTTATTTTTGAAGAATTAAGTTTTAAAAAAGATATTAACGAGAATTTGATAGAAGATTACTTAATATTTGATAACAAATTTTTTACAAAAAAAAAACTAAGTATATCAAATCATGAGAAAATATTTATAAATAAATCTTGGCAATTTATTTAAATAATCAGAGTTTTAATTAATTGAATACTACTGCTTTCCCATACTAGAAAAATTTTTCATTCTATGTTTTTCCATTGGTACTGCATTTTCCCATTTGGAATTTTTGATTAAATCTGCCACAAAAAAGGCCTGCTCAATACAATCATCAATATCAACACTATATCTATACGTACCATTTCTGCCTACACAATGAAAATTAGGAGGCAAATAATTATGATATTGTCTAGCTTTATCTTGTTCATCTTCAGTTGGCATTGGATAAAATTTTCCATTTTTGGATGGAATTTCTAAACCAATAAGTGTGTTAGGAGAATCATATTTAGTAAATCTTTTATACTCAACGATTCTTGTAAATTTTTCCTTATTTGCATAATAAAGAAAATAAATATCTTCAGGAAAGCAATCTTTCATTGGTAAAACAATTTTATGTAAATCACGGCCTATATATTTAAGTTCTCCAAAAATATTTCCTACAACATCATCTGGACTAATTGATGAGATAATATGGTCAAATTTTTTAATTTCACCATTAATCTCTACTTCTAATTTCTTTAGATCATTTATTTTTACAGTCGTATTTAATAATAAGTGTTTTACTCCTTTTACTGAAATGTCAAAATATTTATTATATCCATCTAGTGCAATTGGGTATGCTGAAATTACCTCACTATCAAAAGCTTCTCTTTTACCTTTTTTAATTGGATCTCCTTTTGTGCTCCAACTAAATGATTTAAATATTTTGTTATCGTTTACCATCCACATTTTTTTATTATAGTTTTCTACAACCTTTTTGTACAAATTTGATCCAATTGATGAAATCCAAAAATCTTCTAAGTTTTCTGGTTTTGCCTTATTTTTTTCGTGTTTAATATCATCTAATTGTTTATAAATTTCTTTTTTATCTGGCATATTTTCAATATCATCATAACTTAGTGGCATGCTATAAAACTGATCATCGCCCTCAACATAAGTTAAATACTTATGCTCACTACAATCTCTCATAGGTATATATTTATTAAAAAAATCGTACAATTTTTGATCTTTAGTCAAAAAATGTCTCGGACCAAAAGTGTATGGATGACCGCCCCAAAAATAAGTTCGAACTCCAGCACCAAGTTCACTACTTTTTTCAACAAGAGTAATTTCGTACTCGCCTGTAAGTGATAATGCATGGGCATTAACACATCCGGCAAAACCACCACCAATAATTAAGATTTTTTTCATAAAAAGATACTCGTTATATTATAATTTAAGTAAAAACAAGTAATTAACAAATTTTAAACTTTAAGCCACAGATTATTAATTACTCTAAAATCTTCCAAAAGTTCTTTACTTCTTGAATAACAATTTTTATTTTTATTATTATTTACTGATCTTATTTCCTCTAAGAAAACATCAGTATAATTCTTAAGATTTATTCTTTTTTTTTTATTTTTATTAAAAATTAAAAGACTTGAATGTTTTTTTTTTAACGGATTGTATAATTTGAGAGTTATACAACAGTCATTAAATTCAAAATATGCTTTTATTATATAACTACCTTTATTAGAAAAATTTGTGATAATTTCTTTATTTTTTTTTGTTATTAAAGATGCAGAATAATTATATTTATCAAGAATTTTAAAATTTTTAACACTTGAAATTGGATATATAAAATTCACTAAATTTATTAAATGTGAATACCTATTTATAAAAATTTGATAATTTACTTTATGATTTCTTTTTATATATTTTGGATAATTTGCTCTGGCAAAGCTAAAATCCTTTTTTTCTAAACTGTTAAAATGTTTCTTTTTAACAGGATAAAGATTATTATTTGATATATAAAAATTTGATTTTTTTAAATTTTCTATTTTTTTTTCTTTTAAAATATTTTTCAAAATCATAACATTTTTGTCATAGCGTGACATATATCCAAATAAAATTTTGGATTTAAATTTTGAATTTATTTTTTTTATTTCTATTGCTTGATTGATATTAAAAACACCTGGTTTTTCTGAGAAAATTGTTTTCGAAACTGGTATTAATTTTTTCAAAATTTTAAATGAACTTGTTCTAGATGAAATATTAAACACTGTATCAAATTTTTTTTTAAAACTAAATAGAGAGTTAAAGTCTGTAAATCTTTTTATTGAATTATCATTTTTTAAAATATTTTCTAAAAGTTTAGGTCTTGCATCCATTAAAATTTCAATGTTGTAAAATTTTTTAATATTTTCAAGATGAACAGTTTGAAAAAATTTTCCACAACCAATTATTAATGCTCTCTTCTTTTTCATTTAAATTCTCTTAATACCGTGTTTATAGAAACAGGATTTATATTTAATTTTTTTTTTGTATATGTCATTTTAATCGATGTGACTTTATTATTGTATAGAAGTTTTATTTTTTCTTTTTTTGAAGTTGTAGAAATAACTAATTTTTTATTTTTTTTTAATCTTAAAGCAAGTAACTTTGCAAATTCAAAATAATTAAAATCTTTTTTTCCACTCAAATGAAATATTCCATTAAACTTTTTTTTTAATATTTTTATTGAAATCAACGCAGATTCTCTAAAGGTTATCGGAGAAAAATATAAATCAGTAAATGCCTTAATTTTTATATTTTTTTTCAATTTTCTAGACCAATCTTTAAATGGTTGTGTGCCCTCATTAACATTTTTAGTAAGTCTTAATACACTCAGATATTTTTGTTTTTTTAATTTAATAGAATAATTAATAATTTTATTTTCTGTTATTCTTTTCATTTTTGAATATTCAAATTTTGGATTTGGAAAACTTTTTTCATTTTGAGCAGTTTTTTTTTCAAAAATAGTATTCGTGGAGATGAAACAAGTATAAATCTTTAATGATAAAAAAAATTTAATAAGCTTAGGTGTCTGAATACAATTTATCTTAAAAGCCTTATTATAATTTTTTTTACACTGATAGTAGTCTGTTATACCTGCACAAAATAGGACTCCATCAATTTTTTTATTTATTAAGAACTTTTGAACTTTTGTGTAATTGATCTTATTAAGATTTAAATGAAAATTATTTTTCTTAAAATTTTTATATGAGTAAAAAATTTTTATATTTTCATAATTCTTTAATTTTTTAAGTTCCTTTGCTAGCTTAGAAGTCCCACCAATAACTAATATTTTAGTCATGAAAAATATTTACTTTTGAAAGATCTTTCCCAACTAGCATTTATCATGTTTTTTTTTATAAAAGGACCTTTGGTTACCTCATGAAAAATTAAGTACTTAGATTTTATAATTAAGCTGTGAAAAGTGGAATTATTCATTTTATAAAAATTAATTCCATTTTTTCGATCTGACAAAACAACTTTTTTGATCAATTTACCTCTTCTGTTGAAAAGAAGTAGATTTGCTGATCCTTGTAATATGGTTAGTGACTCTGAGTTTATTGAATGCCTGTGAGGTGGTATATAACTTTTTTTTGAATGTATTATAATCATCTCATGTAGAGTTGATTTTATATTTTTATGCAAACAAATTCGACATTTTCCAGATTTATTTTCCTTTGATTTTGAAATTAAAAACTTTTTAAGTTTTTTGTCAAAAAAGACTATGCTCCCAGAACAGTAATATACTTCATTATTTATTTTTTTTATTTTCATATATTAACTTTTTTTTGAAAAAATAGTTTTTTGATAAAGGAAAAATTGAAAAGAATAAAACACTTTTATCTAACAATTTTAATCTTTTTATTATTTTTTTTTCTGCACTTATATTACATGAAATAAAAAATATTGTTTTTTTTATTTCATTTTTCTTTACATCTTTTAAGCTTATAATTTTATTTTCTAAACCAGCAAAAAATTTATTTATTTTTTTTTTATTATCATCTATTACAAAATCTGTGTAGTTTTTTAAGTCATATATATTTAAAAATGTATTTAACATATGGCTAGCACCAAAAAAATAAAAATTAAAACCACTTTTTTTTAGTCGTAAAAAAAAATTTTTTGTATTTTTTTTATTTATATTAAATTTTTTTATAAACATCTTTGAATAATAATCACTCTTTTTATCAAGAAGATTTTTATATTTTTTAATATCTGAAACTTTTAATAAAAAACATAAATTATCTTCTTGAGGATGTGAGACCCTCAGAAATTTTATTTTTTTTAAACCTAATTTGGTTAATTCATATTTTAAATTTGTTTGGTTATAATAGTACATATGTTCCTCCCAAATCATTGAATAATCAAAGTTTCTAATTAATTTTTTACAATCAGGTACCTCTATATAAATAATATGTTTTTCATCTAGTATTTTTTTTATTTTTTTTAAGAATAATTTTTGCTCTGGTATGTGCTCCCATATATGTCTCATTATAATTATGTTAAATTTTTGTTCTGAATTAATTTTATAGAATTTATCAATTGCATTCTCCAAACTAGTATTTTTAGAAAATATTTTTGTGAAAGTTTTGTTTTTTATTTTTTTTATTTCATTAATTAATGTCGTATCTTTGCTTGATATTCCTAAAACTTTTAAATTTTTAAAATTTGAATTTTTAATTAATAATCTAGCTACTTTATTAATATGATCTTCTGGTTCAGAATATTCGATAATTTTATTATTTTCACTCAAATTTAATGGATTAAAGTTTTTTTCAAGAAATAATAAAGAAGAGTATTTAGATTTTTTTATAATTAGATTATCAATTAATTGGTTTCTTTTAGTTTTACTAAAATAATTCGCTATTGAAAAATTTTTAAATTTTATCAAACTCATATAATTGTAAAGAAATTATAGATTAATTAAATTTTATATCCAAACTTTCTTTTATAAGATTTTCATTGGGATATAAGTATTTTTTTAAAAAAAAGTCTGGAACCATATAATAACTAGAATTATAAATTTTATATATTATTGATCTTTCAATATTTTTTTCATTAAAATTTTTTATTAACTGATTAAATTCTTTTGCCATGGTAAAATTTTCAAGCCTTTTCTCTTCTCTTGTTTGCAAAAAAACTTTTGTAAGATCAGTTATTTCAGTTTTATTGTTTTCTAATAAAATAAAATTATCTTTATTTTTTAGATAATCTAAATCCAAATTTAAAATTTCTTGAAAAGATAAAATCTTCATATTTTTTTTACAATAAACTTTTTTAAATATCATCATATCTTTGTGAGAAAATTGATCAGTAGGATGCCACAAATACTCAAAGCTTAAATTACTTAAAATTCTCGGTTTTTTAAAAAAACCAGAAATTTGAAGTGTTGATCCACCATTACCAAAATAAATTTCACTGTTTAAGTAATTATGATACTGGGTTTTTAATGAATAATTTCTTTTTGTACTATCTAAAAAATTTTTATGAGTGATATTAAAACTTTTTTGAGTTTTATCACCAGCTCTATGAATAACATAATTATTATTCAATAATAAATTGAAGCTTTCTCTGTAATTTTCTATATCTGAAGTGGCATCTTTAGATCCTTGTGCAACTAATTTATGATAATTAATATCTTTGATAAATACAATAATTTGACTTTTTTTGATGTCAGCTTTTGGAATATATTCATCTATATTTGAATATAGTAAATTGTTCCAATTGATTCCAATATCTAAATTATTCTTTTTTTGATTTTCATAAAATTCTTGAAATTTAGTATCTCCAAAATCATATCCATAATACATGGGAAAATAATCACGTATTTTTTTTTTTTATTAAAAAATACATAATCTAAAACTGTTAAAATATTAGATTTAATTAATAGCAAGTTAATATTCAAAACTAATGTAAAAAAAAATGAGATTAATTTAGATATAAAATCTAATTTTTTATAAGCATAATAAATCAGGTATAAACCAAAAATTCTTTTCTTTTTATGCTTAGGATGTAAATTTATTAAAGGTACAGCAAAAACAAACTTTTTTTTTTGAAAGTTTGCGAACTTAATTCCTAAATAAAATTCAAAAACCCCTCCAAAGCTATTTGTTCTAGGGCTTATTATAACATATTTTGATAAAAAAAAATTTTTTAGACCTAGCATTTTTTAAAATTAAATATCATTTAAAAATTTATTTATTGTACTATCCACAGTTGGTATCTTAAATTTAGTCTTAGACAATTTTTTAGTGGAAAATATATAGTTCTTGTCCTGAGAAGATTTTATTATATAATTTTTTTTCTCACCCAATCTTTTATAAAAATTATCTAAAATTTTTTTTATTTTTTTTGGTTTTTTTGATACTATATTAAATATAAAATTTTTCTCTTTGTTCCCAGATATTAAAAAGCGTTGAACAATTTTTACTAGATCATCTAAAAAAATCACAGAATTAATAAACTTGTTATCACCATTTATAACAACTTTTTTTTTATTTCTTATGCTTGAAATAGTTCTGCAGTAAAAATTTACTTTGCAATTTTTGTATAGAACAGAAGATAATCTCAAAATAATTTTTTTCAAACCTTTTCGTTTGAATTTGATAAGAACATTCTCTTGATCATATTTAGATTTTGCATATTTGCTTTTAAATATAGGTAATGAATTTTCTGTTATTATATTTTGTTTATTTTTTTCATAAACAGCAATTGATGATATTAAAATAATTTTTTTTATAGTTTTCAAATTAAGAGATTTAAGTAAATTATCAAAACCAATTACATTAATTTTTCTTAATTCTATAGAATTATTCCTTTCTGGTGTTGCAGATGCGCAATGAATTAAAACATCTGCTGCTAAATTTAGTTTGAATTTTTTTGCTAAGTCTAGTTTTTGTGGATAAAAATTTTTAAATTTTTTCAAGTTTATTGGAAAATTACTATTATAAACACAAGTAACTTTGTGATGATTTTCTAAAAGCCTTTTAGCAATCGCATTACCAATTGGTGTGCCTGTTCCAGTGACAATTATTTTCATTTAATTATATTTTTTTGAGATAATTAATTTTAATTTTAGAAATATATAAAAGAATTTATCAATTTTAAAATTATTAAATATAAAATCTAGCAAATAATTATGATATTCTAATTTAGGAAAATTCATAAATTTAAATTAATTTCTCAGAGCACTTAAATTACGTAAATTGCACCTTTTCTTACAAAACTTAACAAGTTTAAAACAAAAAAAATATTGTTTTTAATTTATGTTTCTATAAGTATATAGAAAAAATTATAAACATGGATCAATCTGATTTTGAATCAAAACATAACCAACGTTTTCACCTAAAGGGGAAGAGTACTCTTATAAATTCACCAAAAGGTAAAAAGAATATTCTATTGATTGGACCTCAAACTGAATTAATTTTTGCTGAAAGATCATTTATGGCTCCTGCTTTGGGTGTAATCAGATTAGCTGGATACTTAAATAAAAAAGGACATTACGCTGAGTCCTTTGAACCAAACCTACCAATGCTAACAAAAGAAGGTCCTTTTTTAGAGGAAGTTCTAAAGAGTAAAAATTGGGATATAATTGGATTTTCGATTTTAGAGGAAACGTTTATTCATGATATTAAAAATATGCAACTGGCAGAAAAAATATGTCCCGATGCAATTTTTATTGCCGGTGGTATAGAAGCACAATTCAATTATCAAAATGTTTTAGATAAAACACCTTGTAAAATTGTAATAATTTCTGAAGGAGAAAAAAGTTTGCTTGCATTAGCAAATGGGGAAAAGATTGATAACATTCCAGGCATAGTATTTAAAAATAGTTCAGTTCCTCTTGATCAACATACTTTTGATTTTGCAACTTCTGCAATAGAGTGGGAAAGTCTTCCATATGAAAAATATTGGGATTATTATCTTAAGAAGTATGGGGATAAAATAACAGAAGAAAAAATGGATGAAATCCATACTGTGAGAATTTTTTCACGTAACAGGTGTCCTGTTGGGTGTAAATTTTGTAGTTCAACAAATCAAATTACTTGGGGGTCAGGTCAAAAAGTTCCAGTAATAAGCGCTTCTGAAGATACATTGATTCATAATATAAAAAGGGTAGTTGAATCCCATCCAAGAGTAAGAACAATCTATCTAACAGATGACGATTTTTGTATTGTTAAAAAGGGTGTAATTAAATTTTGTGAAAAAATTATAAACGAAAAAAATAAAGGTAACATTCCAAAAAATTTAACTTTTATGGCATTTTGTAGAGCAAGTGATGCAACGATTGAGATGTTTAATTGGATGAAAAAAGCTGGGTTTAGACGATTAAATATTGGAATTGAAAGTTTTTCTGACAAGGTGCTTGTTGAAATGAATAAAAGATGTACTGCTAAAGAAAATCATTATTGCTTAAAAATAGCAAAAGAAATTGGGGTAGGAGCTTATTGTAATATTATAGTTACTACTCCTGAAAGTACTTTAGAGGATGTAGAGGCCACTGTTGAAAATGCATATAAATATACATTAGACCCATTTTATCATGTTGGAGTTACACTAGGTATAAAACCATTAAAGGGTACTGACTACTATGAAACTTTCAGCGATTTTAAAACGAGGGTAGTAAAAGTAGAAAATAGCAATTATCATTTAAAATATGATGACTTAATATTTGCAGATGATACTAGAGTAAAAACTTTGCAATTGAGATATTGGAATGAAGTTGATGACTTCATAACTAAGGAGATTGAGAGAAAAGATATTAGACATGGAAATGCAAGAAATTTATCTGAGATTAAATTAAATTTTCTAAGAAAAATAATAAGTGATATAAAGACAAACAAGTTATCTCTCTTACCAGATACTATGAAAGAAAATAAAGCTGATCCTTATAACGAACGTCAAACAGTAGATGTTGATATAGAGGTTGAGTATAAAGCAAAAGAAAAGAATAAAAAAAACAAAAAATCAAGATACGCAAGCTGGTAATTTTTTTATTGAAATTATAATTGAGAAAGATTATTTTAATTTCATACTGAAATGCATGGAGGGAAATCAGTGTGAAATTCATTGGCTGTACCTGCAACCGTAAAGTCGGAGCGCCTCCCAGTAAAGTCCGCTGTTGAATTATGGCCAGGAAAAGTCTAATTCTACAATGAAAAATTAGCATCGGCACATTATTAACAAATGTTGGAGTAACATTATCTCCAACTAACTGATAGGTCGATTATGAAAAACCTTAATTATTTATTACTTATTGCAATGTTACTAAATTTTACTAATTTATTAGCAAAAGACATCCCCGTTATAGTAATATCACCAGGTAAGACACTTCAATCAAAAGGTATCGTAGGTAGCGATGTTGAGGTTGTTGATAGAAATACTATTTCAAATTCAAGTCAACTTTTCATTGGTGATGTCTTAGACAATAATCTTAATGGTCTAAATTATTTTCAACAAGGCGGTTATGGAACTGTTTCAGGGATTCAGTTAAGAGGTCAGCCAAAAAGATACTCTACTGTGTATATAGAC